>OLHR01000424.1_pt1 | contig 12978 bp, 10 predicted proteins | sample 1609291 | NCBI WGS metagenome assembly OLHR01 (sample SAMN05416707, study PRJEB24817) | seawater metagenome | isolation source: Sea water | place: Canada:Atlantic | collected 2013-07 | reverse complement strand
CATGGATTGACACTACCAAATTTTCAGGCCAACTCAAAGTCCGACAGGCTCCTAGCAGTCCCAACTCCACAAGCTCATCAAAGACGGCGGTGGTGCATTGCCCGCATGGTTGGCATATCGCCTCACACGAAACCATATGGTCGATAGCACTCGCGGCGAGCCACCGCTGGAAGTGTGATGAAATTAAAAAAGTTCTATTCAGAATCGACAAGGCTGGCTCCATTTCAGGAAATTTCCAACTACAGACCAAAGACAACGGACGCGGATTTACGGGCACGGGTCATGGTCGTATCCAATTCGACGCACATGGTAAGCTGAAGACATTCGAATTACTGGTCACCGGACAGCACTGGGGCGAAGGACAATACACCAAAGGCGCCCGCCCGGGAAAAACACCCCTTGGATTTGTATTCCAGCTCAGTGATGGAAAAAAGGCACAGGACACCATTCCTCCACAAGGAATGAGTTGGGAAAAAGGATATTGGGAAGCTTGGAAATAGGGATCTTGAAAGTCGGGTGCCATCCTCTCGTATCCATGTTTCCCCCAGCGGAACTATTTCCCACAAACACACCATGAAACACTCTTTCCTCGCGACGCTGCTCACCTCGATATTGACCCAGTTTAGTCCTGCCGCCGAAGTGCTCGCAAGCAAGCCCAACATCCTCTTCTTCCTCGTCGATGACATGGGCTGGCAAGAAACCTCGGTACCGTTTCACACCGAGCCGACGAAGCTCAATAAAATCTACCAAACACCCGCCATGGTAAAGCTGGCTAGTGAAGGAGTCGTATTCACCAACGCCTACGCCTGTGCCATTTGTTCGCCAACTCGTGTCAGTCTGATGACGGGACAGAACGCCGCACGCCATCGCGTGACCTGCTGGACATTGCAAAAAGATAAATCCCCTGAGAGCGGAAATAAAATTCTCACCCCAAGCCATTGGAACCTTAATGGACTTCAACCAGCGGGATCGACCGTTCCACGTTCCGTCGCTACCACCACTTTGCCAGATCTATTACGCAAAGCTGGCTACCGCACTATCCACGCCGGCAAGGCGCACTTCGGGGCAAAAGACACTCCAGGTTCCGATCCCAAAAATCTGGGTTTTGATGTCAACATCGCCGGTCATTACGCGGGCGGACCTGGCTCATACCATGGCGACAAAAATTTCTCAGCAGCGTGGCGTAAGGGCAGTAAGATATGGGACGTCCCTGGACTGGATAAATACCACGGCCAAAAAATCAACCTCACTGAGGCGATTACACTCGAAGCCATTGCCGAGCTAGAAAAAACGGTCGTGATGAAAAAACCATTCTATCTCTACATGTCTCATTACACCGTGCACGCGCCATGGGAAAACGACCGCCGGTTTGTTAAAAAATATCAAGATAAAGGTCTCCCTAAACAACAAGTCACACTCGCCTCAATGTTAGAGGGCATGGATAAGTCGCTTGGTGATCTCACCGCCACGATTAAACGGCTCGGAGTAGCGGATAACACCATCGTAGTCTTTATGTCCGATAACGGAGCGCCAAGTCAGTGCCAGCGAAACCTGCCACTACGCGGTCACAAAATCGCTGCTTATGAAGGCGGGTCCCGCGTTCCATTGATCGTAAAATGGCCTGGAGTTACGGGGGAAAACCTACGCACTGATACCCCAATGATCATCGAGGATATCTTTCCAACATTTCTCGAGATGGCAGGTGTTCCCGTGCCGAATGATATCCCTGTTGATGGCAAAACCATTGTTCCTATTCTAAAAAACCCAAGTGCTAAACCAGCTGATCGAAACCTCTACTGGCACTACCCTAACAACTACAACCAACCGGCATTCAGCTCGGTGCGCCAAGGTGATTGGAAACTCATTTACTGGCACACTAACCAGAAACTTGTGCTCTACAACTTAAAGGATGATCTCGGGGAGAAAACCGACCTCTCTCAAAAACATCCTGAAAAGACCAGCAAGCTCGCCAAGGCTCTCGGTAAACATCTCAAATCCATGGATGCAGTGATGCCCATTATCAAAGCCACTGGAAAGCCTGTCCCCTTACCCGGATCCTAACAAATATGGCAACGAAAACCTCGATACCCAGACAAAGCTTCGTCCGCATATTGATTTTGGCGACACTTACCACGATCGGGCCTCCTTTAACGACCATACAATTCCTTGGTGAGCTTCCGATGCTCGTGGAGTTTCATCAACGAATTCCGTATAGCTAGATCTTCGATTCTAATTACATCGGGTCTTTGCAGGGAGAAAATCAGAAGCATTTCCACCCGATTCTTGCTACTAAATTGCAACCTATGATCAGATTAAGAGCTACGGCACAGGCGTCTCTTTCAACGCCGCCTTAAGAATTGGCTGGGGGGATGATCCATCATCGGGGAGAAGTCGGTGACGCATGACGTGCGGGAATACATTCTGCACGTGATCTGGATGCACCGCTTTTTGTTGATCAAGAAAAGCACTCGCTTGGGCGGCTCGCATCAGAGATAGCGAGGCACGCATGGAAACGGTGTGGCTACCACCCGCCGCACGACTTACTGCTTCCAACCCCCTTTCGCCCCACTCCGCTCCGGTCCAAAGGCGGCTTCAAGGCCCTCCCGCCAAAAACAATTTCCTAGCAGTGGAATTTACTTTTTGTTCAGCGTCTCCTTAGGAAATGCCTCTTGATTTTTCACCTGATCCACAAACAGAAAGGACCGCGTTTCGATCTTCGTGTTGCCCGCCTCATCAGACGTCAAGGCACGCAGAACGGTTGTCTTTTCAATCATCAAGGGATCCGAGTAGACTTCTCCTCCGTCCAATGATGGCGCGGACCCATCGATCGTGTAGCGAATGACTCCGCCCGGCGGATCCGTCGTGAGTCTGAGCACAAAGGGCGTCTCGACAAGGCTCCGAGAGTGACTCCATTGGATATTTGGCCCTTGAGCCTGGAGCGGCATGAGACCAAGCACTGAGCACAGAAGCCCAGCAAGAATGAAGATACGGGGCTTGTTCATAACCCGATTACTGTATCCAGTCTGCGTGCTTGGTCAATCTAAGCACGATGTCAGGATTTCGCGGCGAAACTCAGCTTGCACCTTGAGAGGTGTTGTGTCATCCAAACACTGAAGTGAACAAGAGCCTAGCTACCAATCTTCTATCCATCGTCGTCATCATCATTGGCTTCGTCTTACCGGGTGATCATGCCCTAGCTGGACCCTTACGCGCCATTGGCCTGTTCGCAGCGTCTGGTGCCATCACGAATTGGTTGGCCATTCACATGCTGTTCGAGAAAGTACCGGGTCTCTATGGCTCTGGTGTGGTGCCGAGCCGCTTCGAGGAATTCAAAGGCGGCATTCGCAATTTGATCATGAATGAGTTCTTCACCGTGCAGAACGTGGAGAGCTTCTTCAAGACTCAGAGCAATGACACCAGCATCCAACTCAAGCCCGAGCCCATCCTCGCCTTGGTCGATCATGAGCGCCTGTTCAGTGCGCTCGTCGATGCTGTCATGGCTTCGCCGATGGGTGGCATGTTAGGCATGCTTGGTGGTGCGGCCGCCCTGGACCCACTCAAAGAGCCTTTTAAAAAGAACATGAACAATGAGCTGACAGCCATTGTTGAATCGCCCAAGTTGACGGACGCCATTCAAGAAAGCATGCAATCTGACAACGGCAACAATGCTGCAGACGTCACCGCTAAGGTGGAAGCCATCGTCAATCGTCGCCTCGAAGAACTCACGCCACAGATGGTGAAGACCATTGTGCAAGACATGATTCAGAAACACCTTGGCTGGCTGGTCGTCTGGGGTGGTGTCTTTGGCGGGCTGATTGGCCTGCTGACACACTTGTTTCTCTAGATCAACTGGTCTCGTGGAACGAGACGCCTGATCCAATTCATATTTACTGCTAGGAGCCTGTCGGAGTTAGGACAAGTTTTACAGTGGATTCAATGATCAAGCGGTGGAACCGGCTGAAGACCGAGATGATGATACTCCGACAGGCTCCTAGCAGTCACGAACACCTCGGCCGACTATCTGCAAGGCTTCCTCCGAGGCACCCGAAGCGCCCTTTATGACAATGGACGCCGTTCGGTGACCATTTCAATTGATCAGGTCACCCCAACCACCTTGGGCTACCTCATCGCCCTCTTCGAACGAGCCGTCACTTTCTACGCCTCGCTAGTTAACATCAACGCCTACCACCAACCCGGAGTCGAAGCCGGCAAGGCAGCGGCCACGACCTTCCTCGATCTTCTCAACCAAGTCCGCGGCCACTTAACCGCCTACCAAAAAACGGCCGGGGACATCGCCACTGAAATCACCGGCGACGCCGAAAGCGTCTTCCACGCCCTTGTTCACCTCTCCAACAACGGCGAAGCCAATCAGGTGCTTGGTGAAACTCCGGCCCAGGATTCATTCTCGCTGTAGGCAGCTCAAAAAATAAAACTCCAAACACGAAGTCTGCAGGCTGAATGGCAGGGTGTTAAACGACCATGCCCAAGAAATCTCCGAAGAAGAGAAATAGGAATACTATGTTTCGCAAGCCAAGGGAAAATCAACGGCTTCGCAATGGCCAAGGGGCGAAAAAGCGAAACTAAAATCTTCTTGAAAAAAATCCATTTCAATCGGTTTAATCTGTGTCAATCATCGTAATCTGCGAATTGGAACCTTCTCCGTTTGAAGATGGCGACACAAAATTCTTCAAACAAAATCAAGATCTGTAAGACTCCCTAAATCCACCATGAAAAATACACCAACGCAACCCTCCGACACCCGCCGTGACTTCATTAAAAAAAGCACTTGGGCCAGTATCTCGATCATGACCCTTCCGAACGTTGCTCGTGGCACGACCGCCAACGAAAAACTTCGCTTCGCATGCATTGGAGCAGGCGGAAGGGCCACTGCCGGATTTGGTCCGGGGCTCAATGAGCACATGGTCGCCATCGTCGAACCAGATCCGGACGGGCGTGGTGCAAGTCAGATCAAAAAGGCCAAGAAGGCCCAACCTGGTGTGAAGATTTATACCGACTACCGCGAACTCTTTGACAAACACGACGACCTCGATGCCGTCTGGATCGGTTGCCCCGACCACAACCACTACGGCTCCGCCATCCGCGCTCTTGAAACCGGCGCAGGCGTTTATTGTGAAAAACCACTCACCTGGTCGATCGGCGAAGCCGCCGCTCTCCGCGCGAAAGCCGCTGAGAAGAAAGTCGCAACCCAAATGGGTAATCAAGGCCACTCCAGCGAATCGATCCGACGGATCGTCGAAAACCTGCGCGGCGGAACTCTCGGGCCCGTTAAGAAGGTCGTGAGTCAGATGGGCAAAAAGTGGGGCGCCACCGGCATGCCTCCTTTGGGCACCAAACCAACTGGCTTAAATTGGGATTCCTGGTTGGGGCCTGCCGAGGAAATTCCTTACCACAAAGATCTTCATCCCTTCACCTGGCGCAAGTATGGCCCCTTCGGAACCGGAACACTCGGCGACATGGCCTGCCACACCATCGATGGTGCGGTTTGGGGATTGCGACTCACCGAGGCCGACACCTTCCAGGTCGAAGCCGAAAGCGGCGGCCCTAAAAACGGCGGACACGCCCTTGATGCCGTGGTGCGTTGGGATTTCCCCGCCCGCGGCGACATGCCCGCAATGTCGCTTTGGTGGTATCAAGGAAATGCCAAACCGAAAAATCCCAAGGGACTCGGCAAGCTCAACTACAGCACTCTCTATCACGGCGAAAAAGGCTTCATGACCTCCAGCAGCCACTGCGGGGGGGGCGATCTCCTGCCGAAATCCTTTGCCAAGTCTGTCAAGCAAGCCGAGAAAACCATCGCCCGCGTTCCGAGTCACTCCGGCGACTGGATTCGCGCGATGAAAGACAAGAGCGCTCCCGCACCGAGCTGCAATTTCGACTACTCCGGAAGACTCACCGAAATCGTTCTGGCCGGTATCGTCGCTCTGGAGGTTGGCGAAAAACTCACCTTCGACATGAAAACGAGCAAGTTCACCAACAACGATAACGCCAACGCATTCCTCTGGCGCAAGCCGCGTAAGGGGTGGGAATTTGGTTATCCGGCATAGCCCCGAATGAACCTGTGCTCCTCCATAATTGACCTTCTTCGCGGGAAGAAGGTCATCGCTTTGGTATTCGCCATTCAGCAAGCCGGGGCACAAAATCACCTGCCAATTCTGGAGAAACTTGCCGAGGCGGATCCCGCGCCTTTCGTTATCGTTGAGGGAAGCGGTAAAGATACCAAAAAAAAAAACTTTCACCCCCTCTGCTCCGGTCCAAAATGCGCATTTAAAGCCCTTCCGCCAAAAGCAAATCCCTAGCAGTGAAAATCAATCCCCCCCGGGTGCCACGAAGCTACGGTAATCGGGTAGAATCAAGGGCCTACACCATTTCGTGACAACAGTACATTAGACATCCTTAAGCCTAAGCCAAGGGAATTCAGTTTGATCGAATTTCAAAAACCATAACATCCTGTCCTCTCCTGCCCATGTTCGCCGCTGTGGCTTTCGCTCATCATTTCAGCAAAGGCCATAGAGGAGAAATTTCCGCGATTGATCGCGTGAGTGGTGCTGGCGTTTAACGAACACAACAACACCCAGGAGTGGGATGTCTTCGTCAGCATGCTCAGAAGATAGACATCGAGGCCGATCACTTTGGGAGCGGCAAAGGGGCGTTGACGGGCTTGGATTGACCTGCGAATTTCAAGGGCGCAAACCAAGGCCCTATCAGCTTGCCCGCCTACGCCATAGTTTCTGCGCTTCCAAACTGAAATCCTGATGATGAAACCCCTCCCGCTTTTCGCCCTATTGATTACAGTCACGCTTGCAGCTTTCTCCCATGCAGCGGAACGACCCAACCTGCTCTTCATCATCGCAGACGACTGCACCTATTTGGACATGGGGGTTTACGGTGGGCAGGCCAAGACACCCGCGCTCGACCAACTCGCCGGCGAGGGCATGCAGTTCTCACGCTGTTTCCAGGCCGCGCCGATGTGCTCTCCCACGCGACACAATATCTACACCGGTATCTACCCGGTAAAATCCGGTGCCTGGCCCAACCACACCCGAGTCTACCCAGGCACTCAATCAATCGCGCATTACCTGGGCGATGCTGGCTACCGGGTGGCTTTGTCAGGAAAAACTCATATCGGTCCCAAAGCCTCCTTCCCCTTCGAGTATTCCAAAGAGTTCCGGTCTGCCGATCCCTCTGAAGATAATCCCTATCCGACACTCGAAAAACTCCTTACTGATTCCAAAAAAGGAGGCTCACCATTCTGCCTGATTGCCTGCTCCAACGAACCACATACACCTTATACCAAAGGGGATGCCTCAGCCTACGATCCAGCCACCCTCACGCTGCCGCCGACTTTTGTGGATACTCCCAATACCCGGCAGGAATACGCCAAATACCTCGCAGAGATCACCTACTTCGATTCCCAATGCGCCGCTCTGCTCAAATTGCTCGATAAGCACGACCTGGCCAAAAACACCCTCGTCATGGTGGTCTCCGAACAGGGCTCTGGCTTTCCCTTTGCAAAGTGGACCTGTTTTGAGCTGGGACTCACCTCCGGCATGATTGCACGTTGGCCCGGCACCGTAGCAGCGGGCGCCAAGTCAAACGCTCTGGTCGAATACGTCGACATCACACCCACCTTCCTCGCCGCCGCCGGGTTGAAAACTCCCGACACGATGGACGGGCGCTCGTTCTTGCCTGTCCTCACAGGTGAAAATGTGGAACACAAGAAATACACCTTTGGATTACAGACGACCCGCGGCATTGGATCAGGGTCTGAGAACTTCGGTGTGCGATCTGCCGGGACCAAAACCCACCGCTACATCCGCAACCTCAATCATACCGAAACATTCAAAAACGTCGTCACCCGACCAGGTGGTGACAAGGCCGACTTCTGGATGTCGTGGATCGAAAAGGCAAAAGCTGGCGATGCCCACGCCCTTGCCATGACCAGGAAATACCAGCACCGACCCACCGAGGAACTCTACGATGTGGAGAATGATCCCCATTGCCTCAATGACCTGATCGGTGATCCGAAATTCGCTGAACTCAAGGCTGACCTGTCCACCCGCCTCGATGCCTGGATGAAATCGCAGGGGGACAAGGGAGCCGCCACGGAGGCCCAGGCTCACACCCGCAAGGGCGGCTTCAAGGAGAACAAGCGACCCAACCCGTAGCCTCGATCGTTTAACGTGTAAGAACACCCTGTCCCTAGCGTTCTTAAAAAGAAGATTTCACCATGATTCACAGATCACTGAAGCGTATTCTTATTCTCGCCACTTTAATGGCGAAGAAAGGTAAATGGGCAAAACGGATTCGGCCGTGTAACCTTGGCGCGGTGGGTGCATCAGCGGAAAGCACGATGGACAAACGCAGCGGATGCTGCGTATTTAGATATTGTTAAATGCGTAACGCAATTCTATCGATCGCGATTCTGCTCACTACGGGCTCGGCTTGGGCTGCGAATCCGGATGTCGAACGTCAACGGCTCGAATTCTTTGAAACGAAGATTCGGCCCGTCCTCGTCGAACATTGCTATGAATGCCATGCGACCGATTCCAAAAAGCTCCGTGGTGGCTTGCTCGTCGACTCCCGGCAGGGCTTGCTGGACGGTGGCGAATCGGGACCCGCGGTCGTGCCGGGTGACATGGAGGAAAGCCTGCTGATCTCGGCTCTGAAGCATGATGAATTCGAGATGCCTCCCAAGAGCAAGTTGCCCCCGGAGGTCATTGCAAATTTCGAAAAATGGATTCTAGACGGAGCAACTGATCCACGTCTCGCTACGGACCTAGCGGCCAAGCCAAAGCCCATTGATGTCGAAGCCGGGCGGAAGCACTGGGCCTATCATCCGCTCAAAGCACCTGCCATCCCCGAAGTGAATGATCCTTCTTGGCCGAACGGCGACATCGATCGCTTTGTCCTCGCCAGGCTGGAAGCGACAGGTCTGTCACCTGGATCCGATGCGGAAAAGACCGTCTTAATCCGCCGCCTCTACTTCGACCTCATCGGCCTGCCTCCCCCGCCGGAACAGATTGGACAATTCCTCAACGACGAGTCGCCAAAGGCGTTTGAGAACCTCGTTGACCGGTTGATGGCATCACCGCGCTTCGGCGAACGTTGGGGGCGTCACTGGCTTGATGTTTCACGTTTCGCGGAATCGATGTCGTTGCGTGGAATCTTGCTCAAACATGCCTGGCGTTATCGCGACTATGTGATTGAAGCGTTCAATGACGATCGACCCTATGATCAGTTTCTCACGCAGCAGCTCGCAGGCGATTTACTTGAGGCAACATCACTCGAGGCACAGCAGCAGAACCTCGTGGCCACAACCTTCCTGATGATGGGTAACACAAACCTCGAGAACCAAAACAAGGGCCAGCTCGAGATGGATTTCGTCGATGAACAGCTCGACGTCATCGGAAGAGGTTTTTTAGCGCAAACGATCACTTGCGCACGCTGTCACGATCACAAATTCGACCCCATCCCTACCCGGGATTACTACGCGATGGCCGGTGTTCTCAAGAATGTTCAGGGGCTGAAGCACGCCAATGTCTCCAAATTCATGGAAGCCCCCTTACCCATCTCGGAGGAGGCGAAGCGAGAATTGGAGATTCACAATTCGACGGTCGCCAAATTGAAGACCGAAATCAAAACGCTGAAAACGGAGCTGGAACCGCCCTCCCAGCAATCGAAATCGATCATCGCGGCCTCCTCCTTGCCGGGCATTGTCGTCGATGACGATGAGGTGATGATCGTAGGCAAATGGACGAATTCGGTGCATTCCAAGCACTACATCGGCAAGCGTTACATCCACGATGCCAACAAGGGGAAAGGAGACAAGACCGTCTCCTTCATCCCAAAACTACCGAGTGACGGGGAGTATGAAGTGCGCTTCGCCTATTCGAATGGAAGCGGCCGCGCGTCGAATGCGCCCGTGACGGTATTCAGCGCCGGGGGTGAGAAGACAATCACTGTCGATATGCGTAAGACCCCGCCGCTTGATGGGCGCTTCATTTCACTCGGCACCTATCGCTTTGAAGTGAACGAGCAAAGCTTCGTCCTGATCTCGAATGAAGGGACGGACGGATTTCTAACAGCCGATGCCGTTCAGTTCCTACCTGTCGACAGGGACCGCAAAGTGGCAAGCAGCCCAGTGCCTCAGCCGAGTAAGCAACCTCCAGCTGGCAAACAACAGGCCCTCAAGAAACACATGGCAAAACTCACGGCGGACCTGGCGACACTCCAGAAAGGAAAACCCGCCCGCGCGATGATCATGTCCGCTGCCGAGAAAGCGAAACCGACGGACTTGAAGATCCATATTCGTGGCAGCATTGATAATTTGGGCGCTACCGCTCCACGCGGCGTGCTCCAAGTCGCCAACTATGGCCCCGCTCCAAAGATGCCCACCACCAGCAGCGGTCGCCTGGAACTCGCTGACTGGATCACAGATCCAGCGAACCCGCTGACGTCGCGAGTGATGGCAAACCGCGTGTGGCATTGGCTGATCGGGGCAGGGCTGGTTCGGACCGTTGACAACTTTGGCACAACGGGTGAATCGCCCTCACATCCCGAACTGCTCGATCATCTGGCTGTCCAATTCGTCGACCAAGATTGGTCGGTGAAGAAGCTGATTCGGACAATCGTGCTTTCCAGAACCTACCGTCTTTCGTCTGCGCGAGATAAACAGCATGACGACCCGGAGAATCGGCTTTTGGCTCACATGAATCGTCGCCGTTTGGATGCCGAATCGCTCCGTGACACCATGCTGTCCGTAAGTGGTAGGTTGAACTTTAAAATGGGAGGGGCAACTTTCCCTGCGAATCTTGCCAAGGACATCGACTTTCAGTTCCAGGAGCCCAGACGCAGTGTTTACGTTCCCGTATTTCGTAACAGTTTGCCCGAACTGTTTGAAGTGTTCGATTTTGCCAACCCAAGCATGGTGACCGGTCGCCGCGACGTCAGCACGGTTGCTCCGCAAGCACTGTTCATGATGAACCATCCTTTTGTTCGCACCCAAGCCGGACTCACCGCGAAACGTCTTCTGAGCGAGTCGCAATTGGAGGACGCGAACCGGGTTGATTACGCCTATCTACTGATCCTCGGACGCAACGCGACGGCGGAAGAGATCACGACCTGCCTCCAGTTTTTAAAATCGGTGACCGGCACGAATGAGAAGGGTCAGGTCGAAGCCTGGACACAGATGGTGCAATCACTGTTTTCGACCATCGAATTTCGCTACATCCGCTAACCATAAATACGACCGCATGAATCCAAGTAGTAATATCATCACCCGACGAGCAGCACTTCAGCAGACCGCGTGCGGTTTCGGCAGCCTGGCGTTGGCAGGATTATGTGCTGACTCTGTCCAAGCGGCGAATCCGCTCGCGGCCGCAAAGACGCTTCTCCGCCCGAAGGCGAAGCGGATCATTTTCCTGTTCATGCAGGGCGGACCGAGTCACGTCGATACGTTCGACTACAAGCCGATGCTCTACAAGAATGACGGCAAGAAAATGCCGTTCGACGACGCACGCACAATCGCCAAAACGGGCAAGCGTGCGACCTCCGAGCGCGTCATGAAGCCGATGTGGGAGTTCAAACAATATGGTGAGTCGGGACGTCGGGTTTCTGAGTTGTTTCGTGAGACCGCGAAACATTCGGACGACCTCACCTTCATCCATTCGATGCATACCGAGGGGGTCGCGCACGGACCTGCAACCCTGTTTCTACACTGCGGTTCGACCAGTTTTGTGCGCCCATCATTTGGGTCCTGGGTTAACTACGGTCTGGGGTCCGAGAATGAGAACTTACCAGGGTTCATTTCCTTAGGCCCTCCCTCCGGAGCTGGCGGTTCCCGCAATTACGGCAACGCTTTCCTCCCGGCGGCACATCAAGGCACCGCGATCGGCAAGGAAGGTAAGATCGACAAGAACGCGACAATTCGCAACTTGAGTAACTCTGATTTGTCGAAGGCCGAGCAACTGCGACAACTCAAATTTCTGCAGAATCTTAATGCGAAACAAATGGAGAGTGGACGCCGGGACTCTGAATTGGAGGCGGTCATCAGTTCCTATGAGTTGGCCTGGCGGATGCAAAACAATGCTCCCGACGTGCTCGATTTAAGCCGGGAGACCCCGAGCACGATGGCGATGTATGGCATCGGTGAAAAGGTGACCGACAATTTCGGGCGCCAGTGCTTGATGGCGCGCCGCCTGTGTGAAAACGGAGTTCGCTTTGTCCAGGTCACCTATGGCGGTACCGGCGGTGCCTCCAATTGGGATCAACATTCGAACTTGTCCCAACACGCAAACCACGCCAGAGCGGTCGACAAACCAATCGCGGGGCTACTGCAGGACCTGAAGCAGCGAGGGCTCTTAGAAGATACCATCGTCTGGTGCAGCGGTGAATTCGGACGGACGCCCTACGCTCAAAAGAATGGTACCGGTCGTGATCACAATCCCGACGGATTCACGACCTGGCTGGCTGGCGGTTGTCTAAAGTCCGGCCTCGCCTACGGTTCCACGGATGAGCTCGGACACAAAGCGGTCGAGAACAAGGTTCACATGCACGATCTACACGCCACCTTGCTTCACCTGCTGGGACTCGATCACGAACGGCTGACCTATCAATATGCCGGACGGGATTTCCGACTAACCGATGTCCATGGGTCGGTGGTCCGAGACATCATGGCGTAATTGGAGCAATCGCTCAGGATGAACAAGAATCCTCTATTGATAAAAAGGAAAATTGCGATGGGTTTCCCTAGGCGGGGATTCGTCGACTCATTGGCTCTTGCCGCAGCAGTCCTCGTAACCATCGGCGCCGTTTCTACCCAGGCCGCAACCGACTTACGCATGCCCATTACCGCCACACCAATCTATAAAGGAATCGGGGGTCACAAATCCAACCAAATGCTGCAACCCCCTTTCGCCCCCCTCCGCTCCGGTCCAAAGGCGGCTTCAAGGCCCTCCC
>OLHR01000422.1_pt1 | contig 13037 bp, 16 predicted proteins | sample 1609291 | NCBI WGS metagenome assembly OLHR01 (sample SAMN05416707, study PRJEB24817) | seawater metagenome | isolation source: Sea water | place: Canada:Atlantic | collected 2013-07 | reverse complement strand
TCTATTCGTCGGCAGCGTCAGATGTGTATAAGAGACAGTGACCGGATCGTTCTGCGCTCCAGCAATGATCCGCGTGGCCCACGCTCCGAGGATCCTATGACGCACACGGCAGCTAAGTCCTGAACGATTTCAGCGCAACAAGGACACAGGTGGCTTGCGCCCCTTGTGTCCCATTTTCATCAATGTATAATCCCGTTCGCTTCTTACGAAGGCATTGAAGCGTAGAGAAGAACATTTCCGGTGGGCTGGCTGAGTGGTCGAAAGCGGCGGTCTTGAAAACCGTTGAGGGTTTATCCCCTCCTAAGGTTCGAATCCTTAGCCCACCGCCACATGCCTATATAAATCAATGAGTTACGACTGATTTAATAATCTACCCCCGAACCTACCCCCGAATCAAAATTGATACTCCATCAGATTTCAACGAAGTGTGTGCCTGACGCCACACAGTGCTGTGCATGCCAATACGAGACGAGTGAGGAACGATGACCCCAGGCCAGAAAGACTTTTTATTTTTGCCTCTTGGCGGATGCGGCGAAATCGGGATGAACTTAAACTTGTTCGGCCATGCCGGTCAGTGGTTGATGGTGGACTGCGGAATAACTTTCGAAAAGGATGATGCAAACTCAGGTGGTGGCAATCGAGTCGAAATGCCCGACCCAATATTTATTAGCAACCGCAGTGACGCCCTTGTTGGAATGATCGCGACGCATGCTCACGAAGATCACATAGGGGCAATCGCTCATCTATGGCCACAATTAAAATGTCCTATTTACACAACGCCGTTTACGCGGAATGTATTGCTTCGAAAGCTTCGGCAAAAGGGCATTGATGCACCTATTGTGACTGTTCAGGAGGGCGAGACAATTAATCTTGGGGGTTTTAAGGTTACTTGGCTTCCCATTACCCATTCGACGGTAGAAACTAATGCGCTGCTTATAGAGACCTCCGCTGGGCGGGTGCTGCACACAGCAGATTGGAAAATTGATTCCGCGCCTATTGTCGGCCGAGCGTTTGAAACGGATATTTATCGACATCTAGGCCATGATCGTATCGACGCTATAGTGTGTGACTCGACCAACGCCAATCAAGCAGGCCATTCCACTTCTGAGTCAGAATTGTTTCCAGGACTGTTAGCAGCCGTTAAAGGCTCCACGGGGCGGGTAGTGGTTGGTTGTTTTTCTAGCAATGTTGCGCGCCTGCAAACCCTTGGTCATGTGGCGGAAGTGTCAGGGCGCTATATAGGGGTGATTGGCCGATCAATAGAGGCCATGGTGATAAATGCCAGAATGGCGGGTTACTTAAAAGACCATTTCAACGTAGTCGATTCTTTCAACCTAGGCTACCTGCTGCCTAATGAAGTATTGGCTGTGGCGACGGGGAGCCAAGGAGAATCGCGAGCTGCTTTGCAGCGACTGGCAATGGATACTCATCCGGACATTACCTTAGCAGCAGGGGATCACGTGATCTTCAGTGCTAAAACTATTCCTGGCAACGAGATCGCTGTGGGCCGATTGGTGGCTGCCCTTGAGAGCAAAGGTGTTGAGGTGACGCTTTCAGAGACCAGTTCGCGGCCTATTCATGCATCGGGGCACCCTTGCCAGGAAGAATTACAGCAGATGTATCATTGGGTAAAGCCTAGGATTGCGATACCTGTTCATGGCGAGGCTATGCATATGCAATGCAATGCGGACATAGCAAAGTCATGCGGCGTACCAATACAGTTGACCGGGATCAATGGTGATGTGTTTGACATCGTTGCTGGCGAAAAACTGAAAGCGCGCGTGCCAGTTGGCCGGCTCTGGTTAGATGATTCAAAGCGAGAAGCGCTTTTAGCAAAGGTTGAGTAGCCTTAGGAAAGTAATGCCGCTGTTAGTCACTAAAAAGACTCTGCGCCAGCCGCTAGGGGCGCAGTATGCCCCCTAGCGCAGATGCTTACCTTTAGTATCCAAACCAACAAAAAACCCGCACTAGGCGGGCTTGAGAAGGCTCAGGCTTTACGTAGCTTTCTGACGGCCACTAGAGACAGCAGTCCAGCCATCATCCCCAGTAGCCAGATAGGGCTGGTGGGGACGGGTGTTGCTGTAGGAGCTGCTGCTTCCGCGGTGACATGTCAGGCGTAAGTCGTCTTCAGCACAGCAAAAGCAGCCGACCATGCGCTGATAGCGGTTTATCACAATAGGCAGCTCATTTGACCCGTAAATTAGTGTCTCCCCAATACGCGGTCATATGGGTAATCAAGCCCTCATCGTTGAACTCCATCACATCGAGAGTTTCTACTTTCATATCTATCCCTTTGGGGCTTGCTATCATCGCCGCAGCGCCCCACTTCTCGCGGGCGCGGACACTGCCTTCGAGAACCATGTGGTCAACGCTATCGATGGAGGCTTGATAAAAGACCCGAAGCGCATCTTTACCGCGATGGGCGTCACTGCCAACCGGGTCTTCAACCACTGCATCATCAGAAAAAAGAACGAGGACCTTCTCAACATCATCGCTGCTCATGGCATCAACATAGGCCTGCATGACACTGGCGATAAGCTGGTCGTTTAATGCAGTCATTCATCTATCCTCATTTTTTATAAACGTATAACCCGACCTTTAGCCGAGCCAATTAAGCGTCACGTCTATTTCTGTACGGCGAATTAAAGGCCACCAACGATTAAAGCGTCTTATATTTTCTTCTGTCTATGATTTTCAGAGTACCCCCACTCGCGTGGCAGGGTCTCTGTTGTCAGACTCGGTTTCAGGGCCAATACTCTAGACCCTAACCGATTATTGATATACGCCGCATCAGACGGTAAGGCAAATCTTCCCAAAGTGCTGTTGTGATTCTTGTAGCCGGAACGCCTCAGCCAGATCCTCAAGAGCAAAACTGCGGTCGATGACAGGCAGAATTCCCGTGGCATTGATCGCTCTCACCATATCTTCCTGGTTGGCACGTGAGCCGACAGTGATGCCGCTAATCACGGCATTTTTCTGAAACAACTCGGCCGTAGGCACGTCGCCCTGAACACCCGTTAGCACGCCGATCATGGAAATGTGCCCGCCCATTGCCACCGCGCGCACAGACTGCGGCAGCGTACCCGAGCCGCCAACCTCGACAATAACGTCTGCACCCTTACCGCCGGTGATCTCCAACACCTTATCACCCCACTTCTCAACCTCACGATAGTTGATCAATTGGTCTGCCCCAAGGTCGCTTAGTCTCTCTAATTTAGCCTGCGATGAAGACGTCGCAATAACGTGACAACCTGCTGCCTTGGCAAACTGCAAAGCGAACACAGATACGCCACCACTGCCCTGCACCAGCACGGTATCGCCAGGCTTTACCCTTGCCTCGACCATCAGTGCACGCCACGCAGTCGCCGCAGCACACGGTAAAGTGGCTGCCTGCTCGAAGCTATAGCCGTCCGGCATCCGAGTGAACGCCGAAGAGGACATCGTAACGACCTCAGACGCGAATCCATCGATCATGTCGCCGGGAACATCACTCATTTTAACGAGATTATCGGCCCGACCATCAGCCCAATGCGGAAAGAAGCAGCTCATCACTCGATCACCAGGCTGGAACTCCGTCACCCCAGCACCCACCGCTTCTACGATTCCGGCACCGTCCGACATGGGAATGCGTCCGTCATCAACTGGCAGCAGGCCAATGGCAACGACATAGTCATGAAAATTCAATGAGCTCGCATGATTGCGGATACGGATCTCGCCCGCTTTTGGCTCAATAACGTCTACATTCGCTATTTCCAGCTTGTCGAGACCACCTGGTTTTTTCAATTTAATTGCGCGCACAACTATCTCCTTACTTACGGTGAATACACATTAATACCCTACTGCATCCGACGTTATCCGAACACCGTATTCAGCTGAGTTTAAAGCCAATGGTCGGAGAGCTTACGCGATTTTTACAGCGGTTGCTCGCCCAAATGATTTTCAATTTCCATGCTGCACCTGCATATCCTTTTCACTTTCTCTTCTTTAATATGACATCAACGATGAGAAGTTCACAACAAAAAAGGGGATGGAGGCCAATATGACCGCCGACTTAATTTTTGCGGCTGCAAATATAGTAGGTGAAAGTCTAGTTTGGGATGTTAATAGACAACGCTTGCTGTGGGTTGATATTATCGGGAAATTCATTCACGCCCTTGACCCAAAAACCTTTGATCATCAGCGCTGGGAGACCAACGATTTTGCTACATCATTGGGTCTCAGGAAGGATGGCGGCGCGGTTGTGGCCTTCACGAAAAAGATATGTCTGTGGAACTATGATAACCAATTTCATCCACTTGCTACTGTCGAACCAGAACTATCGGAAAATCGCTTGAATGAGGGTGTTATCGGTCCAGATGGTGCGTTTTGGGTTGGCACGATGCAAAACAACTTCGCCGCCGACGGTAACCCGGTGGAGATCACCAAAGACACAGGCCGGTTATACCGCTGCAAAGCCGATGGCAGCGTAAACTCGATCAGCGAAGACCTCTTTGGAATCACGAATACTCTAATCTGGACAAATACTGGGCACTTGATTACCGCCGACACGCTGAAGAACGAGCTCTATCGTTATGATATCGATCCGGCAACCGCGCAACTTACCGGCCGGCGCATAATCGTCTCAGGGTTTGAACGCGGATTACCCGATGGTTCTGCCATGGACGCAGACGGATACATTTGGAATTGCCGAGTTGCGGGTGGCGGATGCATCATGCGTATTGATCCTGATGGCAAAGTAGACCGGGTTATTGAACTCCCCTGCAGTTGTCCGACAAGTTGTGCATTTGGCGGAGAAGACCTGAGCACGCTTTATATTACTTCAGCGCGCTTCACGATTGACCAAAAACACCTGAAGGCTAACCCCCAAGAAGGCGGTCTGTTCGCAATCAAACCAGGTGTTTCGGGTTTGCTCGATCACCGGTTTGGCTAGCTGCAAAATGCCTTCGCTGTGCCAGACGTTACGAAGAAACCTGTGAGTACTAAGTTATGACAAACGGACACGAAAAGTCGGCTGGGACAGTAAGGCTAGTGATTGGTCTGGCCTTTGCGCTGGGACTGGTCAACTATCTCGATAGGGTGGTGATTTCCTATGCGATCGGTCCGATCCAAAGAGACTTCGGGATCGACAATGCGGGCTTCGGTCTCGCTATGAGCTTTTTTGCCGCCGGAGCGCTGGCAGTCAACGGCATCTCAGGGGTGTTGCTAGATCGCTACGGTGCGCGACGCATCTGGACCTTAGGCCTTATCGTGTGGTCCATGACGATGTTCCTGATGGGATGGGTTCACTACTGGTGGCTATTTCTGGCCTTTCGTGTGGTTTTAGGTATCGGCGAGGGTGTCAACTTTCCCGCAATGAACCGGGCGATTGCCGATTGGGTGCCGCGAGGGGAAACGACCCGGGCCACTTCTTTCGCCTTACTAGGTGTTCCCGTCGCTCTCCTCATCGGTGGCCCGCTCTTCAGTTTGCTTATTGAACGCTTCGGCTGGCGAGAAACTTTTATGGCACTCGGTCTAGCGGGTTTCGCGCTAATGGTTACGTGGCTTCTTCTCTACCGAGAACCTCCAAAAACTCAGACCCCCGCCACGCCCACGCTGGCAGAATATGCCGCCGTCCTGCGAAACCCAACCCTTCTTGCCACTGCCTGGTCCTTCTTTGGCTTCGGAGCGATCCTGTTCTTTGGCGTCACATGGATTCCGGGTTATTTCGAACACGAGTTTGATTTGAAGCTGACAGCCATCGGTTGGTTTACCACCATGCCCTGGGCATTTTCTATCGTCGGAATGGCGCTCATGGGCACCCTCTCCGACCGTTTGTTCAGTGCCAGCGGCGATATCCGCCGGGCCCGCATTCACCCAACATGGATTCTACAACTTCTCGCTGCAGCGGCCTTTATTCCATTGGCATCGGTCACCTCCAGCGATTGGGCCATCGTTTGGCTAACTCTGGGGAATCGGCTTCTCAATGTCAGCAAACGGCCTCTATTACTCAATTTGCACCGACTTGTTTCCGAAATCCGCAGGTGCGGCAACTGGAATTATTGTGACTTTCTTCTCGGCCTCTGGGGTTCTGACGCCATTCCTAATCGGATGGCTCACGGATGCTACCGCGTCATTCGATATCGCTTTCCTCATGCTGTCCGGGATCGTCGGGTCCGGGGCGCTGGGGCTTCTGCTTTTTGCGCGACCCAAAAGCTCCAACGCTGCCGCCCCCAATATCCGTATAACCTAGACAACATCGACTAAAGATCAGATTTCAGCACTAAAATACGCACAACTGCAACATCAAGGCCAGATGCGAATCGTTGCATATTTCGACCTATTTGACTTGGATTTTGCGGCTATCGCCCTTATTATCTATATCAGGGAAGATCGCACGGTCCGTGCGCAACATTGTGGGAGTACGTTATGCAAGACAAGGGTTTATACAACGCAGGTTCACTGGGAATCGAATCGGCCCTGAGTACAAACAAGGTCCTCAAAAATACCTACATGCTGTTGGGTATGACTCTACTATTCAGTGCTGCTACAGCTGGCATTTCAATGGCCATGGGGCTTCCTCAGGGCGCCGCGCTCATCCTTATGCTGGTCGGTTTCGGATTGCTTTTCGTCGTCAATCGAACCGCTGATAGCAGCAAAGGCATCATAGCCATCTTTGCCTTTACTGGCGTGATGGGTGCGTCTATTGGGCCAATGCTCAACTACTACCTCGCTATGCCGGGCGGCCCTGCACTCGTGATGCAGGCGCTGGGTAGCACCGCCGTGGTGTTTTTTGGTTTATCGGCTTACGCTCTCACCACCCGCAAAGATTTCTCTTATATGGGTGGATTTCTGATGGTTGGCCTACTTGTTGCTGTAGTGGCGATGATTGCCAATATTTTCCTGAACATTCCGGCACTGTCTTTGACTATCTCTGCAGCAGTAGTCCTGATTATGTCCGGGCTCATACTGTTTGATACCAGCCGTATCATCAACGGCGGCGAAACGAACTATATCCGGGCGACTGTGTCTTTGTATCTGGATATTTACAACCTGTTTATCCATCTACTGCACCTGCTGACAGCGTTCGGCGGTGACGACTAGTCGCAAACGTCCTATAAACAAACCCCGGTACATGCCGGGGTTTTTTGTTTGTAGAGGGTGCAGAACGTGATTTATTCGTTATTGGTATTGTCATCGCCCTTTTCCGGTCATTGTTCGCGCAGTGCGGCGCAGTTCGCACACTGTGTCATAGCGCGGGGGCACACTATTCATCGCATCTTTTTCCTCGACGCAGGTACCCTCGCGAGCGCTGCGAGTAGTGTGTCCGCACAGGATGAGGATACTTCGCTGAGAAGCTGGAGCGAGCTAGCTGGCCAACATGGGGTAGATCTGGCGATCTGTATTACCTCTGCGCTGAAGCACGGCATGCTGGACCAGGTGGAGGCAGATCGCCATGAGCGCCCCTGCGCCACCATCAATCCACTATTCACCGTATCGGGCTTGGGCCAGCTTGTCGATGCCTGTGCAAGCTCTGATCGCTTGATCACCTTTGGAGGCTGAACGTGACCGCGGCCCCTAAAAAAACAGTATTGATAGTGCTACGGCACAGCCCCTATGGCTCCGGCCTGGCTAAAGCCGCACTGGATGCCGCACTTGCGAGTGCTGCGTTTGATCAAGCGGTTGATCTGCTTTTTATCGGAGATGGTGTTCTGCAATTACAGCCCGATCAAGACAGCACCTCATTAGGGATAAAGAATATGGGCCGCCGGCTCGCTTCCCTGCCCCTTTATGACATCGACCATGTGTATGTCGATGCGCAAGCCGCCGCACGCTACAACATGGATCTTTCAAAGGCTCCCCTGCACACTCGCCAATTGGACGATCATGAAATACACCAACTCATGGTCTGCTACGACCATCTCCTCGGATTTTGACCATGATTCTACATACGTTGAATGCGTCACCTTCGAGCATCGCATTTATGGACTGTGTGAACATTATTGCAAAAGACGATGCTCTGGTTTTAATGGGTGATGGCGTCTATGCCGCCCTCGCGGATACTGATGCGAGCAAAGCACTTCAGGACACGGATGCAAAGCTATATGTCATGGCTGCCGATGCCCTCGCTGCGGGAGTGAAAAATCTTGCAGTAGCCGTTAGCTGCATCGATATGGATGGACTGGTGGCGCTCACGGAAACATTTCCACGACAACAGGCCTGGTATTAACGCTTATGCTCTGCGCCAATGCTTTCGATAAAGAAGGCTTTCTTTGTGATCTAAACGACTGGAATCCTGATGTGGCGGCGCAGATTGCTGCGTCTGAAAATCTTCAACTTAGCTCTGCTCACTGGGAGGTCATTAGCCTGCTTAGGGATTATTATCGTGAGTACGACAGCTCCCCTGCCATGCGGGCACTGGTAAAATACTGCGCGTTAAATCTTGGGGCGGACAAGGGGAAAAGTGTATACCTGATGTCCTTGTTCCCCGGATCGCCGGCCAAGCTTGGCAGTAAAATATCGGGCTTACCCAAACCCGACAACTGTCTGTGAATGAACCCTGTGAGTAACCGCACCGGTGCTTCGTCTGCCGCAGAACATGCTTTCGCCCCTTTCATTCGAATTCTGGGTAAAGGCAAGACCGGCACCCGCTCCCTAAATCAGGGTGAAGCACAACAGGCATTTGGCATGATCCTGCGCGGCGAAGTTGAGCCATTACAAATTGGTGCGTTTTTAATGCTGCTGCGAGTCAAAGAGGAAAGCCCCGACGAGCTCGCCGGTTTCGTTCAAGCCTGCCGCGCGCACATGGAAATACCACCCCAGGCGTTAAAAGCTGACTTAGACTGGTCCAGCTACGCGGGGAAAAAACACCAGCATCCCTGGTATATCCTGTCGCTGTTATTGCTGGCGCAAGCCGGACATCGCGTGTTCATTCACGGGTCGGCGGGGCACACTCCCGGTAGACTCTATACCGAAGACGCTATGCGACAACTGGGACTGCCTATTGCATCAAACTGGACAGAAGTCGGACAACAACTCGACGCCAGCAATCTGTCCTATTTATCTTTGGCGCATTTCTGTTGCCCACTAGAGGAGCTCATGCAATTACGACCGCTGCTGGGACTGCGTTCTCCGGTCAACACCCTGAGCCGCATGATTAATCCACTGAACGCCCGCGCCAGCGTGCAGAGTATTTTCCACCCGGCTTATGCTCGATTGCACCAGGAAGCAGACCGCATTCTCGAACAGCCACGCTCCATAGTCTTTAAGGGTGACAGTGGGGAGATAGAGGTCAAACCACAGGCCGACACACGGTTATACCTGTTAGATAACCAGCAAGCACAAGAGATGTTATTGCCCCGCTCTATTGCGAAACGCATCGAGTCTGTCGTGACGCCAGATGTGGAGTCTATCAAGGCACTATGGCGCGACAGTGTGCATAACCAATACGGGTTAGACGCAACCCTTGCCACCACGGCTGCGGCTCTACTCGTGCTCTGCCCTGACATTAACCTAGAGGCGGCTCAATTACAGGCAACCGAACTGTGGCAAAATCGTGATACTGCGGGGCTGCTCTGATGCCGTTGTCGCGGGTCCAGCCGCAAGACTATTGTGCTCTGCTACAGAAGAAAGTGGAGACTGTGTGTGAACTCATGGCGCCTTTTTCACCGCCTGAGCCCCAGGTGTATGCTTCACCCCCTGTAGGCTTTCGGCTTCGTGCTGAATTCAGGATGTGGCACGATGATGACGACATCAATTACGTTATGTTCAGACGAGAAGACCCCAGAACACCGGTGGTCGTCACGGACTTTGTCATCGCCGACGCTCGCATCCAACATTTAATGCCCCGCCTTCGAGAAAAGCTGATCGCCAACAACACCCTGCGCCACAAACTCTTTCAAGTTGAGTTTCTAGTATCGCTATCTGGAGAGGTACTGTTAACCCTGATCTACCATCGAAAGTTGGACCAGGTGTGGGAAAGCGCGGCACGACAATTGGCACGTGACTTGCGATCTGACAATGATCCTGTCTCTGTTATCGGACGCAGTCGCAAACAAAAGCTGGTGATTGGCGAAGACTTCGTTCGAGAGGTTTTGCCCATCCTAGGCACCGACTACTATTATCGGCAGTATGAACAGTCATTCAGCCAGCCCAATGGTCACGTCAATATTCGGATGATCGAATGGGCCTGCCAACAGGCCGCGGCTATGCAGGGAGATTTACTAGAGCTCTATTGTGGTAATGGCAATTTTACCCTGCCGCTAGCGCGCTATTTTGACCACATTATTGCCACAGAATTATCCAAAGTCTCCATCCGAGCTGCGCGGGCTAATCTAGAGGAAAACCGCATCAACAACGTGCAGGTCGTTAGGCTCTCCGCCGAAGAGGCCACTCAGGCGATAAACAATGAACGCCCTTTTCGCAGACTGGCTGACATGCCAAAGCCGCTGAGCGACTTCGATCTAGGCACACTCTTCGTCGACCCTCCGCGCGCGGGTCTCGACGAACACACAGTGAGTATGGCCAGCCGTTTTGATCGCATTTTCTACATCTCTTGCAACCCTCACACCCTGGTGCAGAATTTACAATCTTTGTGCAGCAGCCACCACATCAAACAGTTCGCGCTGTTTGACCAGTTCCCTTATACCGATCACATGGAGTGTGGCGTCTTACTGCAGAAGAACTAACGGCGCGGGCAAGCGTCTAAAAGCGAACGCCTAGACCAAGCAGCCCACGACCCAGCACCTCATCCAATCTATCTTCGTCAGCGGCGTTGATTTCTAGGTAGAGCACATTCAGCTCTCGATAGATCTCTCGCTTGCGAAATTGTGCGGACATCGCCCCGGCCTTTAGTTCCTCTTCCCAGCAGTCGATGTAGACGCCCCCTATCGGCACATAAAAATCTGCATAGACCAGCTCCTCGGTTGGCAAAGCGCGCCGATATGCGTGGGCTAGCTGAGCCAGATACAGCCAGTTACAGACGCTAGTCTGCAGCGTTGATTGCAGGCAGTGTCCATCAACACCCCGACAAGCCTGTGGCGCCGCAGTTGAATCGCCAAACAGATCGGGCTCCGCATCGGCCTGCAGTCGCCGGCTGGGCACTTGTCCTGACTGCAGAGTCAGTTCACGGTGAACGACAGGATTATCAACAATTTCATGCGGCCATGTGACGTAGAATGCGCCGCTGCTGCCGCTCTCTTCCTGCACACCCCCCAAAGACTTTCCGAGACGCGTTAACTCCCAACCTAGGGCACTGTGCTGCTGCATCCCCAATTCAGCAAGCGCGCGGTTGATATGCCTTGCGTGAAGCGGTTTATAGTAGCTGCACATAGACGCCGCAGTGATACGCTGATTGGATTCTATCGCTTGCAATAGTGGGTGCGTCGCTAGCGTATCGGGCCATACGATATACGATCCGTAGCGATGGCTCGAGTGGTAAGTGCCACCCTCAAACTCACCCTTTGACGTCAATACCCAGCTGTCGCTAGGTCGCTGTATCCAACCATAGTCCTTCAATACGGCAAACAGCTGCTGCACCGGAATATCCAGCTTCCTAGCCAGCGCCGTGGTCGAAAGCTTATCGTCCTCTCTTGTCATGACTAGTCCTGTAGCACCAGTTCCCCATAGCGAGATGACAACGCGCGATACACCTGATCCGAGAAATCGGCGGCGTCTTTGTCCAACGCTGCCACCAATTCAACCAGGTGCTCATTGTCTTCCTTGCCGGCCCAGTTTTTGACATAACTGCCGTCTTTATACCCGTTGTCCTGTCGAAAAAAGTTGAGCACATTCTTGCCGACATAGGCACTGTACAGACTGTTAAAATCCAGACCTGTCGCCAGCATAAGCTCCCAAAACCGAGAGGGTGAAAAGCCTTTTGTCTGAAGGGAGTGCAGCGCCAGTTCTTCTGTTGCCTGTTGCACACCCAAACCCGCGGACGTGAATCTCGCTAACTCGGCTTCAATGTCATCGGCGATCGTAACGATACTCTTATCACCGACAAACAATGCAGAGAGCCCGAAATGCCAGATATCGATGACCTCCAAGCGGACCTGTTCGATGTCTGTTTCCTGCTTTTTCCACCACTTATAACCAAAGTGCTCAACAAGCTCGCCGCACTCAATCCATATGGCCCTGTACCACTCAAAATTCTGCAGCGCCCACTGCTCATGGACACGCGTGTTCATCTTGTCCTGCAGGGTCAACATGTTGATCAGTGCCTGTCTCAAGCGTCCACCTCTTAATACTCAATTACTGTCATTTGAGGCGCAGGATAGCAGCCCATTGGTCGAAAACAAACTCCTCTATCCCGCGCGTTGGCAGTGCGAGCGCAGTTACGCAACCTTAATCGTCTCTATGATGGGAACGGGTGCACTAAGGGATGATTGTAGACCGAACTATAGTGACGTTGGGAAGATTCGTTAGGGTGCCCTTCCCACTACCAGTAGTGTTTCAGCAACCGCTCGCGTCAGCATTATCGCAAATGGAATAAGCAGGGACGTTATCTTTGGGGGAAACCACGGCTCGCAAGGCAAGACTGCCCTTGTGAACCCAATTCATGTGTGAGTTTGAGCCGATTCAACCCGCGAGGTCTGCGGCGCCAGCATCAGGGCGCTCGGAAAGAGCGCCACTAATGGGCTGAGTTCTTCGTGACCCGCCGCCATGTCGGGAGGGCGGATTTAAACGCTACGGCTTCTTATAAGGAAAGAGATAGTTGAAGTTAGTAACGGGGGGCTGGTTGTGATCCGATGTATTCACGCTCCACGTTTTGTTCGTCGCCGGATAGATCCCCTCGCTGTCATAGCAAGACCCCCCAACTACTTCGCCGCAGGCCGCGTACCAACCAGAGTCATCAGCTTTGTATAGTCGAACAGCATTCTCTGGCTGCAGTCCATTAATCTTGCCGTCAAAGAATGCCACGGACGATTGCGCGGGAACCGTCGGATCTGAGTTGGTGCCCCAATTATACGTAATGGATCCGTCCGAAGCAGGAGCGTTATTATACAACTTCGAAGCTTCAGAGGGTGCTACATCTGTCTCTTATACACATCTCCGAGCCC
>OLHR01000415.1_pt1 | contig 13132 bp, 13 predicted proteins | sample 1609291 | NCBI WGS metagenome assembly OLHR01 (sample SAMN05416707, study PRJEB24817) | seawater metagenome | isolation source: Sea water | place: Canada:Atlantic | collected 2013-07 | reverse complement strand
GCAGCGTCAGATGTGTATAAGAGACAGCTCCAGCAATGATGCGCGATGGTATGGAAGCATTGGAAATCACAGAAGCACGTATGACCGAACTTGGTATGCCAAACTTTGGCCCATCTTTCAAAGTGTCTTGTGAAAACCACGGTGGCCCAGGTACGGGTGCGATTGCCCAATGGGACGCTGGCACGAAATCATGGTCTCTGATCTCTGATTTCTCAGCACCTGATATGTCTATCATTCAGCCTCTTATTGACGCAGATTCTGCAGCTTATGCCGCTGAGTCCAATATTACAGCTGGCTGTAACTAAGGCTTTCAAACAGCGCTCTGGCCCACACTGGGCCAGAGCAACCCATATAGGATTATAGCCATGCTTGATGCCACTCCAGAGAATGAAACCCTTTTAGAAGTCAACAATATCGAGGTGATCTACAATCACGTGATCTTGGTGTTGAAAGGCGTCTCTTTAAGCGTGCCAAAAGGCGGCATTACGGCTTTGTTGGGTGGCAACGGTGCTGGTAAGACCACAACACTTAAAGCCATTTCCCAATTGCTGCACTCCGAACGGGGCGAGGTCACCAAAGGAACGATTGAATATCGCGGTCAATCTGTATCTGGTTTGAACCCCTCCGATCTCGTGAAGCGCGGCGTTATCCAAGTTATGGAAGGTCGTCATTGCTTTGAGCATTTGACCATCGAAGAGAATTTAATGACCGGAAGCTACACCCGCCGAGATGGTGCGGCTGCGGTGGCTGCTGACTTGGAAAAAGTATACGAGTATTTCCCACGCCTGCGCGAACGTCGCAAAAGCCAAGCAGGCTATACCTCCGGCGGTGAGCAACAGATGTGCGCTATAGGGCGGGCCTTGATGTCGCGTCCAGAAACGATCTTGCTGGATGAGCCTTCCATGGGCTTGGCGCCGCAATTGGTGGAAGAGATCTTTGGCATTGTAAAAGATTTGAACGAAAAAGAAGGCGTGTCCTTTTTGCTGGCTGAGCAAAACACCAATGTTGCCCTGCGCTTTGCGCATTATGGCTATATCTTGGAATCTGGCCGCGTGGTTATGGACGGCCCTGCCGCCGAGCTGCGTGAAAATCCAGATGTGAAAGAATTCTATCTTGGCATGAGTGATGAGGGCCGCAAATCCTTCCGTGATACCCGCAGCTATCGCCGCCGCAAAAGGTGGCTGAGCTGATCTAAACTCTGATTACGGTTGGTAAGGAATGGTGCAATGACCTTTTACGATGATTTGGAAACCCGTTCCGCGGATGCGCGCGCTGCCTCTCTGGCGGAATGCTTGCCTGCTCTACTAATGCATGCCCTAACCCTGCCGGGCAATGCCACGCTGACAGATTTTGATTTGACAAACATCACATCCGCTGAAAGTTTAGCGCGATTGCCAGTTTTGCGCAAATCAGAGCTTGGCGCGGCCCAAAAGCTGCGCCCGCCATTTGGTGGCTTTTCTGGGCCAGACTTTGAATATGCGTTCCAATCGCCGGGCCCTCTTTATGAGCCGGGCCGCACCAGTCATGATTGGTGGCGATTCGGGCGTTTTTTGCATGCAACGGGCATTGGCGTGGGTGATATTGTTCAGAATTGCTTTTCCTATCACCTAACCCCAGCTGGCACGATGTTTGAAAACGGCGCACGTGCCGTTGGCGCAGCTGTTTTGCCTGCGGGTACGGGACAGACGGAACTGCAAGCTCAGGCCGCTCATGATGTTGGGGTGACTGGCTACGCAGGCACGCCAGACTATCTGAAGGTGATTCTCGAAAAAGCCGATGAGATGGGGTTAACGCTGGCGATTAGCAAAGCAGCTGTTGGCGGTGGGGCTTTGTTCCCATCCTTGCGGCAGTGGTATCTTGATCGTGGTATAGCGTGTCGGCAATGCTATGCGACGGCGGATCTGGGCAATGTGGCCTACGAAAGTGCCGCGATGGAGGGTTTGATTCTTGATGAGGGTGTACTTGTTGAGATTGTAACGCCCGGAACTGGGAATCCCGTGCCCTTTGGCGAGGTCGGTGAGGTTTTGGTCACCACACTGAACCCTGATTACCCTTTGATTCGCTTTGCGACTGGGGATCTGTCGGCATTCATGGAGGGCTCTAGCCCCTGTGGGCGGAGCAATTTACGGATCAAAGGCTGGATGGGCCGAGCCGATCAGACGACAAAGATCAAAGGCATGTTCATCCGCCCTGAACAGGTTGCAGTCTTTGTGGCCAAACATCCCGAAGTTACGCGGGCGAGAGTGATCGCCAGCCGTGCAGCTGAGTCGGATGTGATGGTAGTGAAAATCGAAGGCGATGTGGGCCGTGCGGATGTCTATGCTGCCTCAATCGCTGAGACCTTGAAACTGCGTGCGCAAATTGAAGTGGTGGCCATAGGCACACTTCCCAAAGACGGTGTGATCATCGAGGACCAACGCACTTACGATTGATAGGTCTTGTCGATTCATTTCGCGCCCGACAGTGGCCAGCAGCTTAAAAATCAAAAATCAGCATAAAAAAAGCCGCCCCAAAGAGGGACGGCCTTTTTAAAACGCTGCGACAGAGATTAACCCTGACGTGCCTTAAAACGAGGCTGTGTTTTGTTTATAACATAAACACGGCCTTTACGGCGTACCACACGACAATCGCGGTGGCGGCTCTTAAGCGAGCGAAGCGAGTTTTTGACCTTCATGGCCTTCTCCTTCAAAACCGGGCCGCGGAGTAGCCCTAGCTAAATTACATGGTGGGCACGACTGGGATCGAACCAGTGACCCCTTCGATGTCAACGAAGTGCTCTACCGCTGAGCTACGCGCCCGTTGAACCGAAACAAATCCCGCGCCCCACAAAAAAGGACGCAGAAATCCGCGCCGGTAGCGGCCGTATATGCAGCGGGTGCCGAGTCTTCAAGCTGAAATCGCAGCTGAGACCATAAATACAGTGGCTGGGTGCATTTTTATTCATTTTACAGATGAATTGTTTCCTCAATTTGGGTCTGGTGCTATGTTAAGCCCATGAATGACGCTTCTTTTGCCCTTTATGAGCCTGTTGAGCTCACCAGTTGTGTCGTGTTTGCCTCACCACATTCAGGGCGGGGCTATAGCTTGGAGTTTCTGGATCAATCTAGACTTGATTCTCATGCAATCCGCGCGTCTGAAGATGCTTTTGTGGATCACTTGTTCCAATTGGTTACTGATTTTGGCGCACCCTTGTTGGCTGCCTGTGCACCGCGCGCCTATGTTGACCTTAATCGCGCCTGTGATGAACTTGATCCTGCATTGATTTATGGGGTGCGCTCCGTGGGACTTAATGCCCGGGTGGCAGCTGGGCTTGGGGTGGTGCCGCGCGTCGTAGCAATAGGGCGCCCAATCTATAACGGTAAAATATCCATGCAGGAGGCGCAGGCGCGGCTGCAAGATATCTGGCATCCCTATCACCAGCGTTTGCAGGCCTTGCTGGATGCAACGCGTGCAAAATTTGGGCATGTGGTGTTGATCGATTGCCATTCCATGCCGCATCTGGCGGTGAACATGGAGAAGCGCAGTGATACGCCTGCTCAGATTATCTTGGGGGATCGCTTCGGCGCGGCGGCCGATGGGGAGGTTGTCGATCAGGTCCAAGCGGCCTTTGTAACGGCGGGCTTTCGGGTGGCGCGGAATAATCCCTTTGCGGGCGCTTATATTGGCCAACACTACGGCAAGCCTCAACGCGGCCAGCATGTTATTCAAATTGAGATTGATCGGAGCCTGTATATGAATGAGGCGGCGATTGAGCCTTTGCACAGTTTTGACGCATTCCAAGCCCGCTTGCGCTTGGTGATTGCTAAGATTGCTGGACTGGATATGGGTAAGGCGCGTCTGGCCGCTGAATGACCTAACGCAAAGACCGTCCCTTTGCGATGGCGTCACTGCCGAACTTGGCACGAATGGAATCTGTGGCCCGCTCGGCCTTGATGCGCTTTTCCGCATTGGGATCTAGCAGGTCACCGGTGAGATCACTGTCCGTGTCACTTACCAAATCTGACAAGCCAACTCCGATCAAACGATACGGGCCCTGTGGCCCGGCCTGATCAAACAGATCACGCGCGGTGCGATAAATTCTATCTGCAATTTGGGTGGGGTCGCGTAGGGACAGCCTGCGGGATAGGGAGGTGTGGTCCTTGCGCTTCAGTTTGAGCGTCACGACCCGCCCGGCCAAGTCACGAGCCTTGGCGCGGTCGCTTACCTTTTCTGCCAAGCGCCAAATATGGCCGTCAAGAATATCGGGGTCTGAGGTGTCTTCAAAAAAGGTTGTCTCATTGGAAATGCTTTTGACTGGTGCATGGGAGGTGACGCGTCTGAGGTCATGGCCACGCGCCAAATTCCAAAGACGTTCTCCCAAAGAGCCGAAGCGTTTACCAAGGTCCTGCCTGTCCCAGCGCAGCAGGTCTGCGAAGGTCCTTATTCCCGCTTTACTCAGCTGTTCTTGTGCCACGGCACCAACGCCCCAAATCAAGCCAATGGGTTTGTTGCGCAGGAAATCATCTGTTTCGGCCAGGCCAATCACTGAATATCCTCGGGGTTTGTCGAGATCACTAGCCACTTTGGCCAGGAATTTATTATGTGACAATCCAATCGAGCCTGTCAGGCCCAGCTCGTCCTTCATTCTTTTGATCAAGCGCGCCAACATCACCGCTGGCGGCGCGCCGTGCAGTTTTGCAGTGCCGGTCATATCCATGAAGGCTTCGTCCAGTGACAACGGTTCAATGGCAGGGGTGAGGTCGAGCATCATGGTGCGAATGGCCTTGCTAGCTTTGACATATTCATCCATCCTAGGGCGCACCACCATGGCTTCTGGGCAGAGCTTAAGAGCCTGAAACATTGGCATAGCGGATCTGACGCCACGGACCCGTGCGACATAGCAGGCGGTACTAACTACACCCCGCTGCCCGCCCCCAATGATCACGGGCTTGCTTGCCAGTTCCGGATTGTCTCGCTTTTCTACCGATGCATAAAAGGCATCGCAATCCATATGGGCGATTGAGAGCGAGAAGAGCTCAGGATGAGCCGTAATGCGCGGAAGGCCACAGTTAGAACACCGCTTGGGCGCAGTTTCAAAGATGGTCAAACAATCGCGGCAAAGTGCTGGCATGTGCATGAGGGTATCTTGGAACGGAAGGGGCGTCCACGGGCAAGAAATTGCCCGCATTCGTGTTTTTGGGCATGACCATTGGGGCTGCCTGCGTGTCGTTGTTCATGCCGTTGGGAGGGGCAGGGATCATGAGAGGCTCTGTGGCGGTCACCTTGGCGATTTTCGCAATTGCTTCGTTGATAGCGACATTGATTTTGCGTCGGGTGTTTGAGCTACCCTAAGGGTAGGTCAAAACCTTTGACAGTGATATTAATGACTGAATTTAGGCTCTAGGGTTTATGTCTTGCAGGCTGCTCAGTTCGGCCAAAATAGCCAATGCTGCTGCGCGCGGTGACGGGGCTGCCCAAATTGGGCGGCCTACAACCACGTGATCTGCACCATTGGCAATAGCTTGCGCTGGAGTTGTGACCCGCTTTTGATCACCCAACGGTGCTCCCGTTGGACGCACGCCTGGGGTGACGATCAACTTGCCTTCTGCCTCTGGTAAAGCGCGGATCAATGCCGCTTCTTGGGGGCTAGAAATCACGCCATCTGCGCCTGCCTCAAAGGCTTTGCCCGCGCGTTCAATCACCAAATCTGCAATTGCACCGGGCTTGATCAAGGCGCCATCAAGGTCGGCGCGGTCCAGCGACGTTAGGATGGTCACAGCGAGAATTTTGAGATCTTTGCCGGCGGAACCTTCCTTGGCCGCGCGCACCACATAAGGATCACCATGGACGGTGAGGAAATCGAAATCAAACTGCGCTAAACCCCGCACCGCATGTTCCACGGTGGCGCCGATATCAAACAGCTTCATGTCCAAGAAAATGCGCTTGCCAAATTCCGCCTTCAGCTCATTGGCCAAGGCGAGCCCGCCACCGGTTAACATGCCAAGGCCAATTTTGTAAAAGTTGACGGCATCGCCGAGTTGCTCGGCCATTTTCAAACCATCAATGGCATTGGGCATATCCATCGCAACAATTAATCTATCATCAGCCATGGACGCCTCCAAAATGTCTATTGGGGCTGAATTATCTATTGCAGCGTATCCTGTCCATGCCTAAGGCCATATTTTGAAGAGATGAGCCTAATTTCGAGTGCTTTTCAGGTTTGGCCCTTGTCGTGGCTTACGGTGATACCCAAATAAAGGTTAAGGTCGCATCAAGGCTGTGCCAAACTTGGGCAGCATATCTAACGCGACGCTTATCTAAGGAGAGAAACGATGAATTTAGAGAAATTCACCGAACGGTCGCGCGGTTTTATTCAGGCGGCCCAAGCCATCGCGCAAAGAGAAGACCACGCGCGCTTGGGGGCAGAACATCTGCTCAAAACCCTGCTGGACGATAAAGAGGGTTTGGCGAGCAATTTGATTATCCGCGCTGGCGGCGTACCTGCACGGGTGGTGGAGCATTTGGACATCAGCCTGTCCAAGATTGCCAAAGTGACAGGTGATGCCCAGGTCTACCTGGACAGCACCACCGGCAAAGTTTTGACCGAAGCTGAACAGCTGGCGCAAAAGGCCGGGGACAGCTTTGTTCCGGTCGAACGTATTTTAATGGCGCTGAGCATGGTGAAGTCCAAGGCTAAGGATGCGTTGGATGCAGGAGCGGTGACAGCGCAAAAACTCAATGCGGCCATCAATGACATTCGCCAAGGTCGTACCGCCGACAGCGTCAGTGCTGAAGACAGCTACGAGGCTCTGAAGAAATACGCGCAAGATCTCACCGAGCGGGCTCGTGAGGGCAAGATTGACCCCATTATTGGCCGCGATGAAGAGATTCGACGTGCGATGCAGGTGCTATCGCGGCGCACCAAAAACAACCCGGTTTTGATCGGGGAGCCCGGCGTGGGCAAAACCGCGATTGCGGAAGGTATGGCCCTTCGGATCGTAAATGGCGATGTGCCAGAAAGCCTGCGCAACAAGCGATTGCTGGCTCTGGATATGGGGGCTTTGATTGCTGGCGCGAAATATCGCGGTGAGTTTGAAGAGCGTCTCAAAGCGGTGCTGAATGAGGTGACGGCTGCTGCCGGTGAAATCTTGCTGTTCATCGATGAGATGCACACCTTGGTTGGTGCTGGCAAAGGCGATGGCGCGATGGATGCGGCAAATCTGATCAAACCGGCTTTGGCTCGTGGTGAATTGCACTGCATCGGGGCCACTACGTTGGATGAGTATCGCAAATATGTTGAGAAGGACGCAGCGCTTGCCCGGCGGTTTCAGCCGGTGCTGGTAGATGAACCTAGCGTCGCCGATACCATCTCAATCCTACGCGGCATTAAAGAGAAATATGAGCTGCACCATGGAGTGCGGATTGCCGATGCGGCGCTGGTGGCAGCGGCCACATTGTCGAACCGGTACATCACAGATCGGTTTTTGCCTGATAAGGCCATCGATTTGATGGACGAAGCCGCAAGCCGGTTGCGTATGCAGGTGGATAGTAAACCCGAAGAGCTGGATGCGCTCGACCGCGATATTTTGCAAAAGCAAATCGAGGTTGAGGCGTTGAAGATGGAAGATGACGCGGCCTCCAAAACCCGATTGACGGCGCTTGAGAAAGCATTGGCAGACCTTCATGACCGATCCAGTGAGCTGAATGCGCAATGGCAGGCTGAACGGGATAAATTAGCCTCAGCGCGCGATCTCAAAGAGAAATTGGACCGAGCCCGTGCGGATCTTGATATTGCCAAGCGTGAAGGCAATCTCGCCAAGGCAGGTGAGCTGTCTTACGGGGTGATCCCAAGCCTTGAAAAGCAATTGGCCGAGGCGGAAGCCGGCGATGGTCATATGGTGGAAGAAGCCGTGCGACCTGATCAAATTGCCGGTGTGGTTGAGCGCTGGACGGGCATTCCAACCTCGCGAATGCTGGAGGGTGAGCGTGAAAAGCTGCTGCGTATGGAAGATGAGTTGCACGCAAGGGTCATTGGTCAGCACACTGCGGTGCGGGCTGTGTCAAATGCGGTGCGCCGTGCCCGCGCAGGCCTGAATGATGAATGCCGGCCGCTGGGCAGCTTTCTGTTTCTGGGGCCAACAGGGGTCGGGAAAACTGAGCTGACCAAAGCTGTGGCAAACTTTCTATTTGATGATGACAACGCAATGGTGCGAATCGATATGTCGGAGTTCATGGAAAAACATAGCGTGTCGCGGTTGATCGGTGCACCTCCGGGCTATGTCGGCTATGAAGAGGGCGGTGTTTTGACCGAAGCCGTGCGGCGCAGACCCTATCAGGTGGTGCTGTTTGATGAGGTTGAAAAAGCGCATCCGGATGTGTTCAACATCTTGCTGCAAGTGCTGGATGATGGGGTGCTTACCGATGGCCATGGACGCAAGGTGGATTTCAAACAGACGTTGATCGTGTTGACCAGCAATCTTGGGGCGCAGGTGTTAAGCCTATTGCCAGATGGGGCTGATGCCTCGGATGCGCGCAGGGGTGTGATGGACGCAGTACGGGCACATTTTCGCCCTGAGTTCCTCAACCGTTTGGATGAAACAATCATCTTTGATCGACTAGGCCGTAAGGATATGGATGGGATTGTGGATATCCAGTTGGCGCGTTTGGCCACCCGTTTGGCGCCACGCAACATCACGCTTGAGTTGGATCAGCCGGCTAAGACTTGGCTGGCCGATGAGGGCTATGACCCTGTGTTCGGGGCGCGGCCTTTGAAACGTGTGATTCAAAGCGCCTTGCAAAACCAATTGGCGGAGATGCTTTTGGCCGGCGAAATTGACGAGGGGGACACTTTGCCCGTCAGCGCCGGGACGGAGGGGTTGATCGTGGGCGACCGCGTGAGTACCTCTAACCGTCTGCCACCAGAAGATGCGGTGGTGCATTAAGCTTTAGAACTAACGATACCCCGTGCGGAGATGGCTCTGCGCGGGATAGTGTTTGCAGCTTTTCCAATTTGCTGTGCAGGGTGGCGTTGAAGTAAAATCCTGGACCCCCCACACCATGCGCAATCTCACATCCCCACCGAAGCTTGTAATTTTTGACTGTGATGGCGTGGTTGTGGACAGCGAACCTCTTACCCTTAATTTGTTGTGCGAAGATCTGGCGTCTCACGGCTTGAGTTTGTCGCTTCCAGAAGTGATTGATTTAGCGGTTGGGGGCACCATCGGCGGGATCGGGGTGCAAGCTAAGGCTATGGGGGCGGCTATCCTCGATGATTGGGCCGATAAGTTTTATGAAAAGATGTTTGCTGTCTTAGGGCAAAGCGTGGAGCTCATCCCGGGCATTGAGGTGGTATTGGATGCGCTGGACCATCAGGGTATTCCTTTTGCGATTGGTTCGAACGGTTCGCATAGGAAGATGGGCATCACCCTCGGGCGATGTGGCGTAGCCGAGCGCTTTGCAGGCAGGGCCTTCTCTCCTGAAGATGTAGCCAACCCGAAACCTGCGCCCGACGTTTATCTTTTGGCCGCCAGCAAGATCGAGATCGCTCCAGGGGATTGTGTTGTGATTGAAGATAGCGCAACGGGAGCGCGGGCCGGTGTGGCGGCTGGAATGGTGGTTATGGGCTTTACCCATGACACCCCGGCGGCCAAATTCGCTGGGATAACCGATATGCTATTTGATGATATGGCGGATCTACCAGCCCTATTGGGGCTTAACGCGCAGTGATGGCAGGCCAATGCCCGTGCTTTCAAATCCACCATCCACTGAGATATTTTGACCCGTCACAAAGCTAGCTTGCTCTGAGCACAAAAATGCAATCACCTGCCCTATCTCTGCCTCGCTGCCATAGCGGTTGAGGGGGATGGCGTCATGGTAGGCATCGATGATGTCTTGCGTATGGACCGCCATGGCCAGCTTGGTGCGCACCGGGCCGGGGGCCACGGAATTGACCCTGATGCCAAATTCACCAAGCTCTGCTGCCTGTTGCTGGGTCAGATGGATCACCGCAGCTTTGGAGGTACCATAGGCTACGCGAAGGGTAGAGGCCCGCAGGCCTGAGATGGAGGCGATATTGACCACAGCCCCACGGCTGTCTTTGAGCGCAGGAATGGCGGCCTGTGTGCAGAGGAAGACGCCATCAAGATTGGTGTCCATGACTCGACGCCAACGGGCGAAGGTTGTGGCCTCAATAGGTCCAAAATCTGCTACCCCGGCATTGTTGACCAAAGCATCAATTTGCCCACGGCTCGCCATGACATCCGTGATCATGGCCTCAACCTGTTCGGGATCTGAGATATCAAAGGCGGCGGCGGTGACATTGCTACGGCTTGCGGCCTCGAGGGCAAGTTCCTTTGCGTCGCGGTCCACCATGACCACATGCCAGCCCTGTGCGCAGAGGATATCTGTGGTGGCCAAGCCAATGCCGCGTGCGGCGCCGGTGATGAGAGCTGTTTTCATGATATACCTCGATGTTTTTTATAGAGTGCATTGTGCGCGGGGCAGAGGCAAGCGGCTGTTTTGTTTCAATCCCGTGGCGCAGTTATGATATGATGTGTCTTGGCCTGAAGTGAGCTTCGCGCTAGGTTTGATCAAACAAAAGGATTTCATCATGGCATATCGCTGGACAAATGATCTGAGACGGGCGGACGTGACCCCTGAGTCATTGTGGTTGAACCGCAGGCAAGTGATTGCGGGCGCTTTGGGAGCGGGTGCGCTGGGCACGATTGCCAGCCCGGCCATGGCCGAGGCTTTAAAGCCCAACAGCTGGGAGGATATTACCAGCTACAACAACTATTATGAGTTTGGGACCAGTAAAGAAGACCCTGCCACTAATGCGCATATGCTCAATACCTCTGGGTGGGAAATTGAGATAGATGGTATGGTAGACGCGCCGGGCCTCTATTCTGTGGCGGCTCTCACCGACGACCTGACCGAGGAAGAGCGAATCTATCGCTTTCGCTGCGTTGAGGCTTGGGCGATGGTTGTGCCTTGGAATGGGTTTGAGCTAAAAGACATTCTTGATAAGGTGGGAGTGCAGTCTGGAGCCAAATATGTTGCCTTTGAAACGGCCTTGCGCCCTGATGAAATGCCCGGTGTCCGCTATAGCGTGCTGGATTGGCCTTACCGTGAAGGTCTGCGCCTCGATGAGGCCATGCATCCGCTGACCATGATGGCCACTGGGATCTATGGCAAACCCATTCCAAATCAAAACGGCGCTCCGATCCGTTTGGTTGTGCCTTGGAAGTATGGATTTAAGTCCATCAAATCCATTGTGCGGATCACATTGACAGATGAAGAGCCTCCCACCAGCTGGAACATGTCCAACCGGCGTGAGTATGGGTTCTATAGCAACGTAAACCCCGAAGTTAATCACCCACGATGGTCACAAGCCACAGAACGCAAGATTGGTGGGGGCCTATTCAATCGCCGGCAACCAACTTTGATGTTCAATGGGTATGGGGATGAGGTCGCTAGTCTGTATGAGGGGATGGATCTGTCGAAGTTTTTCTAAACCGCTGCGAGGCTGCTATTTAAGATATGTTGTATAAGTTTCTGTATTGGATAGGTTCACGCCTATTGCCTCAAAAATGGATTATCTCCGATGCTTATTCAACTTATAAACAGCGGCCTTCGCAAGATCCCAACATGGGTGCTCTATATCCTCCTTCCCATTCCTGGGATATTGGCCATCATGGCGGGGTTAACAGATAACCTTGGGCCGGAGCCGATTAAAGAGCTTGAGGGCGAACTGGGCGAAGTTGCCATCAAGCTGCTGATCATTGGCTTGGCGGTAACACCCCTGTTGCATTTCACCCGGATCAATCTTTTGCGATTTCGCCGGGCGATTGGTGTGGTAGCCTTTGGCTATGTTGCAGCACATTTCCTGACATGGCTTTTGCTGGATGTGCAGCTGCTCAGTCAAATTTGGGCTGATATCCTAAAGCGTCCTTATATTAGTGTCGGCTTTGTAGGCTTCATGGCTATGGTGCCCTTGGCGGTTACCTCCAACAATTGGTCAATGCGTAAGCTGGGACAGTTTTGGAGCGTTTTGCACCGGCTCACCTATATAGCGACGATTCTTGGGGGGCTGCATTACATTATGCTGGTTAAGGGCTTTCAGATGGAACCTCTGGTCCATATGGCGATAATTTTGGCCTTTCTGGTGGTGCGCGTGCCGAAATGGCGCCGATCTGTGCAGGCGTCACTGCGGGGGCTGCCTGATAAGGTGTTGCGGAGATAGCTGCGGGTCGAGGGAGCCGACTTGAGAAAATAGCAGTATTGGTAGAACTACCCCGCAAACTATCCATATATTGATTTAGCTGGGAAAATTCTGGTGAGGCACGATCCAAGGGCTGGCATCACGACAGCAGTTTCGAAAATAACCATATGGTTTCAATAGATAATTAGCTAATTTCAAAAAAAGTGCGTTTTCCGTAAAAAAGCGCTTGCGGCTTTTGGCCAGTAACTTTAGAAGCCCTCTATCAGCTACGCAAACGAGCGACGCTGGTGAGAATTAGATATAACATTAAGCGGGGCGCGCTTGTATTAATGAGCGCACTTTGTTTATTTTTGTGTCACGTTATTTGAAATTACTGATATCTGAAGAGATATGTGGGCGGTTTGGTTCATTCGATGAACAAACAACTGCATATCGACTTACTAGGGCTACGCAATTTATTGTGATGTCCGATTATGTAAGGTCAGCTTCACTGTTTGTTTGGTTTTTGTTTCTTTTGAAACTGAAGCACAATGAACAGATTAAATGATGTCCCACCTGAACAGTGGGACGATGTGCAGAGGTTCGAACGTCAAGGTTATACTGGTAACGGTATTTCAACTTGAGAGTTTGATCCTGGCTCAGAACGAACGCTGGCGGCAGGCCTAATACATGCAAGTCGAGCGCGCCCTTCGGGGTGAGCGGCGGACGGGTGAGTAACGCGTGGGAATATGCCCTTCTCTAAGGAATAGCCTCGGGAAACTGAGAGTAATACCTTATACGCCCTACGGGGGAAAGATTTATCGGAGAAGGATTAGCCCGCGTTAGATTAGGTAGTTGGTGGGGTAATGGCCTACCAAGCCTACGATCTATAGCTGGTTTGAGAGGATGATCAGCCACACTGGGACTGAGACACGGCCCAGACTCCTACGGGAG
>OLHR01000412.1_pt1 | contig 13227 bp, 14 predicted proteins | sample 1609291 | NCBI WGS metagenome assembly OLHR01 (sample SAMN05416707, study PRJEB24817) | seawater metagenome | isolation source: Sea water | place: Canada:Atlantic | collected 2013-07 | reverse complement strand
ATCAAGATTGGGCGTCGGGATCTGGGACTGCGGATTATAGCAGGCAACATCACCGTAGCCGAGATCGTCCGCTAAAATGAATACGATGTTCGGAGGCGAGGTAGCGGCGGCCTTGCCCATCAAGATCATCCCCAGGAAGAGGGCGCTCGCATAAAATCTCATCACTTTTCCTATCACGGCCACCGCCACCATGAAGAGCCTCAATTTCCCTCAGGTAAAAAGGACATTCACCTCGCGAGGCCCACTCGCTATACCTCGCCCATCCAATGAAACGACTTCTCCCTCTCACAGCTCCCCTTGTTCTCCTTGGTGTGGCGATCGGCATCAAGACCGAGACCTCCGCCCCGAAGGTCGAAAAAGTTTCGCCAGAGCTGCGCGAAGAATTCAATCTCGCTCCCTTTTACCAAAAGGCGCTCGTGATCGAATCCTTCCCCATTCTCTCGTCCGAAAAGGTCCCCGATGCCGCGCTCTATGAAGCCGCCAACGTGATCCAGACGATGCTCAAAAACCGGCCCGACATTCTCCGCGAACTGGGGAAGAACAAAGTGCGCTACTCTATCATGTCGACTGGTGAACGCACCTGCGAAATCCCGGAGCACTCCGACCTCAAGCCTTCCATCTTCTGGAACCGGCGCGCCCGCGGATTGGGAGCAACCCCGCAGCGCCCGTCGGTTTCCTGCGGCGAAGAAAACCTCCTCGCCAATCCCGGCGATCCTTACGCGGCCGAATCGATCTGCGTGCACGAGTTCGCCCACGCCATTCACGACACCGCGATGGTCTCGCTCGATCCCACCTTCGACAAGCGCCTCGAGAAAACCTTCAAATCAGCGATGACGAAAGGCCTCTGGGCCGACAAATACGCCGCGACCAACAAACACGAATACTGGGCCGAGTCCGTGCAGTCCTGGTTCGGCACAAACCGCGAAGACGACCACGATCACAACCACGTGAACACGCGCGCCGAGCTCGTGGAATACGACCCCGCCGTCGCAAAACTCTGTCAGGAAATCTTTGGCGATAATGAGTGGATCTACCTCCGTCCCGACCATCCTTCTCGAAAAAACGAGGCGCATCTCAAGGATCTCGATCGCTCAAAGCTCTCGAGCTTCCAGTGGTCCAAAAAAGAACAAGCGGACTACGACGCCTACTCGAGAAAAGAGCAATCCGATTACGACGTCCCTCAAAAAAAACGATAACGTGCCCGGGGTTCCTCCCGCTACAGACTTACTCGATCCCGTGGCACGTACCTTTGGCCCTTTGAGATGGAGGTGCTCGGGGTGCCAATCCGGGGAGGCGAGGAACGCTTTCGAAAAGGTCGCCGCTTCAGGGCCCTCGAGGTCCGCTCCTTGAATGATCTTTTGGGCTTCAAGCTTGAGAAGCTCATTTGCCGTTGGCAGAGCGTGAAGGAGGGACGCGGAGGCAAGGAAGATTCCGAACGCGACGCAACTTGGTTTTCAAGAGAAATTCATGGTCGGGGATCTTCTCAGACGTTCATCAAAAGAGTTTTTTTCTCAAAAAATGTATCGAATCGATCATTTCTGCGCGAACTGGATGATGAGGGGGAGATTTGAGAGGCCAAGATAATCACTAGACGAATGAGAATTTCTCATTGAAGGTCTATTTGTCATGAATAAGAAATCATTTCTGATCGGAGCATTTGCCGTCGTCATCGCCGTGGCAGTTCCCTCACTCGCGCAGGATGCCAAGGACCCCGCCGTTCCTAAGGACGTCGCGGCTGCGCCCAAGGATGCCGAGAAGACCAAGTCCGGCTTGAAGTCCAAGGTTCTCAAGAAAGGCAAAGGCGCCAAGCCCGAGGCCACCGACACCGTGACAGTGCATTACTCTGGCTGGACCACCGACGGCAAGTTGTTCGATAGCTCTGTCAAACGCGGAAGCCCTGCAAGCTTCCCGCTCAATCGCGTTATCAAGGGATGGACCGAAGGCCTTCAGCTCATGGAAGTCGGCGAAAAGCGGCGCTTCTGGATTCCTGCAGACCTTGCCTACGGAAATAGCCCTGGTGGCGGACGTCCCGGCGGCCTTTTGGTCTTCGATGTCGAGTTGCTCAGCATCAAGTAAGCGCCCTATTCTTTTCAAAAAAAAGCCGGTCCCGCCAAAGCGGGACCGGTTTTTCAACGGGGTGATCTTTCAGCCTCTTAGCGGAGAAAGCTGAATCGTGACGCGACGGTTAAGCTGACGTCCATTCGCGCTGCCGTTACTCGATACCGGCTCATCAGGTCCACGACCGGTGACATTGAAGCGACGGGAGTCGACCCGTTGAGCCTTCAGGTAGTCGGCGACATTCGAAGCCCGGGTCTCCGAAAGGCGGTAGTTGTAACTGCGCCCGCCTACATTGTCGGTGTGACCAGTGACATCGACCAAGGTCTTATTATACTTATTGACGACTCTCGCAACCGATCCGAGGACAGCAAAAAAGTCTGGGCTGATGCGCGCTTCGCCAGTTGGGAAAGTGACATCGCCCGGCATATTGAGAACTACCCAGTCACCTTGCCGCGAGATACTCACGCCCGTGCCTTGCAGCTCGACGCGAAGCTCAGCTTCCTGCTTGTCCATGTAGTTTCCGATTCCACCGCCAGCGAGAGCTCCAATTCCCGCTCCGAGAAGAGCGCGCTGACGGCTGTCGGTTCCACCGTCCCCGGTGAGCGCTCCGATTGCCGCGCCAAGCGCACCCCCAATGATGGCACCGTTGGTGGTCTTGGATGGTTGGTTTTTTCCGGTGTAGGGATTCACAGTCTGCTGGCATGAAGCAAGGGTCAGAGCCGCAACTAGAGAAGACACAATGGATTTCGCAGTGATTTGCATATTTGTAAAATAGATCAGTTGGGCTGGAATGCAAAAGGTGATTCACCTTTGGACCAGAACGATGGCCAACAGTGCTGACCAAAACGAAGTCCGTGACAGCGCAAATCCCTCGTTTCCAAGCCTCCAAAAAAATAACCCTTTCCGCCAAAAGACAAGAGGGTTTGAAAATTCCTAAGCGGCCTGTTTTTTACAGCGCTGAGATCGCGCGCCAGACTTGCTTGCGAATCTCGGGAAGATGGGGATTCCCGAGGTTACGCGATTGCACCGCTTCCACCACTTGATCCGCGACATAGCCAGCGAGCGCTTCTATGCGACCAAGCAGCTGATCCCCGCGATACTTCGCAAAGCTTAATCCCTGCACCAGTTCCGTGAGCGTCTCTTGTAGTGAGGACATCCTTTGAGCATCAAGTCCACTGAGCGGCTGATCCTCTTCACCCAGAAGAGGAGCCATCATCTCAAAGAAAGGCTCGGCCATGGTGTTCAGACGTTTGTATTCCTTCTCCGCTTCCACCAACTCAACCTTCAAGAAATTCATTCCCGTGAGGTTCTCTCGCAGAGATTCCTGAATGAGGTTGAACTCGCGTTCGCCAATCTGGCCACTTCCAATGACATCGCGGCAGCGATCCAGGCAGGCAGTCAGGGCGTGGTCGGGGATTTCATCGCAAGCGCGAACCGCAAGAGTGGGTTCCTCAGCCTTAAAGCTTTCAGTCATCCGCTCAGTCAGCGAGCTGACGCGGGTCGCAACAGAGTCCTGGCCCACCGTAGTGTTTTGGTAACAGAAAGAGTTCTGTGACATCGTGAAGTTGGAATTGTGGTTCTTCATCGTAGCGTCGGTGTGTTTCTTTTTGGGTGCCGAATCAGCACTAGCAAAAAATTAGTCAAAACAGGGTCTCTCGACAAGGAGATCTTAGATTTTTTCTAATTTTATTCCCTCGATATCAACCAAAGCTAATTAAACTTGCGCAATTTTTTAAAAAAACTAGTATTTATACATGGATCAGCCCTCCAAATTAGTAAATCTCGCCGACGAGCTGTGGAAGCTTAGCACCGAAGAACTAGAGGGATTCCTTGAAGTAATCTCTAAGATTATTGAAACAAAAGCAATTCTGCGCAACACGGCAGAGGGCAGCGCTACCAACCAGGATCGTGCTGCTGCCGATGATTTACGCGAAATTAGACGCGCCTTAGAGGATACTAATATTACGCTATCGGGTCCCGAGTCTGTCTTACTTGCCTCCTTTTATAAAGAACTCGAAGGCGCCGAATCTCTCGACACCCGCGCCCTTAATATTACGCTCGATAGCTACGCCCGGAAGCCCTCGAACACCACAACCACCATCGAAAATCTCGAAAAAAAGGGCCACATTGAACTCATGAAAGGCGCAAACCCTCACGCTCATAAGACCTTCCGTCTCACCGAGAGCGGAAAGAACGAGGGCCGCGCACTCCTCGATCGCATCGCACGATCGAGCGGCTAACGCTAGTTTGTGCCCGCTCGCTAAATTAGCCTTCCTTGAGAGCATCTGAAATCACGGTAATTACCTCGATTTCACCTTTTAATAAGGAGCGCCTATCGCTATTCCTCCACCGGCCTTCCGGCACAATCCTCATTCACCGCATCCCATAAGACCATGCCTATCAAAATTGAAATGCCCAAGCTATCGGACACCATGGAAGAAGGCACCGTTGTCCGCTGGCTCAAGAAGGAAGGTGAAGAAGTCGAAATCGGTGACATCATCGCCGAGATCGAAACCGATAAGGCCACCATGGAAATGGAAGCTTTTGACGAAGGCACCCTTTCCTCAATCTCCGTGCCCGAAGGTGGCAGGGCCCCCGTCGGATCGGTCATCGCGATCCTCTTAGAGGACGGCGAGTCTACCGATGACTCTGCCGCCGCACCCGCACCCACCCCTGCTGCCAAAACGCCGGCCGCTATTGCTGCTCCAGTTGCTGCTCCCACCGCTACCAATGATGGTGGACGTCTCAAAGTTTCTCCGCTCGCTCGTAAGATCGCCGCGGCCGAGGGCATCGACCTCTCGACGGTCACCGGCACCGGCCCTGGAGGTCGCATTGTTAAAACCGATCTCTCTGGCGCAGCTGCCTCGGCTCCTGCCGCGGCAACTCCTGCTCCCGTCGCCGCACCGACTCCAGCGAAGGCCGCACCGGTTCCTCTTTCCCCGGTCGCCTCCGGCGAAGACAAAAGGGTCGAACTTTCCTCCATGCGGAAGATCATCGCCGGCCGTCTCCTCCTTTCCAAAACGACGATCCCCCACTTCTATCTTCACCTCGAGGTCGACGCGGCCCCGCTCATGGAATTGCGCAAGCAGATCAATGCCCAGTCCGAAGCGTCCCACGGTAACAAGTATTCCGTGAACGACTTCGTCGTCAAAGCGCTCATCAACGCCTCCGTCGCGGTCCCCGAAGCCAATGCTTCTTTCAATGGCGACCACATCGTCCAGTTCGCCCACGTCGGCATCTCCGTCGCGATCGCTGTTGAAGACGGTCTCGTCACGCCCGTCGTGAAGAACGCCGAGCAGAAGTCCCTCCTCCAGATCTCCAAGGAAATCAAGGAAATGGCCGTGCGCGCTCGCGACAAAAAACTCATGCCGAATGAATTCGATGGCGGCACCGTCACCATCTCGAACCTCGGCGCATGGGGTATCGAGTCCTTCGATGCCATCGTCAATCCACCGCAAGCAGCGATCCTCAGCGTCGGCGGCATCATCGAAAAGCCCGTCGTCAAAGATGGCATGATCGTTCCCGGTCTCCGCATGAACCTCGGCGTCAGCTGCGACCACCGCGTCGTCGACGGAGCCGTCGCCGCGAAGTTCCTAGGCGAGATCAAGCGCCTCATCGAAAACCCAGCTCTTATGTTGGTGTAGTCGGTGGACTGAGATCGGATGACGAAGGTCAGAGCTCACGAATCTGATGGGAGGCTCACAAATCAACTCGGCCAAGGAGCTTCAGGTCTATCAGATGGCCTACGCCCTCTCGATGGAGATCTACCAAATCACCAAATCATTTCCTCCCGAGGAGTGTTTCGCGCTCACCTCGCAAATCAGACGATCATCACGGCCCGTCACAATGAACCTCCGAGAAGCGTGGGCGAAGCGCAGCTACGAAGCTCACTTCATCTCAAAGCTGACCGATTGCGACGGCGAAAAATCAGAACCCGATACCTCTTTGGATTTCGCAAAGGACTGCGCTTACCTCACTCTGGAAGCCCATCAAGCTCTGACCGAAAAAAATCGGCCGAATGCTCGGAGCCATGCTCAAGCAGCCAGAGAAGTGGGTCCTCAAACCCTGCCCTCCGCCTTCCACCTTCCACCTTCCGACCTCCCCCATGCTCATCGCCTTTAACAAACCCTACGGTGTCCTCAGCCAGTTCAACACGAACCCGAATGAGGAAGAACAGCGGACTCTGAAGGAGTTCGGTTTTCCGCCGAAATGTCTCCCACTCGGGCGACTCGATATGGACTCGGAAGGACTCCTCCTTTTTACCGATGAGAAGCCGCTCGAGAACCGGCTTCTCCACCCGCGCTACAAGCACCGCCGCCGCTACCTCGTCCTCGTTGAAGGAGTTCCAGATGAGGAAGCACTCGATAAGCTCCGCAGCGGCACCATCGAAATCAAAGACTATCGCTGCCTCCCCTGCCGGGCCAAAGCTCTTAAACAAGCACCTGATTTTCCAGACCGTGAGCCACCAGTCCGCGTCCGCCAAAAAATCATCGACTCCTGGATCCGTCTCGAACTCCGGGAAGGCAAAAACCGACAGGTCCGCCGCATGACCGCCGCCGTCGGCTACCCCACCCTCAGACTCATCCGTGAAGGCATTGGTACTTTCCCGCTCGGCGACCTACCACTCGGCACATGGAAAGAACTTACTGAGGAGGAACGCGACGCCGTTTTTTCGCGCTAAGCTCTCACTTCTCCTAAAAATAGCGGGCCTGCGCCCTCGCTCGGTCCCTTCTGGTTCAATCGAGAACTAACGCACTAAAGTGTCGCATCGCCGAGCAACGCCCACGTTGCGGATCAGGCGCGGCTATTTGCCGTAGCCTGCATCCGTCTTGTTAGAACTTTCTTTCTTAGCGAACCACGCCATGGGAATGATCGCTGCCTTCAGATGTATCTGCTTTCTGTTCCACGCAGGCCTGGCGTACATATATGTCAGGATTGCGTGATCCTTCGTGAAGAAACAGTCTAGGTTGGTGTATTCTGCCTTGGGATCATCGGCAATACGGCCGATGATTTTCCATGTCCCGCCAGCGTCAGATGAAACCGCGGCCGTCAATGGCGTCCGCTCGCCGAGATGATGATGCCCCTTAACAAACTTACTGCTGTTCCAGAAAAGGACGAGTTTGTTTGTTCCCGGCAGACGACGTATACACGTACAGGACTCACCGCCCTCAAGACCACTGGAAACCGCCTTCGACCAGGTCGCACCGCCATCGGACGACGTGGCGATGTAAGGTCCGCCCAGTTGCGTCCGAAGAGACATAATGAGTTTGCCACCCTCCAACTCCGCGATCGACGCCTCCATAGCACCGCGCTTGGGCAGATCGAGCGCGTTCGATTTCTGCCAAGTCTTACCGTCGTCGTCACTGCGCAGGCACCAGGCGGAGTTTTTCTGCTTCCACTGATTGCCTGTCCCTCCGTGAAACGGAAGGAGTAGGCGGCCCGACTTCAGCTCCATTAGGCTGCTCGCGCCGCCTTGGAGCAACTGACCCTTCGACACTTTCCAAAGCGATTCTTGCTCGGTGAAGGTCTTGCCGTCGTCGGACGAGATAAAGAAACACATCGTGCTGCTTCCCCCGCTTTTGTGAGCACGAAGACAGTTCATCAGTAATTTTCCGGATCTCGTGCGCAGCAACCCCGGCGCCTGCACATTCATGTCACCCTCAGCAACATCAATAAGCATACGAGGTTCCTTCCACGTGAGTCCGCCATCGGCGCTGATCTTCGACCAGATCCGACATGAACCATGATCACGACCGGCGTTCTTCCCTTTTTCGTACTTGTGATAGACAACCATCAGACGATTGTCCGCTAATTGAGCGATTGACGCCGTGTCGCTACGCGGGACGTCCGCCGTGGCCGGTTCGATCGTGACGTGACGAACCATCGAATCAGCCGCTGTAGCCGCTGTAGCCGCCACTGATCCTTTGGCAGCGATCAAGACGAAAACCAGCAGAGAAAGCGGGAAGGATGATGATCTTTTCATAGTTAGAAAATAGCGGATGCCTCAAGGGGAGCGACCTTATTTGAATCTTCCCTCTCATGATCCGCACGAAGTGAAAGCATCACCACTACTGGGTCCTCCTCACAGCCCCGAACGAAACGCCTCGCTAAAATGCCGAAAAAATAGCAATTGGAAGTGGCGCAGACCTTAAGAATTGCTAATCTATCGAATAAATAGTCCATTCAATCCGTTTAAAAAATGATGAAAACACCCAAAATCCTCGTTGCCCTCCTCGCGGGTGGAGCCCTGGTCTCCTGCACGCAGACCCAACAACAATATGGACTCGGTGGCGCTGCCGCCGGTGCCGCTGCCGGCGCTCTGCTAGGTGACGGTTCCGATGACGTCCTCAAGGGAGCTGCTCTCGGTACCGCTGCCGGAGTAGGAACTGCCACTTATAAGGAAAGCCAGCAACGCAATGCCGGCGCTTATAATACCGGAGGCGATTACCGCGTCCCACCACTAGCCCCAGTGGACAATTCAAACTACAAAGTAGCCACCCCCACAAACCGCCCTGGAATCGTAAGAAGCCCATACCCTCCTTTTACCGTGGTGAACGTTAGCGCGTTGAAGACAGGCGACCAAGCTCGCGTCCCTGGAAGCAACCTGATCTTCCTCGTGCCCTAATACTACTCCGCATTTCCAACCAAAAGCCCGCCACCGGAATTCTAGTGGCGGGCTTTTGGTCGGAAATTATTTCTAGATCCTCTTCAGCGATCCCGTGGAGTCGCCGAAGCTCTCTGTCTCCACTCCGAACTCATTGAGCATGCGGACGTAGAGGTTCGAAAGCGGAACTTCTTCCCGAAGATCGACGTGACGTCCCGGCGTGAAAGATCCGCCTCCATTACCCCCCACGATGATGGGAAGATCGTTGTGATTATGACGGTTTCCGTCGGAAATTCCGCTGCCATAAACGATCATCGAATTGTGGAGAAGTGACTTCCCGTCGACATCCTCGGTTTCCTTCATTTTCTGGAAAAAGTAAGCCAGCTGAGTGAGGTAATACTGATCGATTTTTTGGATTTTCTCCAAATTTTCCTTCTTCCCCTTGTGGTGCGAAATGTTGTGGTGGCCCTCGCCGACTCCGATGCTTTTGAAGTTCCGATTGCTACCATCGTGCGCCATCAAGAAGCTGGCGACGCGGGTGGAATCGGTCTGGAAACCAAGCACCATCATATCCATAATAAGACGCATGTGCTCGCCGTAGTCACTCGGCTGACCACTCGGCGCGGCCACCCCTGGATCCACTGAAGAACCAAAGGACTCCGCTTTTTCAATCCGCTGTTCCAGCTCGCGCACCCCCGTGAGATACTCATCGAGCTTCTGCTGGTCGTTACGTCCCAGGTGCTTATGCATTGCCTTGGCGTCGTCTGAGATGAAATCGAGGATCGACTGCTGAGACGCGAGACGGCTCCGCATCCCCGTGGCCCGATCCTTACCGGAACCACCGCCGAAGAGACGCTCAAAAACAAGCCGGGGATTCGACTCAGGCGTCATCGGCTGGTTCTCCGAGCGCCAAGAAAGATTGAACTGGTAGGCACAGGAATATCCGGAATCGCAGTTGCCTGATTTACGAACACCATCGCAAGTCAGTTCCAGCGAGGAAAGTCGGGTCTCATCCTGAACCGCACGAGCGGCGATCTGATCGACCGAGACCCCGACCTTGATATCGGAACCCGATGTTTTTCTGGCCCGTGCACCCGTCAGGAAGGTGGCATTGCTACGCGCGTGATCGCCCGCTCCATCGGGGCCAGCCGTGGCATGCTTATGCGAAAATCCGGTGAACACCTGGAAATCATCTTTGAGACCTTCGAGAGGAACCATGCTCTTCCCAAGCTCGAGGCCACTTCCAACCCCTTGTGGACGCCACTGCTCAACGTTCACCCCATTGGGAACCGTCAGATAAGCCATCCGCAGCGGCGCTCCGCTTGCGGTCTGCGCAACCGAGCCCGCTGTGGCTGCCATCAAAGGCCGCATCGACTCCAGAGCCGGTAGGCTGACAGCAGCACCAAGACCCCGGAGAAACCCACGGCGATTGAGACCAGAATAAGCGCTCATGTTCGTAGTTTACGCGCTTTTTAGGAAATTTCTCCAAAAAAATCCTGCTCAAATAAGGAAAATCTAATCATCACCCCTACGTTTCTGAAAGGGCGCGCTTTCAATCACGCCAATGAGAAGTTCCTTCATGCTTCCTTTGTTTTCATGAAGTCGCTTCACGAGGAGGTCAATCGTCGGGGCGTCGTAATATTCCATCCCGCGGCCCGTGGCATAAATGAGGAGTTTTTCCGCGAGGCAGCGGTAAAAATCTTCGCGCCGCTTGTCGGCTAAGATCAGCTTGAGCCCCGCGACATTACTGAACTTCTCGCCCGTAATCAACTCACCGCCGCTATCGATTTTTTGTCCGTCTTCCTTCGTGCGATACTGCCCAATGGCATTGTAGTTTTCGAGCCCGAGCCCGATAGGATCCATGCGCTTATGACAGCTGGCACAGAGCGGCTTCTTCCGATGAACCTCCATCATCTCGCGCATCGTGAGCGGCCTGTCACTGCCATGAGCAGCTTCCTCAAGCTCCGGAATATTCGGGGGTGCGGGAGGAGCCGGGGTTCCCAGAATTTGATCGAGCACGAAGAGCCCGCGCTTCACCGGCGAAGTCCGGGTCGGATTCGAAGTCACAATCAAAAAGGTCCCTTGGGTGAGGATGCCCCCGCGTTCAGGATACTCGGTCAAATCGACCAAGCGGTGCTCCTCTCCCTTCACGCCATCGACTTGGTAAAAGTCCGCCAAGCGCTCGTTGAGAAAGCTGTAGCGAGCCGAGATCAGCTCTTCCGCCGGACGGCCCTTTTTGAGGATAAAGTCGAAGAACATCTCGGTCTCAGTCCGCATGTCCTGACGCACCCGGTCGTTGAAAACACGCGCCGCTTTCCGGCGATCACGCGTCTTCAAAATCTTCCAGGTATCAATCGAGAAATGCTCCACGTCCCGCGCTTGCAACCACTGGCCGACAAAGTTCTCAGTGAAGCGCGCCGCACGCGCATCTTCCAACATGCGATCCACCTGCGCGCGAAGATTTTTGCGAAGCTCTTTCTTATAAGCGAGGCTCAGCAACTCGTCATCGGGGACCGAACTCCAGAGAAAAAAGGAAAGCCGTGAAGCCAATGCATATTCATCAAGATCCACCACCTTCCCCGGGTCGTTCGGATTGACCTGAATTTCAGCACGGAAAAGAAAACGCGGCGAAGCGAGAACCGCCGTCATGGCGTGCTTGATGCCATCCTCAAAAGTGCGCCCTGGTTGCTTGTCGACTTCAAGCACCATCTTGACGAGACGGCCCACCGTGCCGCCATCGAGCGGACGACGAAACGCGCGACTCACGAAGCTCCGCATAATCTTCCGCGCATAAAGCTCACGATCACGAAGTTCCTTCGGCGCAGGTCCATCCACCATGATCGCCTGATAGCCCTTGGGATACTCTTTAAAACTTCCGTCCTGAGGCCCATTGAGAGTGACTCTTTGGAGATTGATATACTGTTCCTCTTGCCCCTCGTCCGGCGTATTTCGTGGGAGTAGCCGAATCTCCACTTTATTTCTCCCCTTGTTAAGATCGGCTTTCCCGCTCAGACGGATCGTTTCCTCCTGATCCCAGCCGATCGTTTTTTCAGCAACCTTTTTCCCATTCACCAAGAACTCAACATGGACCGTTTGTTCTGTCGCTGATTGCGCTCCGCGCACTGCGTAGTTAAGATGCACTCCGTAGGGACCCTTGGCTGGAGCCTCCACCTCCAGTTGGGCTATGCCTTCCTGCGCGAAGGGAAGCCAATTGACAGACTCCATGCCATCGCCAGTCGCCCGAAAGCGTTTTCCCGAAAACTCCCGAATGGGGGTCGAGGAAGCCGCGCCTTTTGGCAACGCCATTTCCATGACATCCGTCGCGGCCTTAAGATACTTCTCCATCAAAAGAGGTGAAATGCTGAGCACGCTCCCGATGGTGTCGAAACCGTAGCCCGTGTCATCCGCCGGGAAATTTTCCTGCGTGTTGTATGACACTCCGAGCAAATCCTTTACGGCGTAGTAGTATTCCTGACGGTTGAGCCGGCGAATGGTGACTTGACCTGGATCAGGGTTGTTGGGATCCAGTTTGAAAACATTCCTTTCGATCCAGCTGAGCAGCTTCTTCTTTTCGGCATCCGTCGGCTGATCCTTCTTCGCCGGCGGCATAATCTGCGAGCGCACGTTCCGCCACACCGGCAACCAATGAGAAACATCATCGAGATGCTTCGCCTTGTCAGCGAATTCATCCATGGAAAAATCTCCTTTCGACGATCCATCCGCGTGGCAATCGTAGCAGTAGAACTCGAGAATCGGCTTCACCTCCGTATCAAAAACGACATCCGCACAGGCCACGCCTGTGAAAAGAAGAAGAATGCCCGCAATAAGTTTCATCGGCCCTACCATACGAGGGGGTTTTGATATTCTAGTCTCAAATTTCGAGAAAATGTCTCCTCTCTTTTCTACGATGAGCGTCTACTCCAGATCTGCCGCTTTCCACTCGTCCCAACCGCCTTTGTAGATCGAGGTCGAGTAACCCTTTTCCGCCAGAATCTTCGCCACCACGTAGCCATCGGGACAATTCACGTCGGCACAATAGAGGATGACTGTTTGCCCCGCCGCGACGGCTGCATCGATCTGAGGCTTCACCTTCGGAAACTTCGCGTCGAAGGATTTCTTCGGCAGACTGAGCGACTCCGAGATATGACCGATCAAATAAATGAGCCCCGGCCGCACATCGATCAACAAGCAGCTTTCTGTCAGGCGCATTTCGAAAAGACGCACGATATCCACCGAGGTAATTTCGCCTTTTTTAATCACCGGAACGGGCACCTCTTTCTTGACTTCCACGGGCTTTCTCACGGCCGCGGTCTCTTCCTTGGCGACTACTTTGGGCACCGCCACTTTTTTTACTTCGATCGGATCTGGTGCCACCACAGGGTCAGCGCAAGAGCCCAGTGCCACCGCACTCCCTAGAATCGCAAGTCGCGTCAACATGAATTGACGTTACCCTCTTGTATCCTCGAAGCCAATCGCTTCTTTCTTCCTCGTCCTCCCCAAGAGTGGCAAGCTCAGGACCTGTCTCTTATACACATCTCCGAGCCCACGAGACTAGGCATGATCTC
>OLHR01000411.1_pt1 | contig 13278 bp, 11 predicted proteins | sample 1609291 | NCBI WGS metagenome assembly OLHR01 (sample SAMN05416707, study PRJEB24817) | seawater metagenome | isolation source: Sea water | place: Canada:Atlantic | collected 2013-07 | reverse complement strand
TAGTCTCGTGGGCTCGGAGATGTGTATAAGAGACAGGCGATACAGTTACTAAACCAAGTCCAGGGATGCTTGATGCAATAATGAATGCTCAAACGGGAGATGATGTTTATAAAGAAGATCCATCCGTTAATGAATTGGAAAGACGGTTTGCCGAAAAATTTGGTATGGAAACTGCCTTGTTTTTTCCAACAGGTTCTATGTCCAATCAAGCAGCTATAAAATTACACACCCAACCAGGTGATCAATTAATTTGTGATAAATGGGCCCACGTTTATAATTATGAGGCAGGTGGTGCCGCTTTTAATAGTGGAGTTACTTGTAATTTAATTGATGGAGATCGTGGAATGATAACTGCAAAAGCAATTGAAGCAGGGATCAGTCCAATTTCAAATTATCACACCGCAAATACAACTTTAGTTTGTTTAGAGAATACCACCAATAAAGGGGGTGGAGCTTGTTATGATTTTAATGAATTTAAAAAAGTAAGACAGGTTTGTGATGATTATGGATTGGGCTTGCACCTAGATGGTGCTCGATTAATGAATGCTATTGTTGCAAAAAATGAAGATCCTAAAGACTATGGTAAAACATTCGACTCTATTTCAATTTGTTTAAGTAAAGGATTGGGAGCTCCTATGGGCACAGTTTTATTGGGTACTAATGACCTTATGAAACGGTCGATAAGAATTCGTAAAATATTAGGAGGAGCAATGCGACAAATAGGGTTGATGGCCGCAGCGGGTTTATATGCATTAGACCATCAAGTAGACCGTTTAGCGTTGGACCATGAAAAGGCTAAAGAAATAGCAAGAACTTTGGAGGGGGTTTCTTTTGTAAAAAATGTAGAACCTACAGAAACCAATATTGTTATTTTTAATGTAGTGGATGAATTATCAAAAGACAAGTTTGTAAACGATATGCTGCTAAAGCACATTAAAATTAGTGATATGGGTCAGGGAAAATTACGAATGGTAACTCATTTGGATTATTCAGATGCGATGCATGAAATCGTATTAGAAGCCATTAATAATTATCAGTTTTAGAACAGATCCATTCCGAAATTTATCGATATTATTTTTTTAAAGGCAAGATCAAACCTGTTTTGTTAATTTCATTAACTTGGGCTTCATTTAGTAAAATCATAACCTTTGTAAAACTTTCAACCAAATAACAATATTTAAATTTAAACAGAATCAGTATATTGTAATCAAACTCATTAATAAATTCAAGATGAAAAAAACAATCATTATTTCGATGGTAAGCCTTATTTTTGCCACCTCTTGTAAAAACAAAGAACATTCAAAAAAAATTATGGATATAAAAGCTCCAATTGCAGAAAAAATTGAAAAGCATTTAGAAAAGCACGGTGATGTAAGAATCGATAATTATTATTGGTTAAATCAGCGTGAAAATGAAGAGGTAATAGATTATTTGGAACGTGAAAATGATTATTACGAAAAGAAGACAGCGCACACCAGCGATTTTCAAAAAGATTTGTTTGAGGAAATGAAAAGTCGAATTAAGGAAGATGATGAATCTGTACCTTATAAATATAACGGCTATTATTACATCACAAAATTCGAAAAGGGAAAGAATTATCCAATTTATACCCGGAAAAAAGATAGCTTAGGAGCCGCTGAAGAATTATTGTTTAATGTAAATGATATGGCTGAAGGGCATTCATATTATAGTTTATCTGGTTTAAGTGTCAGTCCTGATAATACAAAAGTTTCGTTTGGAGTAGATACCCTAAGCAGAAGAAATTATACCATTTATATAAAAGATTTGTTAACAGGAGAATTACTGGATGAAAACATTCCACTTACTACCGGCGGTGCTACTTGGGCAAATGATAATAAGACCTTGTTTTATACTCAAAATGATGAACAAACATTGCGTTCAAATAAAATATTTAGACATCGTTTAGGATCTTCAGTAGAAAAAGATGAGTTAATTTTTACGGAAGATGATGACACATTTGGAACCTTTGTTTATAAAACAAAGTCTAATAAGTTTATTGTAATTGGTAGTTATAGTACGCTAAGCTCTGCATATAGAATACTTAATGCCGATACCCCTTTTGACGATTTTAAAATATTTCAGCCTAGGGTGAGAGGCTTGGAATATACTATTTCTCATTACGATGACTCCTTTTATGTGTTAACCAATACAGACGGAGCCACTAACTTTAAATTAATGAAGACTCTAGATAGCCAAACAACGATGGATAATTGGGTGGATATGATCCCACATCGGGAAGATGTTCTATTAGAAGATGTAGAGATATTTAAAGATTATTATGTGATCACTGAAAGAAAGAACGGATTAACTCAAATTAAAATTGTAGCATGGGATGGAACAAATGAGTATTATTTGCCTTTTGAAAATGAAACCTATACCGCATATCCATCTGTAAATCCAGAATTTGATTCCAAGGTGCTTCGTTATGTTTATAACTCTTTAACAACTCCTGCATCCATAATTGATTTTAATATGGAAACAAAAGAACAAAAAGTATTAAAAGAAGCAGAAGTATTAGGAGGAGATTTTGATAAAAATAATTACGATTCAAAAAGAGTATGGGCTACTGCTGAAGACGGTACAAAAATACCCGTTTCGATGGTCTATAGAAAAGGAATGAAAATGAATGGAAAAAATCCATTGTTATTATATGCTTATGGTTCATACGGAAGTACGGTAGACCCTTATTTTTCGACAGTTAGGCTAAGTTTGTTAGACCGAGGTTTTATTTTTGCGATTGCGCATGTTAGGGGTAGTGAGTATTTAGGAAGAAACTGGTATGAAGATGGAAAATTATTTAAAAAGAAAAATACCTTTACTGATTTTGTAGATGTTTCAAAATATTTAATTGAGGAAAAATACACCTCTTCAGATCATTTATATGCAAATGGAGGATCCGCAGGTGGTTTGTTAATGGGAGCAATCACCAATATGGCACCTGAACTCTATAATGGGGTTGTAGCTGCAGTTCCTTTTGTAGATGTAACTACAACGATGTTGGATGATACAATTCCGCTAACCACTGGTGAATACGACGAATGGGGAAATCCTAATGAAAAAGATTATTATGAATACATGACTTCTTATTCTCCTTACGATCAAGTAGCGGCAAAGGCATATCCTAATTTACTAGTAACAACAGGCTTGCATGATTCTCAAGTGCAATATTGGGAACCAGCTAAGTGGGTTGCTAAGTTAAGAGATATGAAAACTGATGACAATTTATTGTTGCTTCATATTAACATGGATGCTGGTCACGGTGGTGCTTCTGGACGTTTTAATGCCTTAAAAAAGCACGCTAGATCCTATGCTTTTTTATTAGATTTAGAAGGTATTAAGGACTAGTTAATATTTTTATTGTAAATTTGTCACGTTAAAAAGCAATGATTTTTAATCATATCTTATAAAAGAAATCCCTTGTATGAAAGAAGATTTAAATGTCTATGACAATATGTTAGCGCTTATAGGAAACACTCCTTTAATTAAGCTTAACAAGATTACTTCTAAATTTAAAGGAAACTTCTATGCAAAAGTAGAAGGTTTCAATCCAGGACATTCTTCTAAAGACAGAATTGCACTGTATATTATTGAAGAAGCCGAAAGAAAAGGAATTTTGAATCCTGGCGATACTATTATTGAAACAACCAGTGGTAATACTGGTTTTAGTTTAGCGATGGTAAGTATAATAAAAGGCTATAAATGTAAACTTGCGGTTAGTTCTAAATCATCCCCAGATAAAATTGACATGCTTAAAACGATGGGAGCAGAGGTTTATGTTTGCCCGGCTCACGTTCCTGCTGATGATCCTAAGTCGTATTATGAAGTAGCTAAGAAATTACATGAAGAAACGAAAGGTTCTATTTATATCAATCAATATTTTAATGAATTAAATATTGAAGCTCATTACAATACTACAGGACCAGAAATTTGGAAACAAACAGAAGGTAAAATCACTCATCTGGTTGCGTGTAGTGGAACAGGAGGAACTATTTCTGGAATCGCTCGTTATTTAAAAGAACAAAATAGAGAGGTAAATATTATTGGTATTGATGCTTATGGTTCTGTACTAAAAAAATACCATGAAACCAAAGAATTTGATAAAGATGAAATATATCCTTATCGAATAGAAGGATTGGGTAAAAACTTAATTCCATCTGCAACAGATTTTGATCAGATTGATCGTTTTGTAAAAGTAACTGATGAAGGAAGTGCTCATGCTGCAAGAGAAATTGCTAGTAATGAAGGATTATTTGTTGGGTATACCAGTGGAGCTACCATCGAAGGTTTAAAACTGCTTGATAAGGAAGGAGTTTTTGATAAAGACAGTATCGTTGTCGTTGTTTTTCCAGATCATGGTTCCCGTTATATGAGTAAAGTATACAGTGACAAATGGATGGAACAACAAGGCTTCTTTGACAGTAAAACAACAGAAGTTTCAGAAATAAACTACGTAAAATAATATATATAAATATAAAGCATTTTATCGCAATTTTATTAGAGCCACTATCTATAGTGGCTTTTTTGATGTTAATTTCTTCTAAAGAACTTGATGGTCATATAGTAAAAAATCAGTATTTTTGCATGCATACAGAAACTTACTATAATGACGAAAGATTTATTCGATAAGATATATAAGAGCAAGGGGCCTTTAGGTAAATGGGCAGAAGTAGCGGAAGGTTATTTTGTGTTTCCTAAATTAGAAGGACCAATTTCTAACCGCATGAAATTCCAAGGGAAAGAAGTAATTACTTGGAGTATCAACGATTATCTTGGATTGGCAAATCATCCAGATGTTAGAAAAGTGGATGCTGAGGCAGGAGTTAAATACGGTTCTGCTTACCCAATGGGAGCTAGAATGATGAGTGGTCATACAGACCTTCATGATCAATTACAAGATGAGTTAGCAGAATTTGTAAATAAAGAAGCTGCTTATTTACTAAATTTTGGCTACCAAGGAATTGTATCTTCTATTGATGCTTTAGTTTCAAAAGACGATGTAATTGTCTATGATGTTGATGCGCATGCATGTATTATAGATGGAGTTCGTTTGCACTTAGGAAAGCGTTTTACTTATAAGCATAATGACTTAGAAAGCATTGAAAAAAACCTTCAACGAGCTACTAAAATGGCGAAAGTAAGTGGTGGAGGTATTCTATTAATTTCAGAAGGAGTTTTCGGAATGCGTGGAGAACAAGGAAAATTAAAAGAAATTGTTGCTCTTAAGAAAAAGTATAACTTTCGATTGTTTGTAGACGATGCACATGGTTTTGGTACACTAGGTAAAACTGGAGCTGGAGCTGGAGAAGAACAAGGAGTGCAAGACGATATTGATATCTATTTTGCAACCTTTGCAAAGTCTATGGCGAGTACAGGTGCTTTTATTGCTGCTGAAGAAGAAATCATCAACTACTTAAAATACAATATGCGTTCACAAATGTTTGCTAAATCTCTGCAAATGCAGTTAGTAGAAGGAGCATTAAAACGTTTGGATATGTTGCGTACGATGCCAGAGTTAAAAGATAAACTTTGGGAAAATGTAAGAGCATTACAAGGAGGTCTTAAAGAAAGAGGATTTGACATCGGAACTACACAATCTTGTGTAACTCCTGTTTATCTTAAAGGCTCTGTACCTGAAGCTATGGCATTGGTAAAAGATTTACGCGAAAATCATGGAATTTTCTGTTCTATTGTTGTGTATCCAGTAATTCCGAAAGGACTTATATTATTGCGAATGATTCCAACAACTACTCATACTTTAGAAGATATTGATTTAACATTAAAGGCTTTTTCAGCAATTAGAGAACGACTAGAAAATGGCACCTATAAAAGACTTTCTGCTGCAGTTGCTGCTGCTTTTGGAGAGTAATTTTATTTATTTTGGTTCTATTATAAGGAAAATGGCAGTGCGATCACCAATATTTAGTACTTCATGCCATTCGGTTCCATTGCTATTAAAGTAACTTCCCGTTTCCACCTTAATTTCTCTTGTGCCTGTAGTGTCTTTTATTTTAAAAGTACTTCCTGCAAGTGTATAGCCAAAGTGAGGAAGGTGAAAATGGCGTTCATGACCAATGCCAGGAGCAAAAGTACATTTTAGGATTCTTTGCGATTTATTCTCTTCTAATAACTCACATACTTTTTTTCCTTTCCATCCTGCAGTTAATGGATCTGGAAGTGATGAGCTGGGTTTACAGGAAATAAAAAAAGAAAGTAATAATAAAGAAATTAAGTAAAACTGTTTTTTAAAAAACATCTGTATTTGTTATAAATAAATTCTGAAAGTACTGCGTTCCTTGTGCTTTACAGGACTATTGTCTTTCCATAATTGCTGAACTGCAACATTTTCTTCAAGTTCAGGATTGGTTTCTGTTTGTACAATTCCTTTTTTTCTGAAAATAGCTCCCATTTCTTCAAATATGATGGCCGTGACCCCTTTTCCTTGATATTCTGGATCTACACCAATTAAATAAAATGCAGCGGTATCATTCTTTTTTTGAGCTTTCCATAAATGATACCAACCAAAAGGAAATAAAGAACCGTTAGCTTTTTTTAATGCTTTTGAAAATGAAGGCATTACAATGGAAAAAGCGATTAAGTTTTTATTCTTATCTAAAATGCAAGTAATGTATTCTGGGTTGATAAAATTGAAGTATTTTTCTTTGTAATGATCTATTTGATATTGTTGAATAGGGACAAAAGTTTGCAGTGAATTATAAGTTTTATTTAATAATTCGAACATATCATCTACATAAGGCAATATGTTTTTCTTCTTTTTAAATCGAATCACTTCTAAGCTATATTTCTCTTTGATGATGCTTGAAAACCTTTTAACTTTAGCAGAAGTTTCACTGGGATTGTACAATCGAAATTCCACCCAAGTCGCTTGTTTTTTAAAACCTAGAGACTTTAAGTGTGCTGCATAATAAGGATATTGATACCACGTAATCATAGTATTTAATTCCTCAAAACCAACTGTTAAAATCCCTGCTTTTTCCATATTAGAAAATCCAACAGGCCCTTCAGCATATTCAAGATTATTCTCTTTACCAATATCATACACCTTTTGCAATAATGCTTTGGTAACCGCTATATCATCAACCATATCCAGCCAACCAAATCTCACTTTTTTCTTGTGGAGTTCGTTGATTTCAATATGATTAATAATGACTGCTATGCGACCCACAATTTTACCTTCATGATAAGCTAAATAATAAGTTGCTTCCGCATTTTTAAAAACAGGGTTATTTACCTTGTCTAAGGTTTCCATCTCATCATTGGTGAGTGGTGGTACCCAGTATTTGCAGTCTTTATATAAATAAAAAGGGAATTTCACAAATTGTAATAATTCCTTTTTAGATGTTATTTCTTTTACTTCAATCATAAAATATTAATGCTAATTTTATCCATCATTTTCTATATCGAGATGATCTTTTTCTTTACTTTTTTTTCCTTTTTTCTTTTTTGTGTTAGTTCGTTCCTTTTTTTTCTTTTCTCTACCAGTTTTTCCTTTATCCTCTATATATTCATCGTTTTTATGCATATCAAACCTATAGGAAACACCCAATCTACCGTATAGTCTAGATGGAGTATCTTTAACGTTTAATAATACAGCTGCATCTATTTGAAAATCTTCAGTCACTAAATAGGCTGCTCCACCTCTAAATAGTTGATCTGCGTAAAAATCACTTTTAATTCCTTGATTTTCTATAAAAGCAGATAGTTTTGCACTAAATGTATGCGTTAAGGTTAAAATATAAGAATACGATTTTTCATCCAGTGTAAAACGTTCGCCAATAAGATTGATCACAAAAACCCAAGTCCCCCAATTGTTTTGAGTAGCAATAGCAACTGTTGGGCTTATCTCCATTCCTGTTTTTACTTGATTATTAGTACTATGAGTTAATAGATTATCTGCTTGATCAAAATTAGCACCAGCATAAATTGATATAGCTGGTATTAAATCTTTCCAGTGAAAACCATTATTAGCTTTCCAGCTATATAGGTTTGGTTTTGCTATTTCTTTTTTGCGGTAAGGGTCAAAAAACAAATATTTTGCTCCTAAGGTATTGGAGGTGAAGTTGCTTACTTTTCTTTCACTACCATCATTTAAATACGCATTAGAATTTGACTGATAGGCCCCAATCAAACTAAGCTCTAATTCTTCTTTCCAGACTCCATACCTTACATTATAATCAATAATAAAAGCGTTGGTTTTTGTGTTCAATAGCGCATGTTCTTCATTACCTAGTCCAAAACCTGCTTCAAATTGAAGTATTTGTTTTCCAACCGAAAAAGCTCCTTGAGAAAAACCAGGCCTATTGGAGTTGATCGTCTCTGTATATTGAGCAAAAAGAGATAAATAACTGAATAATAAAAGAAATAATATTCCGCCTTGTTTAATTTTCATATGGTATCCGGTTATGTCCAAAGATATAAATTTATCATTTATTTAATAGTAGTTTTTATTAAATTATCTATTCTATTTGTATTTTTGAACATATTTTAATAACTGTTATGACTTCCTTCTTACAAACGATATTAATTATACTTCTAGCATACTATGGTTTAAAGATTATTTTTAAATTTTCTAAACCATATTTGATAAAATATATTGCAAAAAAAGCGAATGAACGTTTCGGACAGGCTTTTGGGAGTGATCCTTTTAATAATTCTTCTATAAAAAAAGAAGATGAGGGTGCTATTAGTATTGATAAATCACAGGCAAACACAAACACTTCCAGTCCTGAAGTTGGTGAGTACGTAGATTTCGAAGAGCTAGAGTAAATATAAATAAGTTCTTATCTTATTTATTTAAAGGAACTGCATAATTTTTCATAAATTCCCCATTTATTATTTAAAATACAAGATGCAGCGTATATATAAATTCCTACCCCACTTAATTGTTTTAGTTTTATTTGTCATAATTGCTTTGGCATATTTTAGCCCAGTTTTACAAGGAAAAAAGATTTTCCAAAGTGATATTGTTCAATATACCGGAATGGCTAAACAGCAAAATGATTTTAGGAAATCAACTGGTGAAGAAACGTATTGGACCAATGCTGCTTTTGGAGGAATGCCAACCTATCAATTAGGAGCGAAGTATCCACATAACTACATTAAGAAATTAGATCTTACGCTTCGGTTTTTACCTAGACCCGCAGATTATTTATTTCTGTACTTTATAGGTATGTATATCTTGTTTTTAGTTTTAAAACTAGATTATAAACTTGCATTTGTTGGAGCATTGGCATTTGGGTTTTCTACCTATTTAATAATTATTTTAGGAGTGGGTCATAATGCCAAAGCTCATGCAATTGCATACATGCCACTGGTTTTAAGTGGAATCTTACTAGCATTAAATGGCAGTTATTTAAAAGGATTTATACTCACCACTATTGCTATGGCTTTGGAATTGGTTGCCAATCACTTTCAAATGACTTATTATTTACTATTAGTAGTGCTAGTCATTGGTTTTGTTTATTTAATCGATTCCTATAAAAAGAAAACAATGCCTAACTTTTTTAAAGGAGTAGGAGTTTTAGTGCTGGCGGTAGTTTTTGCTATTGGTCTTAATGCTACCAATATATTAGCTACCAAAGAATATGCCGATACGTCAACTCGTGGAAAAAGTGAATTGACTATCAACCCAGATGGAAGTACTAAGGAAGCAAATAAAGGCCTAGATTATGATTATATAACAGCATATAGTTACGGAAAATTAGAAAGTTTTAATTTATTCATTCCACGATTTATGGGAGGGGGCTCATCAGAACCCTTACCGGATAACCCTAAATCAATGGATGCCATTATGCAATTGGGAGCTTCTCCACAGGAGGCAAATCAAATTTTAAATCAAGTGCCTATGTATTGGGGAGATCAACCCATTGTTGCTGCACCTGCGTATATAGGAGCAATTATTATTTTCTTGGCAATACTTGCCTTGTTTTTAATTAAAGGCAAATTAAAATGGTGGTTAGTTACTGGTATTATGTTAAGCTTGCTCTTATCTTGGGGTAAAAACTTTAGCATACTTACCGACTTTTTTATTGAATACATTCCATTATATAATAAATTTAGAGCAGTTTCATCGATACAGGTATTGTTAGAATTATTAGTGCCAATAGCAGCGATTTTAGGTTTGCAACAGTTTCTTTTTAATACTTCTCTAGCGTTAGAAAAAAAGAAAAAATCCTTAATATATGCTAGCGGAATTACCGCTGGAATAGCTGTTGTATTCATCTTGTTTAAAGCTACATTATTTGATTTTTCAAGTCCTTATGATTCTTATTTTATAAAAGATTTAGGTCCTGATTTTGTAGATGCGATGCAAGAAGATCGAATGACTTTGTTTGCCAATGACACCCTTCGATCATTAGTTTTGGTTGTTTTGTCTGCTGGAATTTTATGGTTTTTCTTGAAAGCAAAATTAAAACAAGGAACAGCGATCGCATTGTTCGCACTATTAATTTTAATCGATTTGGTTGGAGTTGATAGGCGTTATGTAAATAACGATGACTTTGTAATAGCTAGCGTTATGACGCATCCTTTTCAGGAAAACTTTGCGGATAAAGAAATTTTAAAAGACACTAATTACTTTAGGGTGTACGATATAACTTCAAGCCCTTTTAATAGTGGGCGAGCAAGTTTTTATCACAATGCTTTAGGAGGATATCACGCTGCAAAACCTGGGCGTATTCAGGATATCGATAACTTCTATTTAAGTAAAGGAGCTATTGGAATTTTAAATATGATGAATGTTCGATATATCATCACTAAAGGTAAAAGTGGTACAGAAGTTCCTCAACGAAATCCTTATGCAAATGGCCCTGCTTGGTTTGTAGAAAATGTAATGATCGCTGAAAACGCAAATGAAGAGTTGTTATTGCTTGATAGTTTGGATACAAAAAGAACCGCTATTATTCATCAAGAATTTTCCCAAAAATTACCTTTGGAAAATATAGAACGAGACTCGACAGCAACTATAAGCTTAAAGAGTCATGCTCCTAATTATTTGGTATATGAATCCTCCACGGTATCTCCACAATTAGCACTTTTCTCTGAAGCTTATTATTCAAACGGTTGGAATGCCTATATAGATGGTCAACCAGTAACACATTTTAGAGCTAATTACCTGCTGCGTGCTATGAAAATACCAGAAGGTAACCATATCATTGAATATAAGTTTGAACCTGCAGTTGTTGCCATAGGAAGTAAAATTTCTTTAGCGACTAGCGCATTGTTTTTATTGGTATTGCTAGGGGCTATATTTTATAATTATAGAAAAAAAGAAACGCTCATCAATGAATAATAAACCATGAAAAGAGCACTTGTCATTACTTATTATTGGCCACCAGCAGGAGGTCCAGGTGTTCAAAGATGGCTAAAATTTGTTACATATTTTAAAGATTTTGGAATTGAACCTGTAGTTTTTATTCCGGATAACCCTCATTATCCATTGCAGGATAAAAGTATTGTTTCTGAAATACCTGAAGGAATAGAAATCATTCGGTTTCCAATTAAAGAGCCTTATGGTTTTGCCAAAATATTTTCAAAAAAGAAAACTAACCAAGTAAGTAGTGGGATTATAACGAACAAGAATCAATCTGCTTTAGAAAAATTATTATTATGGATTCGAGGTAATTTTTTTATTCCAGATGCAAGAATAGGATGGGTAAAACCCGCTGTAGGCTTTTTGAAGGAGTACCTTGCTAAAAATGACATGGACATTGTTATAAGTTCAGGTCCTCCTCACAGTTTGCATTTAATTGGAATGGCATTAAAAGAGAAACTGGGAATTAAATGGGTGGCAGACTTTAGAGATCCTTGGACGACCATTCATTATCATCAATCACTTCGATTAAATAAAAGGGCTCAAAAAAAGCATTTAAAATTAGAATCTCAAGTATTAAATAATGCAGATCTAGTAGTGGTAACAAGCTTAAATACTAAAAAAGAGTTCCAAAAAACAACAAACAAACCCATTGAAGTTATTACCAACGGTTATGATATTTCAGAAAAGATTGAATCCAATTTAGATGCTCAATTTTCAATAGCACATATTGGTTCTTTATTAACTAATAGAAATCCAGAAATATTATGGGAAGTTCTTTCAGAATTAAAAGAAGAAAATAAAGCGTTTTCTAAAGCTTTGCTTATTAAATTAGTAGGTACAGTAAGTGAAGATGTTTTAAAAAGTATAGAAGCTGTTGGGTTAACAGCTAATTATAAAACCTTGGGCTATGTTTCACATCAGGAAGCAATTCAAATTCAACATGATACTCAAGTATTATTATTAGTTGAAATGGACAGTCCAGAAACTAAATCTATTATTCCAGGTAAACTGTTTGAATATGTCGCTGCAAATAGGCCTATATTGGCTTTAGGACCTGATGGTAGTGATGTGGAAGGTATTCTAAAAGAAACGAACTCTGGAAACTATTTTAAGTATACTGATAAAGAAAAATTAAAAAAACAGCTTCAACTTTATTACGAAGCCTATTTAAAAGCTAATTTACATGTGAATTCTCAAAATACAGAAAAATATAGCAGGAGGGAACTGACTAAAAGTTTAAGTTGTGTACTATTAAATATTAAATAAAAAAACTCCCATTATACAGTTCTATATAAGAGAAGTTTCAAACTAACTAACCAAATTTTTATAATCCTCTCCCTCTTTTTTTTATTATATTCCTGCTAGCGATCATTTTACGATTACCAGCAGATTTTTCTGACGAATTTGATGCTATTCTTTTTGAACCATTTATGTTATTTACATACTTTGATGCTTTGTTAGTATTGCTATTTCTACTATGTTGATTTGTGTTTCTTTTAGTAGTATTCACAGAAGGTCTCGCATTTGCTGCTGGTTTAGAACTAATAACCGGTCTTGTATTTGAAACAGTTCTTGTACTAGCATTATTATTGTTTGTATTAGAGCTTTTTTTAGACCTTCTAGAAAGGCTATTACTTTCACTAGAATTATCTCTTCGAGAATTTTGAACTACAGCAGTATTTCTTCTGTTAGGCTTATAATCTTTGTTGACCTCAGATTTTCCAACTTTGTAATGATTTCTGCTTCCTGGTTTATTGAAATTTCTTCTACCATTTGCATAAGAAACATTTGATCTACCTCTGTTTGAATAATAATTATTATGCTCTTTATAACTATATCGAGTTGGGTGGTAATATCTTCTATATGGATAATCATAAACCTGTCTCTTATACACATCTGACGCTGCCGACGAATAGAGAGGTGTA
>OLHR01000409.1_pt1 | contig 13294 bp, 10 predicted proteins | sample 1609291 | NCBI WGS metagenome assembly OLHR01 (sample SAMN05416707, study PRJEB24817) | seawater metagenome | isolation source: Sea water | place: Canada:Atlantic | collected 2013-07 | reverse complement strand
AGGTTTTTAATGATCATTTAAATCTGATTTTTAGTAAAAAAGAAGGCCGTGTTGTTTCTTATAAATTTAACAAAAAAGAGTTAATAAAAGACAGAAAAGGTCTTAAACCCAACTTTTGGAGAGCTGTTACAGACAATGATTTTGGAAGCAAAATGGAAAAAGATAATATCGGTTGGAAAACCGCTTCAATTCAATCTGAAGTTATAAAGTTTGAACATAAAGAACTAGATAATGGAGCTATAAACTTTGAAGTTACTTATAACTTACCTGGGGTCCAAACAACGTTTATTTCCAATTATACCATGTTCGGGGATGCGGTACTTAAAATTGAAAACACCTTAAACGAAAGCAATTATAAAGGAGATATTCCAAGAATAGGAATGCGAATGCAACTCCCTAAAGAATATGAAAACTTAAGCTATTTTGGTCGAGGTCCTTGGGAAAATTATCAGGATAGAAATACTGCTGCATTTGTAGATGTATATACTTCAAAAGTAAAGGATCAATATGTACCCTATATTCGTCCACAAGAAAATGGATACAAAACAGATTCTAGGTGGCTTGCCTTTTCAAATAAAGAACAACAAGGATTATTAATTGCAACGGGAAATAAAAACTTACTAAGTTTTAGTGCGCTCCATATGGAAAATGAAGATTTTGACACCACCAAGGGTATCGACTACGAAAATTCAAATGTTAGCAAACATACAATCGATATAAAAGAAAAAAACCTAGTGCAAGTCAATATTGATTTGGGGCAACGAGGAGTTGCTGGAGATGATAGTTGGAGGTCTAAACCTCAAGAAAAATATCAATATAAAGGAACTGATAAACATACCTATAGTTTTTATTTGATTCCTTTTGAGAATAAAACGAAAGTTGATTTTATTAAGTTAAGTAAATACTATATTGGGCAGGAATAATACTATTTAAATGGAGTATAGCACTATTAAAATAACAGCTCTTGAAGCTGAAAAAATCCTTTTTGAGCTTTATAATATAAAAGGGAGAGCATCTTCTTTACCTGGTTATATTGATTTTAATTTCAGAATAAAAATTGAAAATCAAGAAGGGTATATTTTAAAAATATCCCGTCCAGAAGAAAACAAAAAATATCTTGACTTTCAGCAACATTTATTGCAATCTATCAAAGCTAGTGATAAAAATCTTATTGCTCCAAGGGTCGTTACAGATAAAAATAACGATTCCATTTCCGAAATAACAGATGGATTTGGAAAGAAACGATTTGTGAGAATGCTAACTTGGGTTTCCGGTAGGGTTTGGAGTTCTGTAAATCCACAATTAGAAGATTTTCGATTTAGTTTGGGAGAACAATGTGGTATACTTACAAAGGCACTTGAGAGTTTTGATCATCCCGAAGCACATTACTATTTTGACTGGGACATTGCACAATCTCTTTGGACCAAAGAGCATCTGCATTTATTTTCAGGTCCTAAAAAAGAGATTTTATCGCATCATCAGGGTAAATTTGAAGCGATTCAAACTTCCTATACAAAACTTCGGAAAAGTGTAGTACATAATGACCCCAACGACAATAATATTATTGTTTCTTCAAATGTACTTCATCCAAAAGCAAAAGCGGCAATAGATTATGGTGATGCACTATACACGCAAACAATAAATGATGTCGCCATACTTTGCTCATATGGTATTATGGGACATAACGATTCCTTGAATGCTTCCTTAGCATTTGTAAAAGGATATCATTCAGCGTTTCCTTTAGAGGAGGAAGAATTGGAACATTTATACCATGCAATTGCGATGCGATTAGTTATTATTGTCACTAGAGCTGCCATGAGTAAAATTGAAGAACCAGACAATGAATATCTATGGATTAGTGAAAAACCAGCCTGGGAGGTATTGGAAAAATGGCGATTAATATCTCCAGATTTTGCACATTATAGTTTTAGAGAAGCTTGTGGATTTACACCACATCCAAATGAAGATTTATTTGATCAATGGGCTTCTAAGCATCCATTTCAACTATCTGAATTATTCCCATCGATTCATTTAAATAAAGTGCATCCTATAAATTTAAGTGTTTCGAGTACTTGGATGGGACATCAAGAAGAATTTAATAATTTGGAATGGTTTCAGTATAAAATAAAGCAACTTCAAAAAGAAGTCCCCAATAAAATAATAGCTGGGGGATATTTAGAACCCAGAGCTATTTATACGTCTTCTGCTTATGACCGAATAGGGAATTATGGCCGAGAAAGCAGGAGTATTCATTTAGGTATCGATTATTGGTTACCCGCAGAAACACCTGTTCATACACTATTAGATGGTGAAGTGATGATTGCTATTAATGATGCTGGAGATAAAGAGTATGGTGGTTTAGTTATTTTAAAACACCAAACCGAATTAGTTGATTTTTACACACTTTATGGACATTTAAGTGTGAAAAGTGCTACTAAAAACAAGGTAGGAGACCTTCTAAAAAAAGGATGTAAAATTGGAAATCTTGGAAATTATTCTGAAAATGGAAATTGGGAACCGCATCTACATTTTCAGGTGCTATTATCTCTTTTAGATTTTAAAGTAGATTATCCTGGTGTTGCTTATTTTTCAGAAATGGCCGTTTGGAAAAGCATTTGTCCAAACCCAAGTTTGTTGATTATATCGGAAGCGCTACAGAAAAAAGAAAATACGAGTCAAGAAGACCTTATCACTTATCGTAAAAAGCATTTAGGAAAAAGTTTAAGCTTACAGTATAAAACCCCTATCGAAATGGTACGTGGTGCAGGACAATATTTAATGGATTCTCAAGGTAGAAAATACCTGGATACTGTAAATAATGTGGCCCATGTAGGACATGAAAATTATAAAGTTGTAAAAGCAGGGCAAGAACAAATGGCACTGATCAATACGAATTCTCGCTATTTACACGAAAATATTAATAATTTAGCAAAAGAACTTATAGAAACATTGCCTCCAGAATTAAATGTGTTGCATTTTGTAAATTCGGGAAGTGAGGCCAATGAATTAGCAATTCGTATGGTAAAAGCGGTTACCGGTGAAAAAGACATTATCGCTTCGGAAGTTGGTTATCATGGTAATGCGAATATGTGTATTGATATTAGTTCGTATAAATTTGACGGGAAAGGAGGAAATGGAGCTCCGGAACACACCCATATTTTCCCTTTACCCGATGCCTTTAGAGGAAAATATAGAGGCGAGTATTGCGCTGAAGAATATGCAGGTGAAGTACAAAAACAAATTAAAAACATTCAAAGCAAAGGCCGAAATGTAGGAGCATTCATTATCGAACCCATTATTAGTTGTGGTGGACAAATAGAGTTGCCAGAAGGGTTTTTGGCAAAAGCCTATCAAATGGTTCGAGAAGCTGGAGGTATTTGTATTTCAGATGAAGTACAAACCGGTTGCGGTCGGATGGGAAAAACATTTTGGGGTTTTCAATTACACGATGTAATACCAGATATTGTGACTATTGGGAAACCACTAGGAAACGGACATCCTATCGCTGCTGTTGCCTGCACACAAGAAGTTGCTGATAAATTTGCTAATGGCATGGAGTATTTTAATACTTTTGGTGGTAATCCTGTTTCTTGTGCTATTGCAACTGAGGTTTTAAGAGTCATTAAAAGAGAAAAATTACAAGAAAACGCATTAGTCGTTGGTGAATTTCTGAAGGCGAAATTAAAATCACTCGCTAAAGAATTTCCAATTATTGGAGCCGTCCGAGGACAAGGATTATTTCTTGGTATTGAATTAGTAGATACTAACTTAAATCCATTAGCCATACAAACCGATTATTTAGCAAACCGAATGAAAGAGCATGGGATATTAATGAGTACAGATGGCCCAGATCACAATGTGTTAAAAATTAAGCCCCCTCTTCTATTTACAAAAGAGAATGCCGACGAACTAATTTACTATTTGCGTAAGATTTTTGCTGAAGATTTTATGATCAGTACAGAAAAATAGTCGCACGATATTAATAAGTTATAAGATCAAAAATTATGAAAGAATCACTTTTAATACTTTTTTTATTATCCTTTAGTCTTGGATTTGCACAAACAACAGAAAAAATTGATAAAGAAGCTATAAAGGCTGTAATGAATTTACAAGAAAAAGCATGGTCTAATAATAATCTAGAAGGCTTTATGCGGGGTTATTGGAAAAACGATTCCCTAAAGTTTTATGGTAGTAATGGACTTACTAAAGGTTGGCTGAAAACCTTAGAAAATTATAAAAAAGGATATCCAACCAAGGAGGATTCCGGAACCTTAAAGTTCACCATTAAAGACATCTCCAAAATTGATAAAGGTAGTTATTGGGTGATGGGTGAATATCACTTAAAGAGAATGATAGGTGATGCAAATGGTGTGTTTTTAATTATCTTTAAGAAAATAGACGGTGAATGGAAAATTATTGCAGACATGTCTTGCTAAACTATTTAAAATTTTCTGTCGGGATGGAATGGATTTATATCTAAAGATGTTTTCTTATCTGATATAATTTCAGATACTAATTTACCAGTTGCAGGACCTAAACTCCACCCCATCATGGCGTGACCTGTAGCAATTGTAAGGTTTTTGTATTGACTTACTCTTCCTATATATGGCAATCCGTCAGGAGTACAAGGACGTAATCCACAAGCAGCATTATCAATTTCAGAGGCTTGTATTTTTACATCCTTATAATAATCGGAAGCAGCTTTACCAATGGTATTTACTCTAATTGGATTGATCTTATTATTAATTCCAGCAATTTCCATGGTACCAGCAAAACGTGTAAAACCATTCATAGGAGTTACCGCAACTTTCGCTTCTACTAAAATAGCAGGTATGGTAATCCCTGTTTCTCTTTCCACATTAATTCGATATCCTTTTCCAGCTTGAATTGGAATTTTAATACCTAATTTTTTAGTGATTAAAGGACTCCAAGATCCAGCAGCTAAAATAACCTCATCTGCTTTCAATGTTCTTTTTGAGGTTTCAACCTCCATAATTTTACGTCCAGAAACAATTAAGTCTTGAACGCTCTCATTTTTGTAAATTGTAACTCCTTTCGCTTTTAAATAAGATAACATTTCTGTCATAAACTCTTTGGGAGTCATGTGCGCATCAGAATCAAAATAAACTGCTCCTTTACAATTGATGTTTGCGTTAGGTTCCATTTTCCTCACTTCTGCTTCAGAAATATTTTTAACATTAAGCCCTTCTTTAATGGCTCGTTGTCCTACTTTCCATTCTTCTTCTCCTGCCTTATCTGTTTTATAAAGCATTAAAAGGCCTTTTCTTTCAAAATGAAAATTAAAATCTTCGGAGGATTTAATTTCTTTATATAACTCTCTTCCTAAAATATTAATATCCTTGATAATCGGAATGGCTTTTTCAACTTTAGGAGCAGTAGCAGATTTTTTAAAATTTAAGGACCATTGTAAAAAATCTTTGTCCAAACGCGGTTTTATATAAAAAGGGCTGGAGGGATTAAACATCCATTTAATTCCTTTGGTGATGATACCAGGAGCTGCTAAAGGGATGATATGACTAGGTGTAATATATCCCGAATTTACAAAAGAAGCTCCAGAAGTAATGTCACTTTTATCAATAACAGTTACTTGGTGCCCTTCTTGTTGAAGGTAATAAGCAGAACACAAGCCAATGATTCCTCCGCCAATAATGATTACTTCTTTTTTCATTGTTAAATTACTTGAAAACCATGAGCATAAGGATCGTCTTCTTCGTCAATTAAAATAGTATTATAGCCATAAATCTTTGCCCATCCTTGTATGCTAGTAATGATCGCTTTGTTTCCATCTAATTCTGTTTCTTCTTCTATCCTTCCAATAAAAGTGGATCCTATATAACTTTCGTGAATAAATTTCACACCTTTGGCCAATTTTCCTTTTGCATATAATTGCGCCATTCTTGCTGAAGTTCCCGTTCCACAAGGGCTTCTATCTATCGCTTTATCACCATAAAATACAGCATTACGTCCAGAAGATTTTGGGTGGATAGGATTTCCTGTCCATTGGATATGACTTACATCTCTTATGGTTTCATTTTCTGGGTGGATGAACCTATTAGGGTATTTTTCATTAATCCGTTTTCTTAGGATTTGGGAATATTGAATTAATTTTCCAGCGGTAAAATTATGTATTCCACTAAAATTTTTCTGAGGATCTACCATCGCATAATAATTTCCACCATACGAAACATCAAAAGTGATTGCTCCTAACTCAGGGCATTCTATGCTTAGATTTTCTGCAGCCAAATAGGATTTTACATTTTTCAGTTTTACCCATTCTACTTTCCCATTGGTTTGTTTATAATCTATTACAATCAATCCAGCTGGAGTTTCCATTCTTACTTTTCCAGGGGTTAATGGCTCTATGATTCCTTCTTCAATAGCAATGGTAATTGCTCCAATCGTTCCGTGACCACACATAGGTAAACATCCTGAGGTTTCAATGAATAAAATTCCAAAGTCATTTTCAGGAAATTGAGGTTCAAAAAAGAAACTCCCACTCATCATATCATGACCTCTGGGTTCGTACATTAACCCTTTACGTATCCAGTCGTATTCTTTTAAAAAATGCTGTCTTTTTTCACTCATAGAGTCACCTAACAGATCTGGACGACCAGTAGTTACAACTCTAACAGGGTTCCCACAAGTATGCGCATCAATGCATTTATAAATGGTTTTACTCATTTTTATGATCTTCAATATAATTATTGACTCTATTTTCTAAAATGGAAAGTGTCACGGTCCCTTGTTCTAAAACAACCTCATGAAACTCCCGAATATCAAATGAACTTCCCAATTCCATTTCTGCTTTTTTACGCAATTCTCTAATTTTAATCTCACCTATTTTATAAGATAATGCTTGTCCTGGCCAAGAGATATATCGATCGGTTTCGGTATTGATTTCATGAATAGAAAGTGCTGTGTTTTCAGCCATATAGTTGATCACCTGCTCGCGTGTCCATCCTTTAGCATGAATACCTGTATCGACTACTAATCTACAAGCCCGCCACATTTCGTAAGTTAATTTACCAAATTGTTCGTATAGGGTAGTGTACATCCCCATTTCTTCAGCAAGAAATTCGCAATACAAACCCCATCCTTCTCCATAAGCGGACAAATAAGTGTCTTTTCTAAATTGAGGGATGCTATCTCCCAATTCTAAATTTAAAGAACTTTGCAAGTGATGTCCTGGTACCGCTTCATGAACTGTTAAAGAAGGTAAAACATACAAAGGCCTACTGGGCAAATCATAAGTATTTACCCAATAATATCCTGGATCTGTACTGTTTTTACTTGTTCCTACATACCTGCCCGTAGTATACTTTGGTGCTATAGCATCAGGTACTGGTGCTACTCCATAGGGTTTTCTTGGTAGGGTTTTAAAAAACCTAGGCAATTGCTCATCTGCTCTTTTTGCCATATCTCTAGCAATCATTAAAAGTTGTTTTGGAGAAGTAGCATAAAATTGAGGATCGGTTCTTAGAAAATTTAAGAAATCTGAAAAACTTCCTTGAAAGTTTAATTCAGAAATTATTTTTTCCATTTCAGTTTTTATTCGAGCAACTTCTTTTAATCCAATGGAATGAATATCATCTGCACTATATTGAGTACTTGTTGTATAGTAATTGATTCTATTTTGATAATATACATTTCCATTAGGAGTTTCAGAAATTCCTATACTCGTTCTTGTTTTCGGAAAATATTCCTCTTCAAAAAAAGTTTTAACCACTTTAAATTGAGGAATTACATTAGTAGTAATCGCTTCTTTAGCAGCAATTAAAACCGAATCTTTTTGAGTTGATGTTAGTGTTTTTGGTAAATTATTAAAAGGTTTATAAAAATAACTTTCTTTAATATTTTCAACAATATGGTCATTATAACTGGACTCATAGCCATTAAAGATCACGCTAGGTTGTGATACTCCTTTTTCTAATCCTTCTCTTAATAAAGGCAAAAACTGATTCACCCTACTCGGGATTGCATTCAGTTTTGTTAAATAGGTTTTTACTTGCTCATAATTTTGAAATGGGCGAACCATAAATGAAAAATTGGTATGAAAACCTGAATCGGATAATAAAGGGTTTAAATACCTTTCAAATTCAAAGTAATCAATCGCATCCTGCAATTGAAATTTTAATAGTTCCAAGGAGATAGATTCCGTTTCAGATAAGGAAATTACATCAATCTTATGCAGTCTTATTAATTGTTCCTTCGCGTATTCCGCCTCTTTTTTAAAGTGTTCCTTCGAAAATAAACCTAAGGGATATTCATCTTCATCGTAACTTTCTCTTTCTTCTATTTCTAAAATTATTTTATTTAACAAATCTGAATCCTTGACCTTGGACTCTTTAGAACAGCTCATGAATATTAGAAATAGTACTAAAAATAATCCCTTAAAGATTTTCATACATACTTAGATTTTATCTTTTGAATTTTTACCATTAACTAACCTTATAATTCCTAAAGGATTCTCATCTGTTAACTCCTTTGGAAGCAATTTATTTGGCCAACTTTGAAAGCTAAATGGACGAACCCACCGGTTAACCGCATGAACACCGACTGCTGTAAAACGACTGTCTGTAGATGCAGGATAAGGACCTCCATGGAGCATTGCAGGACAAACCTCAACGCCAGTTGGAACTCCATTAAATATAATTCTTCCTACTCTGTTTTGAAGCGCGGCAATTAGTTCAGGAAATTCTTGAAGCTCTTCTTTTTCTCCTAAAATAGTTCCAGTTAGCTGGCCTTCTAAATGACTTATTACCAGTTTTAATTCATTTGCATCTTTACATACTACTAGCAAAGAAAAAGGTCCGAAAACCTCTTGATGTAAAGTTGTGTTATTTAAGAAAGTTAGTCCATTAACAGTCACAATTGCTTGTCTTGCATAATTAACTGCAACACTATCTTGAAAGTCAGCATTAACGGTTAGTCCTTCTTGCTGTATTGCTATTTGTTTATTTTTTTCATAATTTCCAATTATATTGGGATGAAGCATACAAGAAGGTTCTAATTTTACTATTTCTTCAGAAAGAGTGCTAATAAAATCAGTTAAAGAATCACTTTTTATCCCAAGTATTAAACCTGGGTTGGTACAAAACTGACCAGACCCTAAAGTAATAGATCCAGCATATGTTTTTGCTAAAGCTTCCCCTCTATTTTGTATCGCTTTTGGCAATAATACTACCGGATTAACACTTCCCATCTCAGCAAAAACCGGAATTGGTTCGTCTCTCTGTGCAGCGATATTGTATAAAGCTCTTCCTCCTTGAATACTACCAGTAAATCCTACTGCTTTTACATCTGGATGTGTAACTAATTCAATCCCTACTTCAATTCCAGCACTATTTAAATTTGAAAAAACTCCATTAGGCATATTCGTTTTTTGAGCAGCCCTTATAATTGCATCTGAAACCATTTCACCAGTTCCAGCATGCATAGGGTGCGATTTACAAATAACGGGGCAACCTGCTGCTAATGCAGAGGCCGTATCTCCTCCAGCTGTTGAATACGCAAATGGAAAGTTACTAGCTCCAAAAACGACTACAGGTCCTAATGGAACTAACATTTTTCGGATGTCCTGTTTGGGAATTGGTTTCCTATCTAAATCTGCAGTATCTATTGTTGCTGCTACCCAAGAGCCTTCTTCCAACATAGTTGCAAAACTTGTTAACTGCCCTATCGTTCTACCTCTTTCTCCTTTTGCTCTTCCTTCTGGAAGGCCAGTTTCTGATTGATACATCACAATCAAATCATCTCCCATTGCAATTATTTCATCAGCGATGGCTCTTAAAAAGTTTGCTTTTTCTAATCCAGATTTTTTACTGAAAGATTTAAATGCTTCCGCTGCCAACTCAGCCGCTTGATTAATCTCTTCAGAAGTTGCTTCTGTAAAAATTTGTTCGTTTTCTATATTCAATTTTGGATTGAACGTTGTATATGTTTTCCCGCCTTTTGCGGAACGCTTAATCCCTATATGATTTTCTCCTGTTGTCATTTTCTGTATTTTATTAATTCGTTGAGTTTTTAGACAGCTACTTGTAGGGTAATTTTTTATTGTAATTCTCACAAGTGGGTCTAATTTCTAACATTATAAATTTTTATAATCTGGTAATTGAGGCCTATTTTTTAACCCATCTTCAATAATCTTTAATACCTGAGCTCTTTCCGTTCCTACTAGCGGTAAACGAGGTGCTCTTACATTCTCAGTTCCAATACCTGTAGCGACTTCAGCTAATTTAATGTTTTGTACTAATTTAGAATTAATATCTAACTCCAACAAGGGTAAAAACCATCTGTAAATTTCAAGTGCTTCTTTAATTTTACCTGCTTTTTGAAGTTCATAAATCGCAACTGTTTCTGCTGGAAAAGCACAAACTAATCCCGCTACCCATCCATCTGCTCCCATTAATAAACTCTCCAATGCTAAAGTATCTACTCCTGTCATAATTTTTAAACGATTCCCAAAACGATTTTTAATACGAGTTACATTAGAAATATCTCTAGTAGATTCTTTAACAGCTTGTATTGTTTCATATTTTAACAAGACATCAAACATATCTAAAGTAACTTCCGTTTTATAATCAACAGGGTTGTTATAAACCATAATTGGCAAACTACTATTATTGGCTACCGCTTTAAAATACTCCAATACTTCACGATCACCCGCACTATAACGCATTGGCGGAAGCATCATTAAACCACTAGCACCATCTTCTTCAGCTTTATTTGCAGCATCAATTGCACCTTTGGTAGTTTGTTCTGCAATATTTATCATTACAGGAATTTTACCAGCTACTATTTTTACTGTTTCGGTAGTTAAAGTTCTCTTTTCAGAATCCTCTAAAGTACTTGCTTCACCTAAAGTTCCTCCTAAAACAATTCCATGAACACCCGCTTCTACTTGTGCTTTTATATTTTGTGAAAACATCGCTAAATCTAAAGTATCTTTAGTCGTAAATTTAGTAGTAACTGCTGGCATTATACCTTCCCATTGAAATTTCATATTATGAATATTTTATTTAACAATAATTATTAAATTGTATTGTATTTATATAAATTTATACAATATCGGTTTACTTGGTGTCGCATCATTTTCAAATGATGCTATCTGAAGATTTAACATATAACACCCATCTAAAATAGGTGTGGGAACATAAATAAATTCGGTAATGGTAGCATCCAATCTTGGTGCTAATGGATAATTCCAAAAAGCTTTGTGGGCCAATAATTCCCCATCGTCTTTTTCCTTATCAACCGAAGGTAAATCTATTAACAAATGTTTTATTCCAACCTCTTTTAAATACGCCGCTGCTTCTTCTAATAAATAAGCCCAGTTGGTATTTGAGTATTTTTTAGATTTCTTAGTATCAGAATTTGGAATTGTTCTAATGATTATAGCCTCTGGTTTATTTCCATTTAATGCATTTTTAATTTGTTCTTTAGAAATCACTAAATCATCACCTTTTTCATGCGGTATTACTGTGATTAATTCAGCTTGAAAAAAGAAATTTTTCAAAGTTTGGTTGATAGAATAAAATTCTGAAGTAATGTGCCCGATGCATTCGGTATGAGTTCCGTGAGCATGGGGATTAAATTCTATGGTATTAAAATTAACAGAAGCTCCTTCACTCACCTTCCCAATCCAGTCCCCCTCTTTTACGGGTTCTATTTTTGGCTCATTTAAATACCAAGCTATAGGGTTTTCAAGTGAAGCATTTAAAGGGATGGAAATATCTATTGGTTTAGATAAATCGATCTTCTTTGTAATAGTATCAATTTCTAGTGTTGCAATCATGGTTTAAAAATAAGCATTTTATTCGACCATAAATAAGTTACTGGCAATGCCGTCGCTTAAAAATTTTCCTTTTTCTGAAATTATTAAAATTTTGTCATTAATAGAAGTCCCCTCTTTTTTTGGCGACGAAGTAAGCTCCTCACTTTTAATAGAGGGGTTCACTGCGTTTACAAAGACCATTTCCAACAAGCCATCATTAATAGAACTTTCAGCTTGTTGCAACAAATAATCTAAATATTTTATCCCAAAATAATTTTCCACTTTATTTAATGAAACTCCCCACATGGTTCTTAAACCTGTCATTAAATACTCATTGTATTGGTCTGTTTTAGATAATGTTTCTCTTTCAATGGGCAGTTTACCTTTTTGAATTTGAGTTATATATTGAATATTATTACTGACATTCCAACTTCGAATGTTTCCATCAAAAGAATGTGCTGAAGGTCCTAGGCCCAAATAAGATTTACCCTGCCAATAAGCGGTATTATTTTCAGAAAAGCATCCTTCTTTACCAAAATTAGAAAATTCGTAATTCACGTACCCTTCTTTCTTCATTTTATCCAATAAAATTAGATATTGACGATGAGAATCTCTTTCACTAACGGCAGGTATTTTACCGATTTCAATCAACTTTTTAAGCGCTGTTTTGGGTTCCACAGTAAGCGCATAACATGATATATGAGGAATCCCGAAAGCTACTATGATATCCAAATTTTCTTCCCATCGTTTATCATCCAAACCCGGAATTCCATAAATAAGGTCCACACTTATATTCTCAAAATATTGAATAGCCATTTTTAAACACTCTTTTGCTTCTAAAGCTTTGTGAGCTCTGTTCATTAGTGTTAAATCTTCTTCAAAAAAAGACTGTACTCCAATACTCAATCGATTGATTTTTGTTTTAGAAAGTTGATAAAGTTTATCTTTAGTAAGGTCATCTGGATTGGCTTCTAAACTTATTTCTATAGGGTCTTCAATATCAAAATTTTTATAAACTTCTGCTATCAATAAATCTATTTCCTCTTTATTTAATAATGAAGGGGTTCCACCACCAAAGTAAATCGTTTTTATAGGAACAGAAATTTCACTTTTTCTCAATTCAATTTCGCTACAAATTGCAGCTAATAATTCATCTTTTCTCTTAATACTTGTTGAAAAATGAAAATCACAATAATGACATGCTTGTTTACAGAAAGGGATATGAATATAAATTCCAGCCATTTATTTAAATCTGGATTTATTAGTGTTTATAAAATACTGCATGTATTATTTTTTTACGCGTCCTTTATTTTGTTTTACAAAAGCGGACCATCCGGTGTAATTTTTTCCAATTTCTATTTTTCCAGAATTATAAAAATGACAAACGGCTGCAGCCAATCCATCAGTACTATCTAAATTTTTAGGTAATTCTTTTAATTGCAATAAACTCTGTAACATCTGTCTCTTATACACATCTCCGAGCCCACGAGACTAGGCATG
>OLHR01000398.1_pt1 | contig 13628 bp, 8 predicted proteins | sample 1609291 | NCBI WGS metagenome assembly OLHR01 (sample SAMN05416707, study PRJEB24817) | seawater metagenome | isolation source: Sea water | place: Canada:Atlantic | collected 2013-07 | reverse complement strand
GAGATCATGCCTAGTCTCGTGGGCTCGGAGATGTGTATAAGAGACAGAACTAATACTGAGCAAGTAACAGAAAGTACTAAAGCAGACACTTCCTCAACTGCAAACTTTAGTCCTACAATAGAAAGTGATTCTCTTAAAAACGCTAATCTACAAAATCAATTAGGCGCTTTTGCCACTAGTGTTATTAATGGTAGTGAAGGAACTACTACCTTAGAAAATGATGTTTTGCTCTTAAAAATTAACAATAAAGGAGGGCAAATAATTGAAGCACTTATTAAAGGATACCAAACCTATGATTCGTTGCCTTTATACATGATTAAAGACAACAATGCTAGCTTTAATATTAATTTTGGAACTACAGACAATAGAATTTTAAATACAAAGGATTTATTTTTTGAGCCAACATTCACTAATAATGGTTCTTCTCAGGTGCTTTCTATGAAATTGAAGGTCTCAGACAATCAGTTTTTAGAATACAGATATGAAATGACTGATGATTTCATGGTTAATTTTGCAGTTAGATCTCAAGGATTAAGCAACGTTATTAATTCATCAAATCCTGTTAATTTAGACTGGTCTTTAAAAGGATATCGTCATGAGAAAAGTTTGCGTACAGAGAATACTATGTACTCTTATTACTACTACAAATCAGACAATGAAGTTGATTATCTAGCTTTAGAAGATACCGATGTTGTTAATGATATAGATTGGGTTTCATATAAACAACATTTTTTCTCTTCAATACTTTTATCTGACACACCGTTTAACAATGCAACTATAGCATCTGTAGATTTAGTGAAAGATGAAGCAATAGATAGTGTATTTACCAAACAATATAGTTTAAAAACTCCTTTAGCTTTAAGTAATGGAGAATTAAACTATGATATGAAATGGTATTATGGTCCTTCAGATTATAAAAAACTATCTAAATATGAAGGAACCGATTTAAATGAAACAGCCGATTTAGGTTGGGGTATTTTTGGAACGATTAACCGTTGGATCTTCATTCCAATATTTGGAATGTTAGAAGGTTTTATGGGGAATTATGGTTTAATTATCATTTTATTGACCATCGTTGTTAGAATTATTATGTCTCCTCTGGTGTATAAATCTTATGTATCTAGTGCAAAAATGAAAGTAATTCGTCCAGAACTGAACGAATTAAATAAAAAATATCCTGGTAAAGAAAACGCTATGAAGCGTCAGCAAGAAACCATGGCCATACAACGAAAAGCTGGCGTAAGCATGCTGTCTGGTTGTATCCCAGCCTTGTTACAAATGCCTGTATTCTTTGCCTTATATAAATTTTTTCCATCAAATATTGCCTTAAGAGGTGAAAGTTTTTTATGGGCAAATGATTTATCATCATATGATACTGTTATTAACCTACCTTTTAGCATCCCTTTTTATGGAGATCACGTAAGTTTATTTCCAATCTTAGCATCTATTGCTATCTTCTTTTACATGAAAATGAATCAGAGCCAGCAGGCAAGTATGCAAGCACCTGCACAAGAAGGAATGCCAGATATGGGTAAAATGATGAAGTATATGATTTACTTCTCTCCTATTATGATGTTATTCTTCTTTAACAATTATGCAAGTAGTTTAAGTTTGTACTACTTTGTTTCTAACTTACTAACCATTACTATTATGTTGGTGATTAAAAACTATGTAATTGATGAAGATAAGATTCATGCTCAGATAGAAGAAAACAAGAAAAAACCAGAAAAACAAAAGAGCAAGTTTAGACAACGTTTAGATGGCGCCATGAAGCAAGCTCAAGAACAACAAGGAAAGAAGAAGTAATACTTCTTTCTATATACAAAAAACTCGAAACTATGTTTCGGGTTTTTTGTTTTTAAATAGGTTTGATCATTTCTTAAAAGTTGTTTTTTAAGACTTTGAAGACTTTAATTTTCCGTAATATAAGATATATCCATAGCATAACATTGTTAAAATAAAGGCGGTTTTAAACCCAAACCCGTCTATTAAACCACCAAATGCAAAAGGAATAATAGCACCACCTACAATAGCCATACATAGCAAGCCTGATGCCTGTGCTTTTAATTCTCCCAAACCTTCTAAGGTAAGAGTAAATATAGTTGGAAACATAATGGAATTAAATAATCCTACAGCCAAAATAGACCACATAGAAATCAGTCCTTGTGTATTTATTGAGATTGCAATCATTACAATTGCTAGCAAAGCAAAAATACTTAGCACTTTTCCTGGAGCAATTATTTTTGTTAAATAAGCGCCAACAAAACGTCCAATCATAGCTCCTCCCCAATAGAATATAATAAAAATTCCCAATAAAGATTTTGGATCAGAATTAGAAAATGTTTTATTAAAAGTACTGGCAATGGTATTGGCAATATTCATCATTATGTCATTCTCAGCTACAATAACTGCTAAATTCATGTCATCAAAATAGTTCACTAAAAAACTACCTATAGCAACTTCTGCTCCAACATACACAAAAATACCAAGTGCTCCCATGAGCATTAATTTATTTTTTAATAATGATAGATAGCCTCCTTTTGGGCTTTGTTGCATCACTTTGGGTAATTTTATAAAGGCAAAAACAACTGCCAAAAGTCCTATAAAAGTTGCAATAAGTAAAAATGGAGTTTGAACCGTAGCTGCCTCTGCTGCATAATAATCTGCTTTTTCAATGGCTGATAATACATTTATTTCTTCAGAGCTCTTCACAGAGTCACTCAATAAAAATAAGGCTCCTACTACAGGTGCTAAAGTTGTTCCTAAAGAATTAAAGGCCTGTGATAGGTTTAATCTACTAGAGGCACCCTCTTCAGATCCTAACAAAGCTACATAAGGGTTTGCAGCTACTTGCAAAACGGTAATACCACCAGCGAGTGTAAAATAACCAACTAAAAAAATAGTAAAGTTTCTGTATTCTGCTGCCGGATAAAAAAGTAAACATCCAATTGCCATAACTACAAGTCCTAAGACAATTCCTTTTCTATACCCAATCTTAGATAAGATAGCTCCTGCAGGAACAGAAACAACAAAGAAAGCTGTAAAAAAGGCAAACTGAACTAAAACTGTTTTAGCATAAGACATTTCAAAAACATCTTTTAACCTTGGTATCAAGCTATCTACCAATACGGTAATAAACCCCCAAAGAAAAAACAAGGTGGTTAAAAAGATAAGTGCACTTCTGTATGATTTGTTTGTAGACATCATTAAGCTTTATTAAAATATGCTGATTTATAATTGTTGTTCTCTCCTTGCTTATACACGTTATAATTAAACCATTCGTGAATACAATAAGCTCCTGTTTCTCCTTGTTTGTTAATGGCAATAAACCCTACTTGAAAATCTTTAAAACGATCTCCAGATTTCTTCACCACTCTTCTCACGGCTTCTTCACAAGCTTCTTGTGGAGTTTTTCCTTGGCGCATTAGCTCAACTATTAAAAAACTTCCAACAGTTTTTAATACCTCTTCGCCCATTCCTGTAGCTGTGGCTCCACCTATTTCATTATCTATAAACAAGCCAGATCCAATAATTGGAGAATCGCCTACTCTACCTGCCATTTTATAGGATAGTCCGCTAGTAGTACAAGCACCAGAAATATCACCATTGCTATCTATTGCCAACATTCCAATAGTATCGTGATTTTCAATATTAATAATTGGTTTATACTGCGAGGTCTCCTTCCACTTCTTCCAAGCTTTTTTTGAGGATTCGGTTAATAGATTTTCTTTTTTAAATCCCTGTTCATAGCCAAATTTCTCAGCACCTTTTCCAGCCAATATCACATGTGGCGTTTTTTCCATTACTTTTCTAGCTAAAGAAATAACGTGTGTAATATTTTGAACACACATAACAGCACCATAATTACCGTCTTTATCCATAATACAGGCATCTAGAGTTACATTGCCGTCTCTATCTGGCAATCCTCCTTTTCCTACAGAAACATTTTTTAGATCTGCTTCTTCAATCATACAACCCTGTTCTACAGCATCTAAAGCAGTACCACCATTCTGAAGTACCTCCCATGCTTTAGCAGTTGCATTAGGAACCAACCAAGTAGCAATAACAATTGGTTTTATAGCTGTATTTGCACTTGCAATAAAAGCTGTATTTTCAGTACTGTTTTTGCAGCCAATCACTGAGGCTGTAGCTACCATACCTAATGTAGATAGTGATGCATTTTGTAAAAATTTTCTTCGCTTCATGTGTAACTATTTTATTTGAATTTCATCTATAAATAACCAAGACCTTCCATCATAAGGATATCCTAAATGCCATGTTGGAAGTTCCCCTAATTTTTTTGCAATGAGTTTCACATATCTCACCTTCAATGATGATGAATAGTTGAATGTATAATCTTTAATTTTTATAGAATCTTTTTGTTGAGTATTATTTATTGAATAGTTTCCAATTAAATTATAATTTACACCATCTCTAGAAACTAGACATTCTAATTCTGAGGGCAAAAAAATCCAACTTTTTTGATCTTCTAAAAAATTAACTTCAACGCTTCCATTCTCAACAGATATTTTTCCTAAATCTACAGTAGCAATTACATCTTCATTCCAATAGCCTTGCCATGTTCCAGTCCTAAAATCTTTGGCACCTAAAATACCATCAATTAACGCATTGTCTCCTCCTGCATTGTATTGATTGGCATAGGATGTTTGTAATTTAATTTTTATGTTCGGATCTATTTTGTAAAAATCAGTAGTAATTACGGCACTTTTTTGGTCTCCTTTTTGTGAATATATAGACAGGCTTATAAAATTATCAATTTTAAAAGGTTCTGAGTATTTTTTAAAAACTCCTGTTAACTCTACTCTATAAAATATTTCTACATCTTTTTGGGCAGATTCAAGAACTACCTCGGTGCTTCCTTTAAAAGCTATATCTCCTTTTGCTATAAATGGTGCAGAAATTATGATGTGTTCTTTAATTTCTGTGGACGGAATAAAAGTATCATTAGTCCCCCAACTTGTTGGTTTGTTGGTCATTTCAAAAACTAAATTTCCTCCATTCATAATATCTGTATGATTTATAAAAGAGTACTCATAGTTACTTCCATTTAATTGAACTGCTTGAATGTATTTATTTTCTTTTGAGTTATTTTTTGCTTCAATAGTAAAGGTTTTTCCATTTTCTAAATGAATGGTTCCTTTGTTGAATAAAGGGCTTCCAATAATATATTGATTTGATCCTGGTGTTACCGGATAAAATCCTAAAGAACTAAAAACATACCAAGCACTCATTTGTCCACAGTCTTCATTTCCTGAAACTCCATCTGGAGAATTCGTATACAATTCGGTTAAAATTTGATAAACTTTTTCTTGAGTTTTGTGTGGTTTATTTACAAAATTATACAAATAAGCCATGTGATGGCTTGGTTCATTACCATGCGCATATTGCCCAATTAAGCCTGTAATATCTACTTGATCTCGGCCTGAAGTTTTATTTTCTGCCACAAAGAGTTTGTCTAACTGTTCTTCTAATATATTTTTTCCTCCTAGCAAATTTATAAATCCAGTAATATCTTGAGGAACATAAAAACTGTATTGCCAAGAGTTTGCCTCTGTGTAATTAAAATTTACCTCATAAGGATCAAAAGGGGCAAACCATTTATTTCTAAAACGACCTCGCATAAATTTGGAGCTTGGATCAAAAACATTCTTATAGTTTTGAGCTCGTTCAAGAAATGTTTTGTAATCTTCTTTTTTACCCATTGATTTTGCCATCTCAGCAATAGTCCAATCATCATAGGCGTATTCTAATGTTTTAGAAACTGATTCTGATTCTTTATCTACAGGAATAAATCCTAAATTCTTATAAGAATCTAAGCCAAGTTTGTCTCGTGTTGCAGAATGCTTCATAGCTTCTAAGGCTTTGTCTGCATCATAATTTCTAATTCCTTTTAGATAGGCATCTGCAATAACTGGCACCGCATGATAGCCTATCATACAACCCGTATAATTTGCCGCTAAATCCCAAATTGGCATAATACCTCCCTCATCGTACTTTGCCAGAAAAGTATTGATAAAATCATTGGTTCTCTCTTGTTCTATAATGGTGTATAAAGGATGGGCAGCTCTATAGGTATCCCATAATGAAAACACTGTATAATATTCAAAATCCTTTGTTTGGTGAATGTTTAAATCCATTCCTCGGTATCTACCATCTACATCTTGGTATAGGTTTGGAGCCAGCATGGTATGATATAAGGCTGTGTAAAAATTTGTCTTGTTATTGAGATCATCTGCCTCAATAACTATTTTTTCTAATTGTTGTTCCCAATTTTGTTGGGCTTCTTTCTTTATATCCTCAAAAGATTTATTCCCAATTTCCTGTGCTAAATTTTGTTTGGCTCCTTGTTCATCTACTGCAGAAATTCCTATTTTAATAAAAACGGGTTCATTGTTAGGATTTATAAACTCAAAACTTTCTTTTGTTGGGGCCACTTCATAATCTCTTAATGCATCTTTTACAGGATGTGAAAACTCAATATGGTAAAATAAACGCTGGTCTGTTGCCCAAGCTTTAGAGTATCTAAAACCACTTACTTCTTTCTCATTAATGATGGATATTTTAAAGCCATTTAATTCATCTCTATGTTCTAGGTCTAGTATTAATACTTGATTTTCAGGAGATGGATATTGATACTTATGCATTCCGCTTCGTTTAGAAACCGTTAATTCTACATCAATATTAGTAGTGTCTAAATGCACTTTATAGTAGCCTGGTTCTGCCACCTCATTCTCATGTGAAAAATGAGCTCGATAGCCTTCTTTACCGTCTGAACCGTTATTAAAAATTGCTTTATTGGTTGGCATCAATAGAATATCTCCGTAATCAGAAACTCCAGTTCCACTTAAATGAGTATGCGAAAATCCGTAGATATATTTATCTGAATAATGATAACCAGAGCAGCCATCCCAACCATCTAAACGTGTATCTGGGCTTAATTGCATCATTCCAAATGGCATAGTAGCTCCAGGATATGTATGGCCATGCCCTCCTGTACCAATAAAAGGATTTACAAAAGAGGTTAAAGGAGCCGTTTTTACTGCTACGTTTTGTGTTTCATTGTTTTTACATGATAAAAAAACTATGCTAAAAAGAAATAATAGAAAGTATTTAAACTTCATTGGGCTGATATTCTTATTTTTATGTTCCGAAGATACTAAAAATGAAACATTCAAATTATTTGCTGTTTTTAATTATTTCACTTTTTTTTAGCTGCGAACAAGAAACAATTCAACTAAAAGAAATTGGAATTATTCCAAAACCACTATTCCAAGAAATAAACAAAGGAGTTTTTGTATTAGATGAAAATATTCGTTTTATTTCAGATACTGAACTAAACGAAGTTTCAGACTATCTTAAATTGTATATAGAGGAGAACTACCAAGTATCTTTTACTCCACAAAAAGAGTCGAAAAAAATTGTTTTTACTAGTAATGATACTATTTCTAATGAAGAAGGATATGAATTAAAAATTGAAGAAAACAGTATTTTAATTGCATCAAAAAACTCTAAAGGAGCTTTCTATGCAGTACAAAGTTTACTGCAATTAATGCCTATTAAATCTAATGGTCTAGCTATTGCAATTCCTTGCTTAGAACTTCAAGACGAACCTCAATTTAAATATCGAGGAATGCATTTAGATGTTGGACGCCATTTTTTTTCTGTAGATTTTATAAAAAAATACATAGACTTAATTGCTAGACTAAAAATGAATACTTTTCATTGGCATTTAACCGAAGACCAAGGTTGGCGAATTGAAATAAAAAAATATCCAAAACTTCAAGAAATAGCTGCCTTTAGAAATGAAACATTAGTGGGGCATTATAATGACCAGCCTCATAAATTTGACGGAAAAAAGTATGGAGGATTTTACACTCAAGAACAAATTAAAGAGGTAGTTGCTTACGCCAATACTAGGCAGGTAACCATTATCCCTGAAATTGAAATGCCTGGTCATTCTCAAGCTGCTATTGCAGCATACCCATCATTGGGCTGTACTGGAGAACAAGTAGAAGTGGCCACCAAATGGGGTGTTTTTGATGAAGTCTATTGTCCAAAAGAAAGTACTTTTAAGTTTCTAGAAGATGTTATAGACGAAGTTGTAGCATTATTCCCTGGAAAATATATTCATATTGGCGGTGATGAAGCTCCAAAAACAAACTGGAAAAAATGTGCACATTGTCAAAAACTCATTAAAGAAAAAGGATTAAAAAATGAGCATGGCTTGCAGAGTTATTTTATTGCTAGAATGGAAAAATACATCAATACCAAAGGAAAACAAATTATTGGTTGGGATGAAATTTTAGAAGGTGGTTTGGCACCTAATGCAACCGTCATGTCTTGGCGAGGTACTAGTGGTGCTATTGAGGCTGCAAAAGAAGGGCACGATGTAATTTTAACTCCTGGTTCTCACTGTTATTTTGATCATTACCAAGCAGACAATGAAAATGAACCCTTGGCTATTGGTGGATTTTTACCTTTAGAAAAAGTATATCATTTTAATCCTATACCAGAGGAGTTGACTGATAAAGAAGCTACCTATGTATTGGGTGCACAAGGAAATGTCTGGACAGAATATATGCAAACAGAAAAACAGGTAGAATACATGGCTTTTCCTAGAGTTGTTGCACTAAGTGAAGTGGTGTGGTCTTCCCCTGAAAATAAAAATTATACAGATTTTATTAATAGATTAGAGCAGTATCAAAAAAGATTAGACCAATTAGATGTAAATTACGCCAATCATATGTATTCCGTAAAAGGCGAATTAAAAAATACAGAAGGTAATCTAACTTATCAATTAAATGCTACCTCTTCTTCTTACCCTATTTACTATGCAACAGATGAATCTGCTCCTTCCAAATTATATGTAAATCCAATTCCTGTAGATTCGTCCATAATAATTAAAGCGGTGATTCTAGATTCAAATGCTATTGCTTTAGGAGCTATTTTTCAACAAAAAATTAATCTACACAAAGGAGTGGGTGCCAAAATATTAATAGATAAAAAACCACACCCAGCCTATAATGCTGGTGGCAAAAACGCTTTGATTAATGGTATTTCTGGAAACAACAAACGTTATGGAGATAAAGAGTGGCTAGGTTTTTCTGGAGAGGATATTGAGATTACTATTAAATTTGACAACCCAACAAACATTAATACCATTGCTACCCGATTTTTTAATGCAAACGGACAATGGATTTATGCGCCAAAGAGAGTTACTGTTTATGTAAACGATGATGACTCGGCATATTCTGCAGATGTTTCTGTTACCGATGACTTGACAGCTAAGGTTGCTGTGAAATTTAAAAATACGATGGTAACATCTATTCGATTAAAAATTCCTAGTTACGGAATTATCCCTGAGGGAAAACAAGGAGCCGGTCATAAACCATGGACATTTATTGATGAAATTATTATAGAATAATTATGATATTAGAAATTTGTGCTAACTCATATCAATCTGCTATTAATGCTGAAAAAGCTGGAGCACAACGTATAGAATTATGTTCAGAAATCTCTGTTGGCGGCATCACACCCTCTCTTGGTTTACTTAAAAAAGTGATGCACAGTTTAAGTATTCCTGTTCAGGTGTTAATACGTCCTAGAAGTGGAGACTTTCACTATTCTAATGCCGAATTTGACATCATGAAAGAAAACATTCTTCAATGCAAAGACTTAGGTTGTGCTGGAATAGTTTCTGGAGTACTACATGCAAATAATACCATAGACATTAAAAGAACCAGAGAATTAATTGAACTTTCTAAACCCATGTCTTTTACTTTTCACAGAGCTTTTGATGTGGTACCTAAACCAAAAGAATCTCTGCTAGAATTAATTAAAATGGGAGTTGGCAGACTGCTAACCTCAGGGCAAAAAGAAAAAGCTGAAGATGGCATAGACTTATTAAGTGAACTTCAAAAGATGGCACAAAACAAACTTATTGTAATGCCTGGAAGTGGTATAAACCATCTAAATAGTAGCCTTTTTAAAACTGCTGGTTTTACTGAAATACACAGCTCTGCCTCAAAGACAACCTCTAGGAACACCCATTCTTTTTTTGGAAATACGCCGCAAACGGTTTCTGATACAAAGACTATAAAAAATATTTTAGATACGATAGCCTAGACTATTTTTTTGAAAAGAATGTAGCTTCTAAAAAACCCAAACCATACCCCAAAAACTGCGTTAATGAAGTTATGATACTTAAAAAGCTAACTATTGGATTATTTTTATTACGATAAGACGCATCCAAAGCAATTAAAGAAAAGTACAACCCATATAATAGTAAAGGACTGTAGATTCCAAAAATTAAAAGTAAAATAGACAAGTCTAGCCCTAATATAAAAACACTTGGAAACCAATAGGTAAGTTTTGCGGTAGTTGGATATTTTTTATTGAGTTTGGGTCTTGCTGCACCAAATTCAAACGTTTGTTGAAAAAAACTAGAAATAGAATTCCTACGTTTATGATATACATAAGCGGTGTCTATTAATTGAGTTTCTAAACCATGATCCCACAAACGAAAGCTTAGATCTATATCTTCTCCTGCTCGCATATCTGAAAAGCCTTTGGTAATCTCAAAAGCTTTTTGAGAAAGCCCCATATTAAAACTTCTTGGTTGAAATTTTCCAACACTTTTTTTCTTTCCTCTAATGCCACCAGTGGTTAAAAAAGATGTCATAGAATAATTAATAGCTTTTTGTAATGATGTAAAATTTGGATGCGCCGCATCTGGTCCTCCAAAAGCATCCGTGTATTTTTTCTCTAATTGCTTAGCAACTGTAGCTAAATAGTGTTTGGGAAGAATTACATCTGAGTCTAGTATGATAAAGTAATTACCTGTGGCTTGCTTCATTCCATAATTTCTACTTGCACCAGGTCCTGTGTTTTGTTTCTCTAAATAGTGAATAGAAAGTTGCGAAGAATATTTGTCTACAATCAAATCACTTTTTACAGAAGAACCATCTTCAATAATACAGACATCAAAAGCCTCATCATATTCTTGAGAAAGAATACTAGCCAACAATTCGTCTATTTCTTCAGGACGATTGTATACAGGAATAATGATAGAGAATGCTATTTTCACTGGCTATATTATATCACAGAAAAGTTAATTTCTTGTCCGTTGATTTCAAATAAAACTGAATCGTACTTTTTTGTTTTAAATACTTCAGCTTCTTCTTCACTTATATTATAATCTATTTTAGTACTATACCTATTGGCATCACTAGAAAAATCTGATTCAATTCTGTCTTCATCAGAATCAAATTTTAAAGATGTGTCTTTAGCAGAAAAAGTAAGCTTACTCCCTTTTTTAGTTTTTACGTTGGTAGCACTCACCAAAATAGTTTCTAGCATTAAAAAGCCCCCTAACTCATTGATAGAAAAATATAAGTCTCCATAGTCTGATACTGCAAATTTAGCAATTCCTACACTTTTAATATTTTCTTCAATATGAAGATCTACCTCATTTCTTTCTATAAGGTTAAAGTTCTCTGAAGATGAAAACACCTTGTCTATTTTATTAAAAAAACCCATCTATTCAGCTTAAATTTCAAGAGTAAAAATAGCATAAAAAAATAGTTATTCTTTTATAATCTTGTAAGATCCTATATTTCCTTCAGCACTTACTTTTACAATATACACCCCTGGTCTTAAAGTAGACAAGTTTACAGATGAATTGTTTGCATTAGGTGCTCCAGAAAATACTTTTTGACCTAATAAATTAAAGACTATTATTGCCTCTACTTTATTTTGAGATCTAAAGTTTAGTTCTTCTTTTACAATTGTTGGATACAATGTAAAGCCTTCTAAAGTATTAGTTGCTGTTCCTAAAGTTTCAGTTGTAACCTGAAAATTAGTAACATGGAAATCATAATCTCCTCCAGAAACTCCACTAAAAGCATACAAAGCTATTTTTGCAGTTGTAGATGTAGTAGATAAAGTAACCTCTGGCATAGCCTGTGAAACTTCTGTTAGCCCAGATGTAGAGTCCCAACGATATAATTCTGACCATGTAGCACCATCATCTTCAGATAAAACAATAGCAACATAATCATCTCCTACATCCATTCCATCAGGATCTGACTGAGCCGAATTATAATTTGTGATACCAGCATCTATATTTAGGTAATGAGTACCAGAACTTAAATCAAAAGTTGGAGATATTAAATACTCATCAACTAATGTTCCATAGATATTAACTTTAGCTCCTTTACCTAGGGTAGCATTATTTAAAAAATCAGCTGTACCCCAATTACTGATTGTGACAGTTGCGGAAGGAATACCAAATGGTCCTGTAGACTCAGAAAATCCTGCAGGATAATTAGTGAAATCTGTATTAAAAGGGGCCGATGCATTTTCAATAGTGAGAGAATACTCAGCACAACCGATAGCCGAAGAGGCACCATTACTTGGTACAACAGAATAGTAATATGTTTCACCATACAATATACCTGTAATATTAGCGGCAGTAACAGGTGCATCTATAACACCTAATGAAGTTAAATCACCTGATGTTGTTCCCCAAAAAACTTCGTATCCAGTAGGTGATGGACCAGATGAAGGCACATCCCAAGAAAGAGAAACAGCAGCATCATTAAATGACACATCTGAACCTGTTGGAGATACATTTTCTGCACAATTTGGTGTAGCTGGTAAAGTATAATACTCTAAACAAAAATCTACAAGAACGTTAGACGTTCCATAATCATAAATTCTAATTACAAGCTCATCACCTACTGCCCAACCACTCAAAACTATATCTTCTTGATTATATGTAGAATAAGCAATTTCAGTACCAGATGCATCGTGAATACCAATGTATGGAGAACCAGCACCAGCACCCCAATAGCGTAATGCGTCTGTGGTAGCTGTCCAATTAAAAAAAGCATCTATACCTTGGTCTGTAGTTCCTTGACCTGCTAGACCACTAGCTGTGAAACCTGAATTAGGAAAATCAATAGAAAAATTAGACGTTGCACATCCAGTCCCATCTTCAGAAATTGTAAAAGGTAAAGTGGTTGCAGTTGCAAAGGTATCTCCAGCTATTGGCATGGTCCAAGAAATAGTACTCCAAGTACTATTGCCATCAGTTCCACCACAATTAGCTTGAACATAAATATCATAGGCTGCTTCAGAAGTTAAACCTCCTAAAGTAATAGGGTTATTTGGGCCCGTTACAGTAAGTGTTCCACTACCTTGAGTAAAACCAGTAGGGCCAAATTCATAAGTCCATTCTGTTTCAGTGCCTCCTGCTGTCCAGGATATCTCTACTTCTGATGTTGAGTTAGTTGTTGCCGTTAAATCTGTTACAGAAAAACAGGTTGGAGTTTCTTCAACCAAAATATCATCTAAATTTAAGGCTGCTCCATCGGCACCTGAATAATTAAATAGTATTTTCACATTGTTTAGTCCAACATAATTAGAGAGATCTATAGTTTGTTCATACCATGTAAAGTTAGTAAATACACCAACATCTGCTTCTTTGAATAATTCTGTAACATTTGTTCCATCATCAATACTTACAGTAAAGTCATAAGAGTTATATGGATCTATACCTGTCTCTTATACACATCTCCGAGCCCACGAGACTAGGCATGATCTCG
>OLHR01000383.1_pt1 | contig 14104 bp, 10 predicted proteins | sample 1609291 | NCBI WGS metagenome assembly OLHR01 (sample SAMN05416707, study PRJEB24817) | seawater metagenome | isolation source: Sea water | place: Canada:Atlantic | collected 2013-07 | reverse complement strand
TCTTCAGTTCCTGGTATCGTTCCATTAATTGAACCAATATCAATTGGGCTTGGTAGGTAATTAATAACTGCGTCAAGTAACGGCTGAACACCTTTGTTTTTAAATGCTGAACCAGTAGTTATTGGAACAAAGCTGAAATTTAGTGTTCCTTTTCTTATACATTTAATTAAATCTTCTTCTTTAATTTCTTCGCCATTTAAATAGCTTTCCATTAATTTTTCATCCTGCTCAACAGCTGTTTCAACAAGTTCAGTTCTATATTTTTGAGAAATCTCTTTTAAATCATCAGGAATCTCTTTGTATTCCCACTCTGCACCTAAGGCTTCATTTTTCCAAACCTGGGCTTTCATCTTAACTAAGTCAACAACTCCAACTAAATCTGCTTCCATACCAATTGGGACTTGTATAACTAGAGGTTTGCAACCAAGTCTATCTCTAATCATATCCACACATCTATAAAAATCTGCACCAGTTCTATCTAGTTTATTTACAAAGCAAATTCTTGGAACTTTATATTTATCAGCTTGTCTCCATACTGTTTCTGATTGAGGTTCAACACCAGCAACACCATCAAAAACACATACAGCACCATCTAAAACTTTTAATGATCTTTCAACTTCAATAGTAAAATCTACGTGACCAGGAGTATCAATAATATTAATTCTATGATCGTTCCAGAAACAAGTAGTTGCAGCGGAGGTAATTGTAATTCCTCTTTCTTGTTCTTGCTCCATCCAATCCATTGTTGCTGCACCATCATGAACTTCACCAATTTTGTGACTTTTTCCAGTGTAGTATAAAATTCTTTCAGTAGTAGTGGTTTTACCAGCATCAATATGAGCCATAATTCCAATATTACGATATGTGTCTAATGTATTAATTCTAGCCATAATTTTTTACCACCTAAAATGAGCAAAAGCCTTATTCGACTCAGCCATTTTATGTACATCTTCTCTTTTTTTAACTGCTGATCCTTTTTTTTCATACGCATCATACAGTTCGTTAAAAATTTTATCAGACATATGTTTGTCTTTTCTTTTTCTTGAAGCGTCAACTAACCATCTAATAGCAAGTGCTTGAGCACGATTGTTTTTAACTTCAACAGGAACTTGGTACGTTGCACCACCAACTCTACGAGATCTAACTTCTACAGTAGGTTTGATATTATTAATAGCTTCGTTAAATACATTAATTGGCTCTTCTTTAGTTTTTGATTTAATTTTTTCAATTGCTTCATATACAATTTTTTCAGCAACAACTTTTTTTCCATCATACATAATTGAGTTAATTAGTTTTGGAATAATGGTTGATTTAAAAATCGGATCTGGAGTGACAACTTTTTTTGGTTGCGTTTTTTTTCTAGACATAATTATTTACCTTTTTTAGTTCCATACAAAGATCTACGTTTCTTTCTATTTGCAACTGCTTGTGTATCTAGATTTCCTCTAAGAATATGATAACGAACACCAGGTAAATCTTTAACACGACCACCTCTAATTAAAACTACTGAGTGTTCCTGTAAATTATGCCCTTCACCACCAATGTAAGCTGTAACTTCAAAGCCATTTGAAAGTCTAACTCTTGCAACTTTTCTTAATGCAGAGTTCGGTTTTTTAGGAGTTGTTGTGTAAACTTTAAGACACACACCTCTTTTTAAAGGTTGTTTTTCAAGTGCAGGAACTTTATTTCTTGCAACTGGTCTAGTTCTTTTCTTTCTTAACAACTGGTTAATAGTTGGCATAAATTTTTTAATTAATTAATTAATTTATTTTTGAATGAAAATAACTGACAGGTTATTTTGTGGCAGCGTTTAGTTCCATAAAGTAGGTACTACATTCCAACCAAAAACAGCGTCAAAATACTATTAAATCTCTGATTGTCAAACTAAAACTACAAGTTAAACGTGTTTTTTTTATTAATTTGCAGGAGTTTCTGTAGCTTCTACAGGCTCAATTTTTTCCTGATCAGCTAAAAATTTATTGTCAGCTGCAATGGCATTTTCATTCCATTTATTTTTGATATGACCAGTTCCAGCTGGAACCAATCTACCAACAATAACGTTCTCTTTTAAGCCATTTAAAGGGTCAACTTTACCTTTAATAGCAGCATCAGTTAAAACTCTTGTGGTTTCTTGGAATGAAGCTGCAGAAATAAATGACTCTGTTTGAAGTGAAGCTTTAGTAATACCCATTAAAACTCTTTCCCCAGATGCAGGATTTTTTCCATCAGCAACTAGTTTTTCATTTGCATTATCAAACTTAATTCTATCAATCATTTCACCAGGTAAGTAAGACGAATCACCTGACTCTTTAATTTCAACTTTTTTAAGCATTTGTCTTAATATTGTTTCAATGTGTTTGTCATTAATAACTACACCTTGTAATCTGTAAACTTCTTGAACCTGATTGACAAAATATTCTGTTAAATCTTTAATGCCTAAAATTCTCAAAATATCATGAGGTAAAGGCTGACCATCTAATAGGTACTCACCTTTTTTAATTTTCTCACCTTGGTTAAAATTGATATGTTTACCTTTAGGTATTAAATAATTTGAAGGTTCTCCATCATCTGGTTGAATTGAAATTTTTTGTTTACCTCTAACTTCTTTACCAAATAACACTTGTCCATCATTCTCAGCAATAATTGCACTATCTTTTGCTTTTCTAGCTTCAAATAATTCAGCTACACGTGGTAATCCTCCAGTAATATCTTTTGTTTTAGTTGTTTCTTTTGGAAGTCTTGCGATTATATCACCAGCAAATATTTTTTGACCATCTTTAACAGAAAGAATTGAATCAGGAACTAAATAGTATCTAGCTTCATTGTCATCTGCTTTTTTGATAACATTACCCTTCTCATCTCTTAAAGTAATTCTTGGTTTTAAATCTGTGTTTTTAGATTGTGCTCTCCAATCAACAACTGATTTAGAAGAAATTCCAGTAGCATCATCAGTTGTCTCTTGAATAGAAACACCATCGATTAAATCTACATACCCAGCAATACCACTTTTTTCTGCAATAACTGGAGTTGTATAAGGATCCCACTCACAAATTTTTTCATTAGCTTTTATTTTATCACCATTTTGGAAAAATAATTTTGATCCATAAGCAACTTTATAAATTGCAACTTGAACACCGTTATTATCTTCAATTGATAGTTGGGTGTTTCTTCCCATAACAATTAGATTTTTCTTAGAATCTTCTAATAAATTAGTGTTAATAATTTTCAAAGTACCTGCAGATTTTGTAACAATTTCAGACTCTTGCTTAACAGAAGCGGTACCACCAACGTGGAAAGTTCTCATTGTTAACTGAGTACCAGGTTCACCTATTGATTGGGCTGAAATCATACCAATTGCTTCACCAACGTGAACCATTTTTCCTCTAGATAGATCTCTTCCATAACAAGTAGCACAAACACCAATTTTAGAGCTACAAGTCATAACTGAATAAGCTTTGATAAATTTAACACCAGCTGCATCAATTTTATCACAACCTGATTCATCAATCATAGTTTCTTTTTTAATAACTACTTCACCAGTAATAGGATTTTTTACATCAAAAGCTGTAACTCTACCAAGCGCTCTTTCTGATAAACTAACAACTACATTTCCACCTTCTAAAATTTCTGCTAACTCAATAAACCCTGGATTATCACATTTAATTTTTGAAATTGTAAGATCTTGAGCTACATCACAAAGTCTTCTAGTTAAATAACCTGAGCTTGCAGTCTTTAGGGCTGTATCAGCTAAACCTTTTCTGGCTCCGTGCGTTGAATTGAAATATTCTAAAGCAGTTAAACCTTCTTTAAAGTTAGAAATAATAGGAGTTTCAATAATTTCACCAGATGGTTTTGCAATAAGACCTCTCATACCAGCCAACTGTTTCATTTGAGCAGCTGAACCCCTAGCTCCACTATCCGCCATCATAAATACTGAGTTAATCTTCATGCCATCAGGAGTACTTTCAGTAGCAGAAATACCTCTCATCATTTCACCAGCTACTTTATCAGTACATTTTGACCAAGCATCAACTACTTTGTTGTATTTCTCACCTCTAGTAATTAAACCTTCTGAATATTGATTTTCATAATCAGCAATTAATTTTTTAGTATCATCAATCAATTGTCCTTTGTTTGCAGGAATAACCAAATCATCTTTACCAAAAGAAATACCTGCTTTAAATGCATGTTTGAATCCTAAATCTTTTAAATGATCACAAAAAATAACTGTAGTTTTCTGACCACAAAATCTGAAAACACTATCAATAATTTCTGAAACAGTTTTTTTAGGAAGCAGTCTATCAATCATTGAAAAAGTAATATCTTTATTTTTTGGTAATAAATTAGCTAATAAAAATCTTCCAGCAGTTGTTGTATGTTTTTCAACTTTTTTGTTACCTTTCTCATCAAGTGTTTCGAACCTTGAAACAATAGTAGAGTGTACTTTTATCTGACCCGTTGATAAAGCATGTTCAATTTCATCATTATTTATAAAGTAACCATCTGGCTTTTCAGTTTGAAAAGGTGCTTGAGATAAATAGTATAGACCTAAAATCATATCCTGACTCGGTACTATGATAGGTTTTCCATTTGATGGACTTAAAATGTTGTTCGTCGAAAGCATTAAAATTCTAGCTTCTAGTTGAGCCTCTAAACTTAGAGGAACGTGAACAGCCATTTGGTCACCATCAAAGTCAGCATTAAAGGCTGCACAACATAATGGGTGTAGTTCAATTGCATCTCCCTCAATTAACTTAGGTTCAAAAGCTTGAACTCCTAGTCTGTGAAGCGTTGGTGCACGGTTTAATAAAACTGGGTGCTCTCTTACAATAAGTTCTAACGCATCCCAAACAGCATTAGTTTCTTTTTCTACTAATTTTTTTGCTTGTTTAATTGTAGAAGCTAATCCTAATTTATTTAATCTAGCATACAAAAATGGTTTGAATAATTCTAAAGCCATTTTTTTTGGTAAGCCACACTCATGAAGCTTAAGGTCAGGACCTACAACAATTACAGATCTTCCTGAGTAATCAACTCTTTTTCCTAATAAGTTTTGTCTAAATCTACCTTGCTTACCTTTAAGCATCTCTGCTAAAGATTTAAGTGGACGTTTACCAGTTCCAGTAATTACTCTTCCTCTACGACCATTATCAAATAAAGCATCAACAGACTCTTGAAGCATTCTTTTTTCATTTCTAACGATAATGTCAGGAGCTTTTAAATCCATCAATCTCTTAAGACGATTATTTCTGTTTATAACTCTTCTATAAAGATCATTAAGATCAGATGTTGCAAATCTTCCACCATCTAATGGAACTAAAGGTCTTAATTCAGGTGGTATAACTGGTATCACAGTTAAAATCATCCATTCAGGTTTTTGACCAGTTTCTATAAATGACTCGATTAACTTAAGTCTTTTTATCGATCTTTCTTCATTAACTTTAGATTTTGTTTCTTTAATTGTATTAATTAAAATTTTTCTTTCTTGCTCAAGGTCCATCGATTTAAGAATAGATAAAATTGCTTCAGCGCCTATGCCAGCTTCGAATGATTCTTCACCAAACTCATCTTGGTATTTTGCTAGTTCTTCTTCGTTAAGTAATTGGTTTTTTTGAAGACCAGTTAAACCAGGCTCAATAACTATGAAGTTTTCAAAATAAAGAACTCTTTCAACTTCTTTTAACTTCATGTCAACGGCTAATGAAATTCTACTAGGTAATGATTTTAAAAACCAAATGTGTGCAACAGGAGTAGCAAGGTTTATGTGACCCATTCTCTCTCTTCTTACATTCGATTTTGTTACTTCAACACCACATTTTTCACAGATAATTCCTCTAAACTTCATACGTTTATACTTACCGCACAAACACTCGTAATCTTTTATTGGTCCAAAAATTCTAGCACAAAACAAACCATCTTTTTCTGGTCTAAAAGTTCTGTAGTTAATGGTTTCAGGTTTTTTAATTTCACCATATGTCCAAGATTTAATTTTTTCAGGACTAGCTAAAGTAATTTTAATGCTATTAAAATTTTGAGCTTCAGAAACTTCACTATTCTTAAATAAGTCTGTTAATTCTTTTTTCATATTTAATTTAACTCTATGTTTAGTGCTAATGATTTAATTTCTTTAACTAATACGTTGAATGATTCAGGTATTCCTGATTCAAAATTCTCTTCACCTTTAACAATTGTTTCGTAAACCTTAACTCTTCCAGCAACATCATCAGATTTAACAGTTAAAATTTCTTGTAGAGTGTAAGAAGCACCATATGCTTCAAGTGCCCAAACTTCCATTTCACCAAATCTTTGACCACCTAATTGAGCTTTACCACCCAAAGGTTGCTGAGTTACAAGACTGTATGGTCCCGTAGATCTTGCATGAATTTTATCTTCAACAAGGTGATGAAGTTTTAACATATAGATAATTCCAACAGTTACTGGTCTATCAAACATTTCACCTGTTCTTCCATCCCATAAATTGGTCTGTCCAGACGTTGGTAATTTAGCTAATTCAAGCATTTCAGAAACATCTTTTTCTTTAGCTCCATCAAATACTGGAGTTGAAATTGCTATACCATTTTGTAGGTTTTCACATAAATCTGCAAATTCAGTCTTGTTTAATTTGTCAATACCTCCATCAAAAACTTCTTTTCCATAAACTGATGTTAAAAAGGATGAAATTTTTTGAGTTTTTTCAAATTTTTTATTATTTTCATTTACTAATCTTTTAACTTCTTCACCAAATTCTTTACAGGCCCAACCTAAGTGTGTTTCTAAGATTTGACCTACGTTCATACGACTTGGAACCCCAAGTGGATTTAATACGATATCAACAGGTCTTCCATCTTCTCTATAAGGCATATCTTCAACGGGTACAATTTTACTAACTACACCCTTGTTTCCATGTCTACCTGACATCTTATCACCAGGTCTTAATCTTCTTTTAATCGCAACAAAAACTTTTACCATTTTCATAACACTTGGTAATAAATCATCACCACTTCTAATTTTTAAAACCTTATCTTCAAATCTTTCTTGAATATCTTGTTTTGCTTGATTGTATTGATCTTTTAATTGAGCAATACTTGCTTCATCATTAACATTACCTACTGTTATTTTGAATACATCATTAATGTTAATCTTATTAATTGTATCAAGGTCAAGTTTGGTACCTTCATCTAAATCTTTAATTTTTTTAGTTAAAGAAGCTCCAGACAAAATCTGATTAGCTCTTTGCTTTATACTTCTTTCTAAAATTTCTTCCTCTACAATTTTATCTTCTTGAACAATTTCAATTTCTGCTCTTTCGATTGTTATAGATCTTTCATCTTTTTCTATACCATGTCTGTTGAATACTCTGACATCAACAATCGTTCCACTGCTTCCTCTAGACATTTTTAAAGATGTATCAGTTACATCAATTGCTTTTTCACCAAAAATTGATCTTAATAATTTTTCTTCAGGTCCTGATGCTGAATCACCTTTTGGTGTAACTTTACCAACTAATATGTCTCCAGCTTTTACTTCAGCACCAATATAAACAATCCCAGATTCATCTAGATTTTTTAAAGCTTCTTCATTTACATTTGGAATATCTCTAGTGATTTCTTCTTCACCTAATTTTGTATCTCTAGCCATAACTTCGTATTCAACGATATGAACTGATGTAAATACATCGTCTGTAACACATCTTTCTGAAATTAGAATAGAGTCTTCAAAATTGTAACCTTGCCAAGGCATAAATGCTACAGTCACATTTTTTCCAAGTGCTAATTCACCTAGCTTAGTAGATGGTCCATCAGCAATAATATCACCTGATTTAACTTTATCACCTACTCTAACAAGTGGTTTTTGGTTAATACATGTGTTTTGGTTTGATCTTTTAAATTTTTGTAGGTTATAAATATCTACACCTGATTTTGTGAAATCTGTTTCTTCAGTTGCTTTAATTACAATTCTTTTTCCATCAATTTTATCAACTGTACCATCACGATTAGCAACAATAGTAACACCTGAGTCAAGAGCTACATCACTTTCAATACCAGTACCAACTAATGGAGATTCTGGTTTTAAAAGAGGGACTGCTTGTCTCATCATGTTAGATCCCATTAGAGCTCTGTTTGCATCATCATTTTCCAAGAAAGGAATTAGTGATGCTGCTACAGAAACCAACTGTTTAGGTGAAACATCAATGTAATCAATTTTCTCAGGTTTTGATAAAACGAAGTTTAAGTTTTCTCTGCAAGGAACAAGTTCTTCTAAAATTTTTCCATTTTTATCAAGTTTGGCGTTAGCTTGTGCGATTGTGTATTTTGTCTCTTCCATCGCTGATAGATACTCAACTTTATCTTGAACTACACCATTCTGTACTTTTTTATATGGGCTTTCAATAAAACCATATTTATTAATCTTAGCATAAGTAGATAAACTATTAATCAAACCAATATTTGGTCCTTCAGGAGTTTCAATTGGACAAATTCTTCCATAGTGAGTTGGGTGAACATCACGAACATCAAATCCAGCTCTTTCTCTTGTTAGACCACCTGGTCCTAAAGCTGAAACTCTTCTTTTGTGTGTAATTTCAGATAGTGGATTTGTTTGATCCATAAATTGTGAAAGTTGTGAACTTACAAAAAAATCTTTAAGGGAAACAGTTAAAGGTTTTGCATTAATTAAATCTTGTGGCATTGCTGATTCAATATCAAGAGTTGTCATTTTTTCTTTAATAGCTCTTTCCATTCTATAAACACCAATACGTGCTTGGTTTTCAACAAGTTCACCAACAGACCTTACTCTTCTGTTACCTAAATGATCAATATCATCAACCTCATCTTTACCATCTCTTAAATCTAACATTTTGTGAACAATGGCAATTATGTCGTCATTTCTTAAAATTGTAATTTTATCAGAACATTCAAGGCTCAATCTTGAATTCATTTTAACTCTACCCACATCTGAAAGGTCATACCTATCCGAACTAAAGAATAAGTTATTGAATATTTGTGTAGCAATCTCAACTGTTGGTGGTTCACCCGGTCTTAAAACTTTATAAATTTCAGTAATTGCATCATTTTTAGAATTATTTTTATCATTTAATATTGTTGATAATAAATAAGGACCTTTATTGATAGAATTTGTAATAGAAATCTCAATTGAGTTTATGCTAGCTTCTAAAATTTGTTTAATAATAGTGTCATTTAGCTCAGTACCAATTCCAAAGGTTCCCTCTTCTTCATCGTCGCTAACTTTAACTTCATTATGTAAATATTTTCCAATTAAAGATTCTTGAGATACTAAAATATCTTTAAGTCCATCTGTAGCTAGTTTTTTTGCACTTAAAAAATTAATTTTATCACCAAGCTTAATTACAACATTTCCAGTTTTAGCATCTGTAACTTCTTCAGAAAAATTTTTAGCTTTATAGTTTTCAGGATTAAATTTAGTCTTCCATTTACCTGTTTTTGCATCAAATGAATAAGTGTCTTTGTCGTAAAACTCATCAGCTATTTCAGATTTAGTTAAACCTAAGGCCATCAAAAGAGTTGAAGCAAATATTTTTTTCTTTCTATCTATCTTGAAATATAAGAAATCTTTAACATCGTATTCTAAATCTAACCAAGATCCTCTGTTAGGAATAACTCTACAATTAAATAATAATTTACCACTTGCATGTGATTTACCTTTATCATGATCAAAGAAAACTCCAGGACTTCTATGCATTTGGTTTACAACTACTCTTTGAACGCCATTAGTTATAAAAGTTCCACTATCAGTCATCATAGGCACTTCACCCATGTAAACTTCTTGTTCTTTTGCAGATAAAATATCTTTAGTGTTATTTTCTTGATCTATCTCGTAGACAACTAATCGTAAAGTACATTTTAATGCTGACGTAAAAGATAATCCTCTTTGGATACATTCTTCAGTATCAAATTTTGGCTTTTCAAGTCTATAAGAAACGTATTCTAATGTTGCTTTATCATTTAGATCCTCTATTGGAAAAATACTTTTAAAAACCCTATCAAATCCTTTTGATAAATCTCCTGCTTCACTATCAAAGTCTGTAAGCTGTTTGTATGAATTTTTTTGAACTTCAATTAGATTTGGAATAGATAAAGTTTCTACAAGCTTTCCAAAGCTTTTTCTTACATTTTTCTTCTGAGTAAAAGATAATTGCATTTAATACTAATCGCTGGTTAATAAATTAACCAGTTTATAAAATCTTTCTAATTAATTTATTTAAGTTCTACTTTTGCGCCTGCTGCTTCTAACTTAGCTTTAAGTTCTTCAGCATCTTTTTTATTAACACCAGATTTCACTTCTTTTGGAGCACCTTCAACTAAATCTTTTGCTTCTTTAAGACCTAAAGATGTTGCTGCTCTAACTTCTTTAATAACATTAATTTTTTTATCACCAGCCGAAATTAACATAACTGTAAAATCATCTTTAGCTTCTTCAGCTGCTGCACCTGCTGCTGCTGCTGGTGCTGCTGCAGCCATAGCTGTAACACCCCATTTTTCCTCAAGTTGTTTTGAAAGCTCAGCTGCTTCAACAACAGTTAAACTTGATAGGTCTTCAATAATTTTATTTAGATCAGGCATATTTTTTTTTACTCTTTAGGTTGTTTTTTAAGAATTTTCTGGGCTCAAACTACTCATTTTTTCGGAACGTGCAAGCAAAATACTTACAAATTTTGACGCTGGTGCTGCTAAAATACCCACAATATTTGCTCTAGCTTCATCTAATGTTGGTAGATTAGCTACATTCTGAACTCCAGCTTGGTCTAAAACATCGCTACCCATAATTCCACCTAAAAGTTTTAGGTTTTCATTAGTTTTTGCAAATTTTGATAAAATTCTAGCTGACATTATAGCATCATCAGAAAAAGCTACAGCTGTCGCCCCAGTAAATAGATTGGAAAGATCCTTACACTTCGTTTTTTCAAGTGCTAACTTAGTGATTCTGTTTTTAGTAATCTTAAACTTAATCCCATGCTCTCTCATTTGAGCTCTTAGTTCATCAAGCTGTGTCATTGTAAGACCTTGGTAGTGCGTTACCATTACAGCTTCATTATTTTGAAACTGAGTTTCCATTTCACTAATATAATTCTTTTTTTGTTCCTTGTTCATCATAACTATATAACTTTTCCTAATTTAACTTTATACGAAACACCCATACTAGATGTTACAAAAGTATTTTTAATTAAATCACCTTTTAAAGTAAGGTTACCTTTTTCTTTTTCTAAAGTGTCTAAAATAGTATAATAATTTTTTAATAGCTGATCGTCATGGAAAGATTTTTTTCCAATGCTAACACCAATATTTCCATCTTTATCATTTCTAATTTCAGCTTGACCAGACTTAGCATCAGTTACCGCTTGTTTTACATCGTCAGAAACAGATCCAAGTTTTGGATTGGGCATAAGACCTTTTGGTCCTAAAACTTTTCCAAGTTTTGAAAGTTTAACCATCATTCCTGGTGTGCAAATTAATTTTTCAAAATCTAACTCACCTGCTTTAATTTTATCAATAAACTCATCACTTCCAACTATATCAGCACCTGCATCTTTAGCTTCTTGTGCTTTATCATCCTCACATACAACGGCGACTTTTACTTTTTTACCAGTTCCACCAGGTAAATTAACTACCGTTCTAATATTGACCTCACCTTTTTTTTGTTTGTTATTAACTTGAAAAGATAGATCGATAGACTCATCAAATTTTGTAGTACAGTTCTTTTTAACATCTGATAATAATTTTTCTATCAATTCAGAAGCTAGATCCTTAGTTTTTTCTGGTAATTTTTTAAATCTCTTTGATGCCATTAGTCTTTAACCTCTATACCCATTGATCTTGCTGAACCTGCAATAATTTTTACAGCTTGTTCTAAGCTATGTGCATTAAGATCTTTCATCTTTTGTGTTGCAATTTCTTCTGCTTGTTTTTTTGTAATTGATCCAGCTATACTTCTGCCAGGTTCTTTTGATCCACCTTTAAGTTTTGCAGCCTCTTTAATAAAGTGAGATGCTGGTGGAGATTTAATTTCGAAATCAAATTTTTTATCTTTGTAAACTGTAATAATAACTGGGATTGGTTTTCCAGCAAATGCTTTTGTTTTATCGTTAAATGCCTTACAAAATTCCATTATGTTAATTCCACGTTGACCTAATGCAGGACCAACTGGCGGAGCTGGGTTAGCTTGCCCACCCATTATTTGTAACTTTATATATCCACTAATTTCTTTTGCCATTAACTTGCTTTCTCTACTTGGTTATATTCTAAATCAACTGGTGTTGGTCTTCCAAATATTGAAACAGAAACCTTAAGTCTTGATTTCTCTTCATCTATATCTTCAACCATACCACTGAATGATGCAAAAGGACCGTCAACAACCTGAACTTTTTCACCAATGCTGTATTCTATACCAGATTTTGGCTGAGCTACACCATCTTTTATTTGTCCTAAAATTTTTTCTATTTCTTTATCAGAAACAGGAACAGGAATACCTTTTGAACCTAAAAATCCACTAACACGCTTTAAATTTTTAATCATATGATAGAGATCATTGTCCATTTCACTTTTAATTAAAACATAACCAGGAAAGTATTTCTTTTTTCTCTGAATTCTCTTTCCTCTTTTTACTTCTGTTACATCATGTGTTGGAACAACAATTTCTTCAATTTTATCAGAAATTTTTGCTTTTTCAGCTTCTTCTTTAATTAATCCAGCAACCTTATTCTCAAAATTTGAGTGAGATTGAACAATATACCAATTTTTCATTAAATACTTACCTTTAGTAAAGCTTCCAATAAAAATTTAAGCACTTGATCAAGAAGCAAAAAGAAAAGAGACATAATAACTGCCATAGCAAATACCATTAATGCACCTTGCATTGTCTCTTTTCCAGTAGGCCAAGAAACTTTGAAGGCTTCTTGTTTAACTTCTTGGATAAATTTTATCGGGTTTTTCATAATATACTGTTTAGCTTATTGGCAGGAGCGGAGGGAATCGAACCCTCAACCTCCGGTTTTGGAGACCGGCACTCTACCAATTGAGCTACACTCCTATAGAGTTTACTCTATAATTTTAGTTACTACTCCAGCTCCAACTGTTCTACCACCTTCACGAATAGCAAAGTTTAATTTTTCGCTCATCGCAATTGGAGTAATTAAAGTAACAGTGAATTTAGCGTCATCACCAGGCATAACCATTTCAGTTCCAGCTGGTAATGTAACTTCTCCAGTTACGTCAGTTGTTCTAAAGTAAAACTGAGGTCTGTATTTAGTAAAGAAAGGAGTATGTCTTCCACCCTCGTCTTTTTTAAGTACATAAGCCTGAGCTTCAAATTTAGTATGTGGTGTAATTGAACCAGTTTTACAAAGAACTTGTCCTCTTTGAATATCATCTCTCTCAACACCTCTTAATAGGACACCACAGTTTTCACCTGCACGACCCTCATCAAGAGATTTTCTATAAGAGGATTTTATTAAAGAAGCCTCTTCCTTAGTTAGCAAGCCTTCACTTAATAACTGGTCTTGATATTGTTGCAGAACAGATGGGTGTTTGGATATAACTTCATACATTGTAGGCTGTGTTGCTGAGGGATCATCAGCCTCATTATGACCTCTTCTTCTATAACAAACTAAATCTATAACGATGTCTTTATTAAACTTAGCTCTATATTTAGTTGCTATTTTTACAGCATTAACAACCATCTCAGGATCATCACCGTTTACATGAATAACAGGTGCTTGAATCATTTTTGCAACGTCCGTGCAATAGTCTGTGGATCTTGCATCATACTTGTTGCTTGTAGTGAAGCCAATTTGGTTATTTACGATAATATGAATAGTTCCGCCAACGTAAAAACCTCTTGTCTGAGACATTTGAAGAGATTCCATTACAACGCCTTGGCCGGAAAAAGATGCATCTCCATGAAGTAAAACTGGAATAACCTTTGATCTGTCTTCATCTCCAATTCTATCTTGCCTAGCTCTTACTGAGCCTATAACCACCGGATCAACAATCTCTAAATGAGATGGATTACTGTTAAGAGATACATCTGTCTCTTATACACATCTCCGAGCCCACGAGACTAGGCATGA
>OLHR01000382.1_pt1 | contig 14114 bp, 3 predicted proteins | sample 1609291 | NCBI WGS metagenome assembly OLHR01 (sample SAMN05416707, study PRJEB24817) | seawater metagenome | isolation source: Sea water | place: Canada:Atlantic | collected 2013-07 | reverse complement strand
GGCGACTTGGGCGGGGATCGCATCGGCCCGAAGCGCCAGCGCGTGATTGGAACCAGCGGCAATACTGATGACCTGCGTGGCGGTCGCAGGTATCTGGGTCTGTTGATTGGAATTATCGCCCCACGGGACAATCGTCCCATCAGATTTCAAAGCCATGCTGAAACCATAGCCAGCGGAAATCCGCGAAACGCCACTCAATCCATCAGGCACCGAGGACTGGTCAGCATTGTTCCAGCCCCAAGCCACTACTGTGCCGTCGTCCTTGAGGGCGAGGCAGTGATAGGCACCGGCGGCAATGGCCGTCACCCCACTCAAGTCCCCTGGAACATCAAGCTGATCAGCATCGGAACGCCCCCAAGCAATCACCGTTCCAGCTTCGGTGAGTGCGAGTGAATGATCATAGCCGGCGGCGATGGCCGTGACAGTGACGCCAGTGAGAGCGGCCGGGACCGTCAATTGGTTAAAATTATTGTTTCCCCAAACCCGCACCGTGCCGTCGGCAAGCAGGACCAAGCTGTGTTTCTCGCCAGCGGCAACTTGCGTGGCAGTGGTGATCCCGGCTGGCACGGTGGCCTGACCATATGAGTCGTCGCCCCATGCGACCACGGTTCCGTCCACTTTAAGCGCGAGGTTATGATTGGAGCCGGCGGCCACTGCGGTAACGGCAGTTAGACCAGCAGGCACTGTCGCCTGGCCACTTCCGTTGCCTCCCCATGCAAGCACGGTGCCTTCGTCCAACAGAGCCAGGCTATGGGACGCACCGGCAGCAATGGACTGCGCGGAAGATAAGGTGGGGACAGTCGTTTGGCCTTGGTCACTCTCACCCCATGCCACCACAGGCTTCAGCGGTGCAGCGGTGATAGTGCTCAATTCGACTGAACTGGCCTGACCATCGGCAAAAGCGAGTGCCCGACGGGTCGGATTTCCGGCATTGCCGGTGAGATAGAGTTGGTCTCCGTCAAACTCCACCGAGCCGAAAACCGGCGCCGTCAGACTACTACCGGCGGCCAACTGCAGCGGGGCAGACGTGGTGCTTCCCGCAGGAAAAAGAACCGTTCCGGTGAATGTCGGGCTCGCCAAAGGGGCCCTGAGACCAAGAGCCGTTTGCTGCGCGCTGGAAACTGGCTTGTCCGCATCCGAGGTGTTGTCCACGTTACCGAGGTCTACCATCCCTGCCGTGATGCCACTCACCGTTCCGGTGAAGGCTGGCGATGCCAACGGAGCTTTAAGAGCGTCGTTGCCGTTGAGCTTGTTGATGGCGGTTAGGATCGAGTCGGAGGGACTGAGCGTTCCTGCGCCCGAGACATAGCCCGTCAAGAACTTGCCCGTCACGGTGGATGCCGAAATCGCGGTCGCACCCTGAGTGCCGGTCACGTCACCCGCGAGCGAGCCTGAGAAACCGGTGGCTTCCACAGCCTGAACGGCATAGGGTGTGGCTGCCAGCCGCTGGTCCGGAGAAAACTGCTGGAAGCCGTGGCTGCCATCACTAAACCAGACGCGCAGGTGAACCCCGGCCTCGTCCAACGCTTCCAAAGGAATAACCGTCATGTTGGCCAGCGCGACATCACCCAACAAGACTGAATAGAGTCCCTTGTTGACCTCCAGAGTGACAGGATCACTTGGCTCAGCACCCCCAATACTGGTTCCGTCGTTGCTCCAATAGCTGGTGGTTCCCTCTTCGTTAACCAAGGCGAATTTGAACTGGCCGTCGCCGTGGAAGTTCTCTCCACCCACCGAAACGCGTCCCTGATGGTTGAGAACCTGAGGCACTGCGGCACTAGCTTCCAAGGCTCCGATCATTAGAGAAAGGGCAAGGAAAAGATTGCGTGTTTTGAAAGTCATGGTTTTGGAGGTGGAGAACTTGGAATACGGCCAGGAGGCTGGGCTCCTTGGCTGGTGGATGAAGGTTCCGGCGCACCCTTGGTGAAGCCGCGCCCGGAATCGGTGGCATAGAGGGTGTTATCAGATTTGCTGAAGATCAGGCGCATGCCTGCGTGACGTGACCGCAATACGGTGACTTCCTCCCGTTTAAATTGGAACCAGCCCGGTGCCTCAGTCACTACCGGCGCCTCGGAGGCGGGCACCAGACCGAAGGCATTGTCATCGCGCAGATACTTGATCAACTCGGGCGAGGCACTGACCACCAGAAACCATTGCCAGCGCTCGAGGCCATCGGCGTCCCGCCACTCGTGGCGCTCGGCATGCTGGATCTGATCTGCGGGAGACGGACGCCGCCAAAATGCCTTTTTGAAAATCTCCTCCGCATCAGTCACAGTGAGTGTCGGAGGCGCGCCTTGCCAAGTAATTGACTCCGAAAGAGATGGAGCTTCTGGTTTCTCCACCACAGGCCAAGCTAGCCAAGCCAAAACGGCTATTAACACAACAAATATGGAGCAGAGAATTTTCACAAAGGCAGTGAGAATTAAGAGTGAGATTGGAATGCCCAAAGACTACATTGAAGAAGCAGGCGTATTTCGTGACAGATCGACCATTCCCATCAATTTCCGGAGTTGGAGTAGGTGCGGAGGAATAGTTTGATATCATCCACGCTCGCGGCGAAGTTATTGAGTCCCATCTGCTCGTCCTCGAGCAGCGTCACGGCGGGGATGACGATCTTCCATTGGCTGTTCCAGACACTGCGCCCGATGAGCCGTGCATTGGTGTAGACGAGCGGGAGGTCGCCAGCCTCGTAGAGCGCGGGATCCGCCACCATGCGGAAGGCCTGATGCTTGCGGATCACCCAGGGCCGTTCGGCGAACGAGTCGTTCGGGCCGAAGAACTGGGTGGTGTTGAAGTCGCTGGCACCCAGGTTGTAAGGCAGCGGCAGGGCCTGATCGACCACCTGCCAGCTGCGGATGTCACCGGTATCGCCCAGCGGCGTGCGCATGTAATCGGTGCCACAGGGAATCAGATAGGCATACGGCGTCGCGCTAAGGGCGTTTGGCGCGGTCGATTCCCCATCGACCGACCCGACGTAGCCCGGCAAGGCCACGCCGACGGCGGCGATCTTGGTGGAGAAGTTGCTCTGGCTGTAGGCATGGTCTCCCGCAGCCAGATCCAGGCCGAAGAAATTCTTGCCGTCCTCCACGGTGGTGCTGAAGGGGATGATAAAGCCGGGAATCGCACTGCCATCGGCTTTTTTGAGCCCGCGGCAGTAGGCGGCGACCTGGGGATCAGACAAGACGTTGGGCACGATGTGCTGTTCGAGGGTCTGTTGCCAGGCCTTATCCGCAGCGACCGTCACGTCTTCGACGTGGGGCAGGATGCGGAACAATTCCTGACGCAGTGAAAACAGCGTGTTGTAGTGATCCGGGTTGTTGATCCCGAGACGGCCTTCCGCGACGGCGAAGTCCGCATTGAGCTGGGCCATGGTGCCGGCCAGCCCGGCATCCCCGAGGGTGCTGGTGGTGGCTTGCGGCTCGCCGCCGGTCAGATCCCCGAGCGAGCGGGAGGCGACGAGACGGTTGATGACCGCTTGTCCCTGCGAGGTGCCGAGCAGGCCGGTCTCGTAATCGTAGCTCTTGGCCGCGAGGTAGCTGTATTTTCCGGCGAGATCGAACAAGTTCCGGTATTGCACCAACGCCTCGTTACGGAAGGTGCGGAAGGTCAGGTCTTTGGTGCGGTAGCCATTAATCACGGCGGCCGCGCGCTGGCGCAGGGTCTCGCGCCGCAGCCGGATAGTGTCTCCGAGCACGAGTAGGTTTTGGACTTTCTGCGTGGCGGTGGCGTAGGCGCTCACCAGGTCTGTGAAGCGGGTATACATCCCGATCAGATCGCGGTAGGTCTGCTCGAATTCGTACATACCCTGTAAAGCCTCAGTCTTGTAGTCGGAAGCCAAGAGTACGTTATCTAAATCGAGGCCGATTGCGTTCTCAGCTAGCGCTAGCGCTCTTGCAGATGCTTTGGGCACGAGTGCAGCTACAAGTACGCTATTTTTGCTTCCATTGCCGATCGCCTGCAAAGCGCCGCGCCCCGCAGAGGTCAAATCGTTCGAAAAACCCACTACCTTTGGCAAAAACGCCTGCGCCGCTTCAGCTGTTTCCCCTAAAAACTCAGCACTAACCTCCATTCCTTCCGCCATAGTATCAAGTGTCGCTATTGCGGTCTGTATTGCGATTAACCGGATTTGGAGTTTCTCTACATCATTCTCATTAGTATCGTTAGCATTAATCAACTGCTTAAAAAGTCTTGTCTCTCGTTCGAAGCTCGTTACCGAGTCATCCATATCGTCTCTGGCCGCCAAGAGAGCGATTTGGGCCAGGTGGGCCTCGACCAAGGCGTCCTGCAGGGCTCCGGTGGAGGGCCGCTTGCCCAACGCCGTGCCCGGCCCGACCAAGTCGGCAAACTCCACCCACTGGTTCGGGATCACTTGAAAGCTGTATGCAACGGTATCCGGTTCCCCGTCCATATCATGGTCTCCGCCTTCATAACTCTTTATTATATTGTCAATGCTTTGGCCCGAAAATTTCTGATACTGCACCGGGTAGCGATAGGTCACGGTTGCTGGCGTGGTGGTGTCAATCCAGCCGAGCGGGCGATCGATGATGGCCCAGCGCAAATAGTCGGGATGCTCATATCCTTGGGGATAGATTTTCCCGGGACCGATATCGCCAGGGTAGGGACTGCCGTAAATGTCCAGCAGCTCCTGAAGCGTGGCATATTCCTCGTCCTCGATGGCCGTCTGCTGGTCACTAATCTGGTTCTCTTGATTGCGCAGCAGGCGGGTCATGGTGGCGGCCTGATTGAAGGAACCGGCGGCATTGTTCAGGGCACGCAGGGCGCGTGCTGAAATTTGCTCGTAGTGGCTAGCGCCCCCGTCAACGCCTGAGAGCTCTTGTCCTTGCGAGTTATTCCAATACGGATCGAGGTCAAAGGCGATTGCCCCCGGGGCGAGTCCCAGCGGGTTGAGTCGACCGTTGGCGGAGTCCATGGTCGTCTGATAGCTGAGCGCTAAGGCTGGCAGTTCGTGGAGTTCTGGCACGGTGGTGCGATCCACAATCTGCACGCCGCTGTGATTGGGATTTTCATCCACATCCGGCAGCATGGCATTGCCAACAATCCAGTGGAAGAAGGCGCTCTGGGTCGAGCGGCTCGCGGTTTCATCCATGCCCTGATGCCGCACCACGTCGGTGCGGGGATTGGTCTTACCATCGCGGAAGTGCGACCATCCGGCGTCCGGATCGTCCTGGTAACTCTGGCGATGGACCAGCCCGAGCACCTGCTGGGCAGTGCGGCCGACATTGGCGGCGGCGGCGGCGAATTTCCGCTCGTCTTTGTAGTCCACGGAGACCGGCACACCGAGCACCGTCACTGTCTCGGCACTGGGTGTCCAGGTGAAATAGGGGTGGGTCAGGAGCTTGTAATAGCCCTTGAGGGCGGTGAGGTAATGGCCATAGGCATCGCCATGACCCTGCGGGAACATGCGCTGGGCATCGGCGGCATCGACGACGCCATTCGCGGTCGTGCTACCTTCTTTTTCCTTGATATTATAGTTCACCGCGTAGAGAGCTTCGCCGCTGTTGATGCCGCGGGTGAAGTTCCACCATAGGCGGTTGTAGGCGGGCGCTAAGCTAGTGCCTTGGGCGCTGAAGTCATCACGACCGCGCAGCAGGGCGAGTTCCTCTTCGAGCGAGCTGGCGACCTGGCCTTCGAAGGAAAACCGGCTAGTATTGACCTCCGTAACGCTATCCTGATCATCGATTGAGATCGTCGGATTAGCCCCATCCGCGTATGCCTCATTGCCGAGAATGGTATAGAGGTCGTTCAGGTAGCCTGCGGCGAGGATCAGGGCATTGTTGGTGGAGGCGGTGTCGAGGTCGGAGTTGATAGTGAAGCCCTTGCCACGGTTGAGCACGGTCTCGTAAATCTCGATAAGGCCGGAATCGTTGATATTCTCCATATTGAGAGCGATGTCGCCCTCCCAGCGAGTGCCAGCCTGTGTGATCATTGAGACATCAGTATTGAGCGAATTACTGTAGAGATCCGTCACCCGCTGGTTGAAGGGGGTTATCTTGGCGAGCACTCGCTTGATCCAGCCTTCAACAAGGGCCGGGCGAGTCCAGTTAGACCAACCCTCACCATCTGCCTGGTCGGAAACTTTCAGTCGGTAGCTCATGGTGAAATTGACATCCCCCATGAGCACGGCGGGATTACTGAGGACCGCGCTCGGGTCGGCTCCGACGAGGATGCTGCCGCCGAGGCTGTAGGGAGTATTGTCGGGATCAAACCAGTCAGGGAAGTCAGGGAGGGTATCGCTGTTATCCAGCGGCAGAATCGGGGCCTGACCGCTGCTGTCATTGAAGCCATAGCGGTAGCGGAACTCGAAGTTTTCCGGCTGGCCACCGTAGTCCCCGCTGTGCCGCACCGTCACCTTTTCATCGAGAGGATTGGACGATAGAAGCACCTTCAAATCTCCTGGGTAGAGATCTGGGACGACCTTGATGATCTGCATTTGCACGGGATCTCCCTCATCCGTGAAGGCCTTGCCATTTCCGAACACCAGCGTCACATAACCGGTGCCGCCGCCGGTTGAACTCAGGGCATACCCAGCCACCGCGGTGTCCGGATCAGTGACATCAGACCGCTCCTCCACCGCGATGGACTTACTCAGACCGGCGGCCACCACATAGGTTCCCGGCACCGTGGTGCTCTCACGGAAGGTCTCGAGCGTTGTGACAAGCCCGTCGATGGCGGTAGTCCATGCGGTCGTGTCCTCCTCGGCGGCATCCTCCGGGAGGAGTGCCTTAAAAGCGTCCACATCCAGTGAGCTGAGCTGGTTGAGATTGAAATAATCTTCCGTCGCGATCTCATCCACAAACTCGCCGATGAGCTCCAGGGTTTTCTGGAAGGGATCGTAGTAGAAGCGGTTTTGCAGGTTCGGCGGAAGGCCTTGGAAGTAGGTCTTACCGGCGTAGTCGCTGGTCAGCAACCCGGGCGGCAGTTCTTCCATGGGCGAGGTCTTCTTGCGGATCGGATCGTGCAAGGCGACCGAAGAAGCATCACTCCCCAAAAGAGGTGCGTGCAACGCCATCGCCATCGATTGCTGATAAAGGACTTGGGCGCTGGTTTGGCCGAATACTTGAGGCAGGCCGTCTTTTGGTTTGGCCAGGGTTTGCGCCATCATCAGTTCTGGAACCTCTTTTTGCTGCGCTTCCGGTAGGGTCGTGTCGTCCGGCCACTTCGGCAGATAGGCAAGGGTGACGGAAGAGCCGTCGCCGGTGTCCGCGATGAAGGGCTGGATGCTACCAACCGCGGGCTGTTTGTTCTCGGCCAGCAGAGCTGGGAAATCGAACTCCGCCCGCTGAGTGTAATAAAACTTCATGCCAAAGCTCGGCTGCTGCCCGTAGGTGAGACTTGCGCCAGTGGCCGCTGCCACGGATTGCGAGAGCACATAGTGCGTGCCGTCAGTGATACTGTCGATCGTGGCGGTGCCGGTGATGCCGGGACCGGTCACGGTCATGCCCATCTCCAGACCCTCGGTCGTGTCGACCATGATGGTGGTCGATCCATCGCTGGTGGAGCTGCGCACCCCCGGTGTGCCGCCGTCATGCGGTCCCCGGTGCACCCAGACGAAGCCCTTGCGATCCTGGAAAGTGAAGTTTTCGTATGCAGAGGCCATGTTGACATCACCATTATCGGCGGGGTCCGCGCCCATGATCTCAACATTCTTCGAGGCACGGTCCACTCCCTCACCCTCAAGGGGCAGATTGAGCAGAGGCAGCGGGTAGGGCGTTACCAGGAGCGTGCCGGCGGTCGCGGTGTAATCAAAGAGAATGTCGCCCGAGTCCTTGATACGATCCTCGTTCTCGTCGATCTCCCGCACCACCCGGTAAGCGTGGATCGCAGGCCGGTCGTCGGCCGGGTCGGTATAGGCCACCAGGACAAAGGGCTCCGAGGTGTAGTCCCCATCAGCAAGGGCCGCTTTGTAAGGTTCGAATACGTTCAAATCCTCGCGCAGGGCGTAGGCCCGGCCACCGAGCAACTTCGCGTGCTCGTCATTCGGATTATATCCCGGCTCGCCCCGGTTGTTTTGATAATAGATGCTGCCCGCAGCCTCTGCGGGGGGAAGGTCATCGGTGCCCACGCCCTGCGCGATGACGATCTTCGACCGGGTGGTCTCCGAGGGATAATTCGCGGTGTAGCGGCCGACCTTGCCCGGCACAAAAAGATCCTGAAATTCGGCGCTCGGTTTGGAGATTCTCTTGAACCAGCGCACCGTGAGAATTTTGTCATCCGGTAGGGCATTCACCGGAATGATCGCGCCAGTGTTTGCTGCGGTGATCCCCGTGACGAAGGGATTCAGATATCCCGCCGGGTAATACCCGCTGCCCCCGGAGAGATAGCCCCCGATTTCATGGCCGGCGGGCGGCAGGAGCCGTGTCCCCACGATGACAACGTCATCGATCGGAGGGCCGGCGTCGGATTCGACGGTGTAGGTGAAATCGTTGGTGGCATTGACGTCATGGGACAGCACGAGGTGGGTGCGGTCGATGATCTGTTCGATCGTCACGGTCTCGTTGATGCCCGTGCCTGTGACGATCATTCCTACTTCAAGGTTGAGGGTGCTGCCCACCGTGACGAAGGTCGGGCTGACACTTACGCTGCTGGTGGAACTCAGCTGCCTCGTCTCGGCGTAGGTGAGGTTGTTGGTGGCATTTGCGATATCTTGCGAAAGGATGTAGCGTGTGCCGTCGATGATGCTCACGATAGTTGCTTCCCCGGTGATACCGGGGCCAGTCACCGTCATCCCCACCGTCATCCCGGCGGTGCTTGGGACAGTGATCATCTTACTCGCGATGGAAGACGTCGGAGTTGTCCCCCGGTCCTCACCCTGGGTGTAGAGGTTGACATACCAGACCTTGCCGGAGCCGGCGCTGAACTTGAGAAGGGAGCGGTTTCGTTTGTCGGCGGGGGGGGCTGCGAAGGTGACGAAGAGGCTCTGGGTGGGAAGATCGATCGAGGCCTCGGACTGCGTGGGGTCGTCCTGGTAGACGATCTGCGGCACATTTCCCCCGCTGAAAGGCACTCCGGTATCCGGGGTGCTGCCGGCGTTGTCGACGGTGTAGTGTGCGTAGTCAGGCAGGTTTGGAGACCAGCGTTGCCAGTAGCGGTCCTGGAACTTTGGCCAATTGATGCTGAAGTCGCCCTGCTCCAGCCAATAGAAGACCACTTTGTTGTAGGCATCGTTGGACTCTGGCTTTCCATTGTCGGGATTCTCGGGAGCGCTTGTTTCGCGCTCGGCCCAGTAAGCCGAGCTCCCGTCGGGCCGCGTGTTGGTCCCGTAATAGGTCACGGGATTCTGCGCGGCACTCAGCAAGGGGGAAGCGGTGAGTGAAGTGTCGCCATCGTGAGGCAGGATCTCAAACCCGAGATGCACCGTTTCAAGGCTTTCCGGGGGCACCCGGACGATATCGACCACGTCGGTCCCGATCTGATTGTAGATGTTGTCGCCCAGACGCACGTCGCCAAGGTATTCGATGAGGATGCGCCCCTCCACGTTGTAGGCGTGGAGTTGGCCGACCCCGGCAAACTTGTCGAAGGAAAGAGTGGAGAGATCCGGCGAGATCGGCTCGTTTCCGGGGATGTTGGCCTCCTCCGGGACGGACTTGGGCACCGCGCTGTAGAAAATAGGATTCACGGTCGAAATACGACCGTCCGTAATCTGCACCACGGGGCCGTCGAAGGCGCCTTCGGTCCAGAAGATGGTGCGCACCGGCCGCGCGGTGTTCGAGGACACCGCAAAGGTCTCTTCCAGGGTCTCGTGAATGCCACCTTTGTTTGGCAGGCGCGTGACCCAGGTGATCGAGACCTGTCCCGGCTGCGAGCCGTAGACCTTCTCCGCGTGCGGGCTGTAATAGAACGGAGTGGCCGGCGTGATGTCGACCGTCAGGGGATTTCCAGAAGCGACTGTCACGTTCGCGTTTCCAGCCAAGGTGACGGAGTAGGGGCCGGTGCCAATGATCCTGGTGATCGGCTGCCCCAGGAGGGTCGCCCCCACCACCAGTGCGAGAGGGCTCGTGGTCACCGTGACGCCAGCACCGTTCGTCGATGATTCCGTGACTTCCACGCTGCTAAGCGAAAACATGGTACCGAGGCCCGGGATAGCCTCACCGGGGAGAATGGGCTTGGCGCGCCAGTAGTTCGCCGCCGCGGGGGTAATCTCATCGGCCTGCACGAGTGGCGGCAAGATGAGATCGCCCATGAAGTAGCGCGGTACCCCGGAGGTGAAGACTCCCCCCATGGTGCTGCGCGTGAGAACAATGTCATTGTTCGAGGGATAGCGGTCCGCGTGCTCCGTCGCGACAGCAATGGGTCCGGTGCCGCTGCTCACCTGCCCCATGCCCTGATAATTGCTGCTCGGGGTCGCGGGAGCGTTATTTTCGTTCCCGCCGACCGGGGTCGCGGGAACGTCCGGGGTCTGCGGGATGAAGAGGCCGTTGAAGTTGCCCGCTTTCAGTTCAAACTGCCCGTGCGCGTTGAAAGCGAGAAAGACTGAGGCAAGGGCGATGGAAATCAGGCGCATACAGTTCATGACAGGGAATGGGATGGGGAAAGGAGTTTCACTGCGAGGTCCGGCTGGACCGGGTCAGTGCAGGCGGACTTACTCGGCGGCCCGGCTCTTGGACAGAGAAGCGGTGCGTTTGCCCGGCTTGAGAGCCGAGAGGGTTTTCTCGATGGCTGCCAATTTCGCTTCGAGGGAGTTGTCCCTCGCGTTCTGGGCGGAAATCTGCCTTTCCTGCGCCGCGAAGCTGGCGCGCAGCGAGGCGTTTTCCTCCTGGAGTTTCTTTATCTCGGTGTCCTTGACCTCGAGCTGGCGGGCCAGTTCCTGGGTGGCGGAGACGTTGAGTGTCGTAATAGCCTCATAATCGACGGTGCGAAAGTCCTTTACTTCGCGGCCAAAAACAAAAACTTCTTTGCCATCTGTGGCAAAGTCAGCGCGAAACCGATTTTTCTCCACTTCAAGCACTTCGTATACCCCGTCATCTTCTTCATTAAAGAGGCGGACTCGTTCGCCTTTCTTCAAATCAGTCGCGAGTTTTACCCAACCTTCTTCAAAGGTAGCCTTCTGGTAGATATCAGGCACTTCATTGGTGGTACGAGACACGGCTTGGGGATAGATTTTCTCCAACTGCTGGGCGATAACCTTCTTTTGATCGCCGTCGCCCCTAGAAATCTTATCGATAAAGTGATAATCGGTTATCTCTATATCTCTGATGGTTGAGAGATCCTTTGCTGCGTCTGATCGACCCACAATTGACTTGATCCGCTCATCTGAGAAAGACCGAAAAGCCTCAGCAGTAACCTGATATTGTGCCCAAATGCTTTGGTTTAACTCTTGTACTAGCGGGAGGGGTGACCATACCGTACCCCAGGTGAAGTCAGCGTTAATGAAGGGCACGTCCAATCCATACGTCCCGGCCCCCGAACTCTGCAAGTAGGAAGATATTGATTGAATAGAAGTTTTGCCGCCTGCGATTTGAAGTTTGGCCCTGTCAGGGATTACTCCGATTCCGACCTTACCAGAAGCGTCGAGACGCATGCGCTCCGCACCACCAGAATGGAAACTAAGCTGATTGGTTGATGGCTGATACATGCCGGTGTCGCCATCCCCATCGAACGAATATCCGTTATTGGAACCGTAGGCTACAGGAGCTCGGACGCCATATAAAGAGATCAGATTTCCTGCAGAATTAATCATTACCCTGGGATCACCACCGGTCATGAAAGTGATAGTATCGGCCTTTTCCTGATATATTTTGGTGTCGGTATCGTTAATGAACGAATAGCCCGTGGACCCATGTTCCCCGACAGCTGTCTGAATTCCGGCGTGGGCAAGCATGGAACCCCCTAGCCTGACCTCCCCCCCAATCGGGTTAAGAAAAAGGCCCGAAGGAACAGTCCCGTTAAGCGAACTAATCATCCCGAGATTAAGTAGGGTATTGTAGCCCATAAGGAGACGTTTATCAGTATCGCTATTGCCGCGAATACTCAACTGCGCCGGTATAAAGGAGATATCATCCCCTTGCACCACCAACTTAGTTGTAGGTTCTATGTTGTTGAGAGTGGAAGTGCCGATCCCGACCTGGCTCCCGGCATTCCAACGTAGGGCCGTCTTTTGGGTTGTTCCGGTCACTGATCCGAGCGCTCCGCCCGAGAGGCCGTAGAGGACGGGGCCATTGATCTCGGTGCTATTGAAGGTGCGGCCGGTTCCGAAGTAGCCGAGACCGTTGTCGGCGCTGTTGTTCAGCAGCAGGCTGCTCCCGGAAGCGACCGAGTCCGCGGTCCCCGCACGGAAGCTGTAGGCGGTGGTGGTGATTTGCTGGCGCGGGGAGATTGCCACATCGCCATCGTCAAGGACGTTGTCCCCGTTGTCCACCGTGATGCCCAGAAAGCGCTGGGGTCCCTCCTGGCCCCCTCCATCATTGCTGGTGAACACGGACTCAATGGAACCGTGGTCCTCCGACCCAAACGAAATGCCCCGGCCAAGCAGGACGCTGAACTGTCCAAGTGAGATGGTGACGGTCTGTTCCTCGGTCCAAAGGAGATTGGTGGGCCCCGTGGCGCTATCGTAAATGCGGAAGAGGACCCTGAGGTTGATGGGCTCTGCCACCGGAGGTGTAGCGTCGGTGGCACCGAGAGGAAGGCCGTTCGCATCGGTGACCGAACCCTGGTAATTAATGTAGGAAGGCACGCTTGGGTCCTGGGCTTGGACGGAACCAAGGCCGAGGTACAGAAAAGCGGTCAGGAGCAGGGATGAAGAACTGAGTTTGGCGTTCATGGAATCTAGTGGACGTTACGGGTTGGAGATAGAGAATTGGAGAGATGATCTGGAATTTGGCTTACTGCGTGAGCGTCCCGATCTCGGAAGCGCGGCGTAATTCGAAGGTGCCGGTGAGTTGAATGGGGTTCCGGTGGACTCCGGTAAGAATCTCACGGTAGGTGCCGCTGATCACGCTGCCGCCCGAAGCGGTGAAGGTGAAGGTGCAGACACGGGTGATGGCGGGGGCTTCCACCCCATCGGAGATCTTAGCGGTGGTCACCGATACGCCGGCGGGCAAAGCGATGGCATCGAAGCGCGCGTCCTTGTTATCGTGATCCGGGTGATATTTGTGGACGAAGGGGTTGGTGGCATCGTTGTAGGGCACCGTGATGGTGTAGGTGGCCAAACCCGAACCAACGCTGCCCGACCCGCCAATGACCTGACCGGGAGGCATGTGGGCGGCCACCATACGCTGGGCGGTGGCCTTGGCATCCTGCTTCAGGAGCGACTCCCGGGAGCAAAGGCCAAAGGCATAATCCGGGGCGGCGTCCAACTGGCCAAGAAAGACCTGCGACAGGAGACGCGAGGTGCCACGATCATTGACGTGCAGGAGGGTGCGCAAGGGGAACGAGCGGGCCGTGCTGGTGCCCGTCAGGGGCGGTGGCGGCGCGATGCTGACCCGCGGGGAGACTTTATAACCGCTGCCGGGACTGTTGATTGTGAAGCCCGCGACCGAGCCGTTGGCCACCGTTGCAGTCGCGGTGGCGGTCAAAGCGGTGGCCGGCGAAGCAATCATGATGGTTGGGGGCGAGGTATATCCTATGCCGGCATCTTCAATCGTGACCCCCGTGACGATAGCGGCAAAGATTACGTCCGCCGTGGCGATGGTGCCGCCCGCCGGTGGGGCCGCGATGGTGACTGCCGGGGCCGCCAGGTATCCGCTGCCGGGATCCGTAATGGCGATCACGGTGATCGCGTCGCCGACCAAGGTCGCGGTGGCAGTGGCGGTGGTCCCGCCCGCCGGCGGGGCCGCGATGGTAACGGCCGGAGCGACCGTATAGCCATTGCCGCCCTCTGTGATCGCGAAGCCGGAGACCGATCCCGAGAGCGTTGCGGTGGCGATGGCAGTGGTGGGAGCCGGGGGTGCAGCAACACTGACGATCGGAGTGGTGGAATAGCCGCTGCCGGCTGCCAGGATCGCGAAGCCGGTGACCCTGCCATCGAGGATCGTGGCGATGGCGGTGGCGGTGCTCGGGGTTAGCGGAGCGGCAATCGTGACGGTCGGGGAAGCGGTGTAGCCGCTGCCCTCCTCGGTGATGGTGAAGCCCTGTCTCTTATACACATCTGACGCTGC
>OLHR01000374.1_pt1 | contig 14387 bp, 16 predicted proteins | sample 1609291 | NCBI WGS metagenome assembly OLHR01 (sample SAMN05416707, study PRJEB24817) | seawater metagenome | isolation source: Sea water | place: Canada:Atlantic | collected 2013-07 | reverse complement strand
ATGCCTAGTCTCGTGGGCTCGGAGATGTGTATAAGAGACAGTCCTCGCCCTTTGCGCCCTGACCCTCGCCAGTACAGCCGTGGCGCAAGAGGTGAATGTCTATTCCTATCGTGAGCCTGCACTTATCCAGCCGCTTATGGATGCTTTCACGGCCCAGACGGGTGTGGCGGTCAATGTAGCTTTTCTCAACAAGGGGTTGATTGAACGCCTGCGCGCGGAAGGTCGCCGCTCCCCTGCAGATTTGGTTTTCACCGTTGATATTTCACGGCTTCATGGAGTTAAGGATGCAGGGCTCACCCAGCCCGTGCAAAACGACGCTCTAACAAACAATATCCCCGCCGAGTTCAGAGACCCAGACAATCATTGGTTTGGTCTCACCACGCGGGCCCGTATTATCTATGCCTCCAAAGACCGTGTCGCCCCCAACGAGGTTACAACCTATGAAGATTTGGCCGATTCGAAGTGGAAAGACCGCATTTGCACCCGCTCCGGTACGCATTCTTACATGTTGGCTCTGACCGCCGCCTATCTGCACCATCACGGCGAAGCTGAGACATTGGACTGGCTCAAAGCCGTAAAATCCAATCTGGCCCGCAAACCACAGGGCAATGACCGCGCACAAGTAAAAGCAATTTGGGCTGGAGAATGTGATATCGCTCTGGGCAATACCTATTACATGGGCCAAATGCTATCGGATCCTGAACAGCAGGATTGGGCCAACAGCGTCTCAGTTGAATTCCCAACCTTTGCAGATGGGGGTACACATGTGAATGTCTCAGGTATGGCCCTCACCAAATCAGCACCCAACCGCGACGACGCCATCCGGCTTATGGCGTTTTTGGCCTCACCTAAAGCGCAAGAAATCTATGCCGCTGACAATTTCGAATACCCAATTGCACCCGGCACTGAAGCAGATCCATTGGTGCAAAGCTGGGGCAGCTTTGAGGCAGATACCGTAAATTTGACCACCATAGCGAAACTGCGCGCTGAAGCCCTACGCCTCACCGAACTTGCGGATTTTGATGGGTAAGACAGCCGGTTTGCATCAGTGAGAAAAAAGTGCGGGGAAGATGATCCCTCGCGCCTTTTCAGTTTGAACGCCTGTGGCCTTAGTCGATCACAGTCACCGTTTGCATCACGTCTGGCTGCCCACTGATGGCACCGGAACGGGAATCCCCTAGCTTCAGCGCGTCGACCACATCCATGCCTTCGGTCACACGTCCCACAACCGTATATTGATTGTTCAGGAAGTGACCTTCTGTAAACATAATAAAAAATTGGCTGTTGGCAGAATCAGGGCTTTGCGAACGGGCCATGCCAACGATCCCACGATCAAACGGAACGTCGGAAAACTCAGCCGGGATATTCGCAAGATCAGATCCGCCCATGCCTGCGCGTGACATGTCGCTTGGATCTTTGCCAAACTTCACATCACCAGTCTGTGCCATGAAGCCGTTGATCACGCGGTGAAAGACCACGCCATCATAAACGCCATCGGCTGCAAGCGCGGTGATTTGCGCTACATGTAAAGGAGCCACATCTTCCAGCAGGTCGATGTTGATAGTTCCATTCACATTCTCACCACTGACTTCAATTTCCAACCCAACAGAAAATGCAGGGGTTGCAAAAAATAGTATTAAAAAAATGAGCTTACGCATTTTTGACTACTCCTTCTTAGCTGCAGGCTTTTTAGCTGCAGGCTTCTTAGCTGCAGGCTTCTTAGCTGCAGGCTTCTCATCTGCAACAACTTTCATGCTGATCATTCGATCAGGGTTTTCTGCAGGTTCGCCACGTGTAATAGCATCAACGTGTTCCATGCCTGAAATAACCCGTCCATAAACAGTGTACTGACCGTTCAGGAAGTTATTATCAGAGAAGTTGATGAAGAATTGGCTGTTGGCAGAATCAGGGCTTTGCGAACGGGCCGCACCAATGGTGCCGCGATCATGTGGTAGCTTGGAGAATTCCGCCCGAACATTTGGCAAGCTTGACCCGCCAGTGCCAGCAGCACGCAGGTTGAAATTGTTTTCCATGTTGCCGTTCTGAACATCGCCAGTTTGCGCCATGAAACCGTCAATCACCCGGTGAAACGCCACATTGTCATATTGCCCAGTGCGCACGAGGTCTTTCATCCGCTCGCAATGCAGCGGCGCCACATCAGGCAAAAGTTCGATAGTCACGATACCATCTTTGAGTTCCATCAAGATTGTGTTTTCGGGATCTTTAATTTTGGCCATTGGGGCGCTCCTTTTCATTTGCAGGACAACCTAATGAGATTTGCGGCAAAGGAAAAGACCCAACCGGTTGAACATTCGTGCTATATCGGGTGTTAACAGGGCAACCAATTCAGGAGCGAGAGTATGAACTGGAAAACACTGGACGACCTGGACCTATTGGGCAAACGCGTGTTGACGCGTGTCGACATAAATGTGCCGGTTGAAAACGGGCTAGTTAGCGACACCACGCGAATTGACCGCATCGTCCCCACAGTGCGCCATATATTGCAAGCCGGTGGCACTCCTGTGTTGATCGCTCATTTTGGCCGCCCAAAAGGCAAGCCCGTGCCGGAGATGTCGCTCAAAGTCACCCTGCCAGCCCTTGAGGCTGCTCTTGGTGTGCCGGTGAAATTCACCACGCTCGATGAAGCCCGCGAGACCATCGCCTTTGCCAAGAACCAAGTGGTTTTGATCGAAAATATCCGATTTGAACCCGGCGAAGAGGCAAATGATCCAGCTTTAGCCCAACGTTTGGCCAATTTGGGTGATATCTATTGCAATGATGCCTTTTCAGCGGCGCATCGCGCCCATGCCTCCACCGAGGCCCTTGCCCGCCTGCGACCTGCCTGTGCCGGCCGGTTGATGGCCGAAGAGCTGGACGCACTGGAGGCAGCTTTGGGTGCGCCACAGCGGCCTGTTGTGGCAGTTGTGGGGGGGGGCAAAAGTCTCGTCAAAGCTGGATTTTCTCGAAAATTTGGTCGACAAAGTGGATCATCTGGTGATCGGCGGCGGTATGGCCAATACGTTTTTGGCAGCGCTTGGCCATGATGTGGGCAAAAGCCTCTGTGAGCATGATCTTGCCAACACCGCGCGCAGCATTTTGGCCAACGCCGAAATATCCGGCTGTGAGATCATCTTGCCCTCTGATGTCGTGGTCGCACGCAGCTTTGCCGCCAATGCAGATCACAAAATTGTCGAAGCCAACGCCTGCTCAGCTGATGCGATGATTTTGGACGCAGGCCCCGAAACCGTAGCTCGGATTGGCGCATGCTTTGCGCAAGCGCGCACTTTGATTTGGAACGGCCCACTCGGGGCTTTTGAGCTCGTGCCTTTTGACCGCGCCACAAACACCGCAGCACAGGCCGCAGCCACGCTCACAAAAATGGGCAAGCTGATCTCTGTGGCTGGGGGCGGAGACACTGTGGCCGCTTTAAACCAAGCTGGGGCGGCGGAGGATTTCACCTATATTTCAACTGCAGGCGGCGCGTTTCTGGAGTGGATGGAGGGCAAAGACCTGCCCGGCGTCGCGGCGCTGAGTACATAGGCTAATTTAATTTCAGACCGTTAGCGCCACCAATATTGAAGCTTTGATACAAGCCCCCTAAACCGGACCCAGAGCTTCAACTTTGGGTGGGTTTACGACATGTCAAATCAAGCACAAACAGACTTAATTCGCGCGGGCCAAGGCTTCATCGCGGCGCTGGACCAAAGTGGCGGCTCAACCCCCAAAGCTCTGGCGGCATATGGCATCGGCCCGGATGGCTTTGCCTCTAACGCTGATATGTATGACCTGATCCATGAGATGCGCGCCCGAATCGTTAAATCCCCTGATTTTAACGGTGAAAAGGTTGTAGGAGCTATTTTATTTGAGGACACGATGGGCCGTGAATTCGCCGGCAAACCGGCCCCAAGCTATCTCTGGCAAGACCGTGGAGTTGTGCCGTTTTTGAAGGTCGACAAAGGCCTGCTCAACACAGCTGAGGATGTGCAGCTCCTTAAACCAATCCCAGATCTGGCACCACTTCTGGAACGCGCTACAGGCCTTGGTGTGTTTGGAACAAAAATGCGGTCGGTCATCCATGCGGCTAATCGCAAGGGTATTGATCAGGTGGTGGATCAGCAATTTGCAATCGGCGCGCAAATCACCGCGCACGGCTTGATGCCAATTCTTGAGCCAGAGGTGACCATCTCCATCGCAGATAAGGTCGAAGCTGAAACACTGCTGCGCGCTTCGATTTTGGAGCATTTGGACAACTTACCGTCGGATCAATTCGTTATGCTCAAACTCACATTGCCAGAGTTTACCAATCAATATCTCGACCTGTGCCAACATCCACGGGTTTTGTCTGTTGTGGCGCTTTCTGGCGGGTATAGCAGAGCCGAGGCCAATGGACGATTGGCGCAAAATAAATCCATGATCGCCAGCTTCTCACGCGCGCTCACCGAAGGGCTGTCAGCACAGCAAAGTGATGTAAAGTTTGACGAGCTGTTGAGCCAAACGATTGATGGCATCTACCAAGCGTCAATTTCCGGATAAAATAGGAAGCAGGGGATTCACAACACCAAATCAATATGTAATACTGCTCTAAAGCCCAAAAGAGGCAGAAGGCAGAAAATGTTTCATCGCAATACCCCCCCGGTTGGCCCATTGGCAGTGACCTTGGTGTCGCTCACTTTAGCGGCATATTTCGTGTTTTCTGCGATCCAAGGGGATTATGGGGTTTTGCGTCGGGCTGAATATCAGGCCGAATCCAATGCCCTAAGGCGGAATTTAGAACAGCTTCAAATATCCATCGCCCTGCAGGAAAATAAGACTTTGCGCTTGTCAGATCACTATCTCGACCTTGACCTTTTGGACCAGCAAGCCCGAGACATTCTAGGTTTCATCCGGCCTGACGAAATCGTGATCCAGTAAAAAATCACCTAACACTTTGAAAAAATTAATAATAAATCCTCTTAAAATAAATTGTTCCCATTTCGCATGCTTATGTGATATAGATAGTTTAACGCTAAACTATTTTTAATGAGGTCCTAATGGCGGCTAAAAAAACAAGCACGGCAAATGTCTCAAAAGACAATCTGATGCATTTCTACCGTGAGATGTTACTCATCCGGAGATTTGAAGAAAAAGCCGGCCAACTTTACGGCATGGGCCTCATTGGTGGATTTTGTCACCTTTATATCGGACAAGAAGCGGTTGTTGTAGGTTTGGAAGCCGCAGCAGAAGATGGCGACAAGCGCGTCACCTCTTACCGCGATCACGGCCATATGCTGGCCTGTGGTATGGAAGCAAACGGCGTTATGGCTGAGCTGACTGGCCGCAGCGGCGGTTATTCTAAAGGCAAAGGCGGCTCGATGCATATGTTCTCGAAAGAGAAACATTTCTACGGCGGCCACGGCATTGTCGGCGCTCAGGTGCCAATCGGTGCGGGCTTGGCTTTTGCAGATAAATACCTCAACAATGGTCGCGTGACATTTGCTTATTTTGGCGACGGCGCTGCCAACCAAGGTCAGGTTTATGAAACGTTTAACATGGCGGCTCTTTGGGACCTGCCCGTGATTTTCGTTATTGAAAACAACCAATACGCCATGGGCACATCGCAGCAACGCTCCACCTCTTCTGCTGAAATCTACGAACGTGGGCGCGCCTTTGGCATTCCTGGAGAAGCCGTTGATGGCATGGATGTTCTGGCCGTGAAAGCCGCTGGCGAAACCGCTGTGGCTCATTGCCGCTCAGGCAAAGGCCCTTATATCCTTGAGATCAAAACCTATCGCTACCGTGGACATTCGATGTCTGACCCTGCCAAATACCGTACCCGTGAAGAAGTTCAAAAAGTGCGTGAAGAAAAAGACGCGATTGAGCATGTGCGCGATCTGCTGTTGACCGGCAAACATTGCACTGAGGATGATTTGAAGGCCATCGACAAAGAGATAAAAGCCGTGGTCAACCAAAGCGCCGAATTCGCAAAAGAGAGTCCGGAACCGGCTCTCGAAGAACTTTGGACAGATATTTATGCACAGGCGGAGGCTTAAACCATGGCTATTGAAATCTTAATGCCCGCTCTCTCGCCGACCATGGAAGAAGGAACATTGGGCAAATGGCTGGTGGCAGAAGGTGATAAAGTCAGTTCAGGCGATATTTTGGCTGAAATTGAAACCGACAAAGCCACAATGGAATTTGAGGCGGTCGATGAAGGGATCATCGGCAAGCTGTTGATCGCTGAAGGCACTGCGGCGGTGGCGGTGAACTCCGCGATTGCCATATTGCTCGAAGAGGGCGAGAGCCTGTCAGACGCGGTTCCTGCGGCGCCATCCCCAGCCCCAACTGCCGCTGCGGCCGCACTGCCAGCGACGGCACAGGCTCCCAAACAAGGCAATATTGTCGAGCAAGACCTACCCGACGGCACCACGTTCAAATCTCAAACCGTCCGCGAAGCCATCCGCGAGGCGATGTCTGAAGAGATGCGCAGAGATGAAACCGTCTATCTGATGGGCGAAGAAGTGGCCGAGTACCAAGGTGCTTATAAAATCTCGCAAGGTATGTTGGACGAATTTGGCTCCAAACGCGTCATCGACACCCCTATCACCGAGCACGGCTTCGCTGGCATCGCGGTGGGTGCTGCTTTTGGTGGTTTAAAACCAATTGTTGAGTTTATGACCTTTAACTTCGCAATGCAGGCGATGGATCAAATCATCAACTCAGCAGCCAAGACGCTCTATATGTCTGGTGGCCAAATGGGCGCGCCTATGGTGTTTCGTGGTCCTAATGGCGCAGCTGCCCGAGTGGGCGCGCAACACAGCCAAGATTACGCCGCATGGTATGCGCATATTCCCGGCTTGAAAGTTGTGCAGCCCTATTCAGCCGCTGACGCGAAGGGGCTGTTGAAATCCGCTATTCGTGATCCAAACCCAGTTATCTTTTTAGAAAATGAAATCCTTTACGGCCAAAGCTTCGATGTGCCAGATCTGCCCGATTACACCGTGCCTTTAGGCAAGGCACGTATCTGGCGTGAAGGCAATGACATTACACTTGTGAGTTTCGGCATTGGCATGAAATACGCCTTGCAAGCCGCTGATAAATTAATGGAAATTGGTGTGAGCGTTGAAGTGATTGACCTGCGTTGTTTGCGGCCGTTGGACACGGAAACAGTTGTGAATTCGGTTAAGAAAACCAACCGTTGCGTCACCATTGAAGAAGGTTTTCCGGTGTGTTCCATCGGCAGTCATATCTCGTCCGTGCTGATGCAAGAGGCCTTTGATTATCTCGACGCGCCTGTGATCAATTGTACAGGCAAGGATGTTCCAATGCCCTATGCCGCCAATCTCGAAAAATTAGCTTTGGTCACCACAGAAGACGTGATGGCCGCCGCTAAATCAGTCCTCTATCGTTAAGGAGCGCCCCATGGCACTTGAAATTCTTATGCCAGCCCTGTCGCCGACTATGGAAGAAGGCACCCTTGCCAAATGGTTGGTGTCAGAAGGCGATGTGGTCCAATCCGGCGATCTGTTGGCCGAAATTGAAACAGACAAAGCCACGATGGAGTTTGAAGCCGTTGACGAAGGCATCATCGGCAAGCTCTTGGTCGCCGAAGGTACGGCCAATGTGAAAGTAAACTCTGCAATTGCGATTTTGCTCGAAGAGGGCGATGCCGCAGATGCGACTGTTGCACCGTCAGCCCCGGCTGCAGTGGCCGCTGACGTAATGGCAGCGCCTGCTGTGCAAGCTCCTGCGCCTGCAGCCCCTGTGGCCGCAAGCGGGACCCGCATCTTCGCCTCTCCTTTGGCGCGGCGTATCGCGGCAGACAACGGCTTGGACTTAACCGCCATCACCGGATCCGGCCCTAAGGGCCGCATCGTTAAAGCAGACCTGAGCACCGCTGTCGCCCCTGCGGCTGCGGCGGCTCCTGTATCTGCCGTGACCATGCCAACATCGGCCAATGCAGCCGCTGTTGAAGCCATTTATCAAGGTCGCGGGTTCAAAACTGTGCCGCTTGACGGTATGCGCAAGATCATTGCCTCCCGTCTGACCGAAGCCAAGCAAACCATCCCGCATTTCTACCTGCGCCGGGACATTCGGTTGGACAAGCTTCTTCGGGTGCGCGGTGAGATCAATAAAGGTCTAGAGGCCCGTGGAGTTAAAACCTCCATGAATGATTTCATCATCAAAGCCTGCGCACTTGCGCTGCAAAAAGTACCTACTGCCAATGCCGTTTGGGCCGGTGATAGGGTTCTGCAGATGGAAGCGTCAGATATTTCTGTGGCCGTGGCCATTGAAGGTGGCTTATTCACACCTGTCTTGCAAGACGCTGAGGCAAAACCCTTGTCGCAGCTGGCTGTTGAGATGAAAGATTTGGCCGCTCGGGCGCGTAATCGCAAATTGGCGCCGCATGAATATCAAGGTGGAAGCTTCTCAATTTCCAACCTTGGCATGATGGGCATCGACAATTTTGACGCCGTGATCAACCCACCACAAGGTGCAATCTTGGCTGTGGGCGCTGGTAAAAAACGCCCTGTCGTGCTCGACGACGGTAGCCTGTCGGTGGCAACTGTCATGTCAGTGACCATGTCTGTAGATCACCGGGTGATTGATGGGGCTTTGGGCGCTGAATTGCTCAATGAGATTGTAAATTATCTTGAAAACCCGCTTTCTATGCTGGTCTAAAGCACAGATCATAACAAAAAATCCCGGCGCAGAACACTCTGCAGCCGTTTTTTATCGTCATAAGGCTCATTTATCCCAAAAGTTGGTCCATCATCACCGAAGGCTGGTCACAGCCCGCATTGCCTACGATCTTGGCAGGAACACCCGCTACTGTTTTGCACGGTGGCACCTCATGCAGCACCACCGAGCCCGCCGCAATGCGGCTGCAATGGCCCACTTTGATGTTGCCCAAAACTTTAGCTCCTGCTCCAATCATGACACCGTCGCCAATTTTAGGATGGCGGTCATCATCTTGCTTGCCAGTGCCGCCTAGGGTCACGGAATGCAGCATGGAGACATTGTTGCCCACAACCGCTGTTTCACCAATTACGATGGAATGGGCATGGTCAATCATCAACCCTTTGCCGATCATCGCCGCGGGGTGAATATCAATCCCAAAGACTTCTGAGATGCGCGATTGGAAGAAATAGGCCAAATCTTTGCGGCCAGACATCCAAAGGAAATGGCCAACACGATAAGATTGAATAGCTTGAAACCCTTTGAAAAACAACAAAGGTTGGGTCAGGTTGTGGCACGCCGGATCGCGGTCGCGTACCGCCACAAGATCTGCCCGCGAAAACGCGCTCAAACCACCCTCTTTGATCGCATGATCCGAGATTTCGCGCAACATTTGCTCCGGCATCTCCGTTGAGGCTAGTTTTAACGCGATACGGTACGACAGCGCACTGTCTAGCGAACTGTGATGCAGAATGCTAGAATGGATCATCGCACCCAAGAGCGGCTCTTTTTCCAACGCGCATTGCGCTTCCAGTACCATTTTATCCCAAACCGGGTCCAATGTTCCAAATTCTAAAGCAGTCTGTGCCATAGTCTTACCCCTCAATTGAGCTCCCTCGGTATCAACAAGATATGAGGATTACAAAGATTTTCAACCATAGGCGTTAAACAATAAAGCTTTGCTGGCGATACAGCCCCGACCCAAACTGTCCGATATCTGTGCAATTTGCACCTCACATTGGCCAGTGGCAGCATCCTGAGCGATCATGGCAGCCTCATAGCCCCAATTGGGAACGCTCACCTTTACGTCCCGCAAAACAGTAGCGCCCGAAAAGACCTTCACAAGATAGCGCTCTGCGATTTCTGACAGGGGTATTTCTGCTAATTTCCAGGGGTCCCCATCAATGCGCGCCGGCCGAATCCAAGAGAATATGATATCCTGACCCTGATGGGCGGCACTCACATGAACTGTCGCATTGTGGCGCAGCCCGTTGCCTGCGCAAGGTGGTCTTGACTGAGTTATAGCTCAAATCCGAATACCGCCACGATGCAAGACCAATTGTGAAATACTGCTAAAGATTGCGCCCCGAGGCCGGAATATTCTCTTGCTTTGGCGCGCCGTTCAGCAAAACGAAATAAGAGCCAGCGGGCCAAACTTTGGGCATCAAAACGTCACTGCCCAACTGACTGCGCAGCCCCCGTGACAGGACGTAGGCATTCGGCGACAAAAGATCGGCCGTTTGAAATTGAAACACCTCACAATTGTCCTGCGATTTATCTCCGATCGCGGCGAGGTTTGGCCCTGCCAAAAGCCGCTGCACACTCACACTCGACCGCGCACCGCGTCAGATCCACCTTCAGCGCGTCCCCACAGTCCACAACACCCGGGCTGGCGCCCGAAGTGGCGTTTGGGTTCCCCCACCCAAAGGATTGCGGCCCACGACAGAAGGGTGTTGAGCCTGTAATCAGCGTCATGTCCAGACGAATAAGACGCGATAGAGTCCCGACCATGTATCCACAGTGACAGCCAAATAGGGCGCATGCTGGATTTGAGAGCCCGTTATGAGGGGCAAATATATGAACAGCGCCCCGGACCAGCGGAGGTCACGCGCGCTTATTGGTTACGCTCTACTTCGATTTTGCGCCAAGCCGCGACGTTGCGGTTGTGCTCTTTGAGGGTCACAGCAAAAGTATGACCACCCGTGCCGTCGGCGACAAAAAATATATAATCCGTCTCCGTCGGGGAAACAGCGGCCTGAAGGCTCGCAAGGCCGGGATTGGCAATGGGTGTTGGCGGCAAGCCCCGGTTCACATAAGTGTTCCAAGGGGTATCACGGCGTAGTTCACTTTTGCGCAAGCCACGGCCCAAGGGGCCTTTGCCCAAAGTAATGCCATAAATAACAGTTGGATCGGTTTGCAACGGCATGCCCTTGTCCAAACGATTGGCAAACACCGAGGCCACCTGAAACCGCTCATCAAAAACCCCGGTCTCTTTTTCGATAATTGAGGCAAGCACCAAAAGCTGGTCAATAGTTTCGACAGGTGTTGTGTCATCGCGTGTGGCCCAAACATCTGCCAAGCGACCTTCTTGCGCCAACGCCATTCTGGACAGGATATCAACCCGCAGATCACCAGTTCTTATTTCATAGCTGTCAGGCGCCAGAGACCCTTCGGTAGGCATTTCCGGGATATCTCCGGTCAAAATATCAATCGATTTCAGCGCTTCCACGACTTGCCAGCTGGTGGTGCCCTCGGAGGCTGCCACCCGCATGCGGGTATCATTGAGCGTTACCACACGAGAATAAGCGTCCGGAATAGCATCATCAGCCGGATTGAAGCGCGCAACTTCTTTATAGGCATTAGTGGCAGGATCCAGTTCACGCACCAATACTGTGGTGCGAGTCACACCGACCCGGTACACCACTTCCGTGCCGCATGTATTACGTCCACTGGTGGTGATTTGGTCGGCAATCTCAGCCATGGAAGCCGCCGCAGGAATAAGAAAACTGCCAGCCTTCAAATCTCCAGATTTATCAGTGTAATCAACACCAACATGAAACAGTTTTTGACTTGTCACGGCCCCTTGCACACTCAATTGCCCAGCAACTCTGGACATGGAACTGCCCGGCTCAACCTTCAGGCAAATAGCTTCCGCCAAGGGACCCGGCTTGTAATATTGAGATTTCAGCAAAGTTATTAATCCGCCAAGCAGGAATAATACCACAACAGAAATCGTAAGAGCATTGGAAGCGATGTTCCGCCACATGTTACTTATATTTCCCAAAAACAACACTGGCATTGGTGCCGCCAAATCCAAAGGAATTTGACAGCGCAATCGTGATGTCCCGCTCTACTTTCACGTTGGGCGCCAGATCAATCAAAGTCTCAACGGCTGGATTGTCGAGGTTGATCGTCGGCGGCGCCACTTGATCCCGGATCGCCAGAATGCTAAAAATAGCCTCAATAGCCCCTGCAGCCCCTAGCAAATGCCCGGTCGAGGATTTTGTTGAAGACATGGTGACACGCGATACAGAATCACCCAACAACCGCTCAACAGCGGCCAATTCGATGGTGTCGGCCATGGTCGAGGTCCCATGGGCGTTGATGTAATCGATATCTGACGGCTGAAGACCTGCGTTTTTCAAAGCGGCCCGCATAGAGCGCTCGCCGCCTTCACCAGTCTCAGAAGGCGCGGTGATGTGATAGGCATCGCCTGACATTCCGTAGCCCAGAACTTCTGCATAGATTTTCGCGCCGCGCGCCTTAGCGTGCTCCAGCTCTTCAAGAACCACAACACCGGCCCCCTCGCCCATCACAAATCCGTCTCGGTCAATATCATAGGGGCGGCTGGCTTTGGTGGGATCGGATTCACCTTTGGTCGACAGCGCTTTGCATGCGTTGAAGCCCGCGATGCCAATTTCACAGATTGAGCTTTCAGCCCCGCCTGCCACCATGACATCCGCATCACCAAACATAATCAAACGGCTGGCATCTCCAATGGCATGCGCGCCAGTGGAACAAGCCGTCACAACCGCATGGTTGGGGCCTTTAAATCCAAATCTAATACTCACATGGCCAGATACAAGATTGATCAAAGCCCCAGGAATGAAGAATGGTGACACCCGGCGTGGGCCTTTTTCCTTGATGAGCAATGCGGTGGCGGCAATGGTTTGCAGCCCTCCGATACCAGAACCGATCATCACTCCCGTGCGCTCACGATCCGCGTCAGCTTCCGGCATCCAGCCACTGTCGTGCACGGCCTGCTGAGCTGCTGCCACCCCATACAAAATAAAATCATCTACTTTGCGCTGTTCCTTGGCCGCCATATAGGTGTCACTATTAAAAGTGCCATTGGTTCCGTCGCCCAAGGGCACTTCACAGGCATATTTGGTGACCACTTCGCTTGTGTCAAATTTCTGAATGAGACTCGCGCCGGATTGACCTGCGAGCAAACGCTCCCAAGTTGCTTCTACCCCATCCGCAAGAGGGGATACCATTCCAAGCCCAGTAACTACGACACGCCGCATCTTGATCTCCAATTTTGATCTCTGTACCAACTATGGCCCAAACCAATCAAGAGGTCAGCCCCAATTTATCACTTATTTAGATAATGAAAACGAAAACGGCATCCGAAATAGGATGCCGCAATCAAAACTCTATGGTCAGTACTTAGACTGCTTCGGAGATATGCTTTACAGCATCGCCAAAAGTCTGAATTGTTTCAGCAGCGTCATCAGGAATTTCAATTCCGAATTCCTCTTCGAAAGCCATTACCAATTCAACTGTATCAAGGCTATCTGCGCCGAGGTCATCGATGAAGGATGCATTTTCAACAACTTTATCTTCTTCAACACCTAGGTGCTCTACAACGATCTTCTTAACGCGGTCAGCGACATCGCTCATATCTCAGGTCCTTATTCGTTCCTGGGCCGTGGCCCGTGGTTCTCCGCAGTAGAACTGCGATCTTGAGGTGCTTCAAGAGTGAAGCGGTGGATCCCCGTTCGTTTATGGGGCGATGTGCACAGATCAGGGTCCAAAGCACTTCGTTCAGTCGCCTATAGCACAGGTTTGCCTAGGGGCAAATGTTTTGTCGTAAGCAAGTCTAAATCGGCATAAAGCCACTAAAGCATAGCCATGCCACCATTAACATGCAACGTAGCACCCGTCATGTAGGCTGCTTCTTCGCTGGCCAGATATAATGCCGCCGCCGCAATTTCACTGGCTGTGCCCATACGCCCAGCAGGCACTTGAGTCAAAATTCCAGATTTTTGATCATCGGTCAATTTGTCGGTCATCGCAGTTGTGATAAAGCCCGGCGCCACACAGTTCACTGTGATGCCGCGTGTTGCCACTTCATAAGCCAATGACTTGGACATCGCCACGACACCCGCTTTTGACGCGGCATAATTGGCCTGCCCGGGATTGCCAGTCGCACCTATGATAGAAGACACATTGATAATGCGGCCCCAACGCGCTTTCATCATGCCGCGCAGCACACCTTTGCACAGACGCATGGTGCTAGTGAGGTTAATATCCAAAACCAACCCCCACTCATCATCCGACATGCGCATGAATAGGTTGTCGCGGGTCACGCCAGCGTTATTGACCAAAATGTCAACGCTGCCCATGGCCTCAGCCGCTTGTTTCGGCAAGGCGGTGACCGCTTCTGAGTCTGACAGGTTGCACGGCAAAACATGCACCCGATCCCCCAGTTCAGCCGCTAAAGCTTGCAAGGGTTCCACCCGCGTGCCAGAGAGCGCAACAGTTGCGCCAGCCGCATGCAAAATTTTTGCAATCTCGCCGCCAATGCCACCTGAGGCGCCCGTGATTAATGCTTTTTTTTCATCCAAACGAAACATGTGATTCTCCTAAGTTCGACGTCAATTATAACAGGCTGAGATACCTGTCTCTTATACACATCTGACGCTGCCGACGAATAGAGAGGTGTAGAT
>OLHR01000372.1_pt1 | contig 14431 bp, 8 predicted proteins | sample 1609291 | NCBI WGS metagenome assembly OLHR01 (sample SAMN05416707, study PRJEB24817) | seawater metagenome | isolation source: Sea water | place: Canada:Atlantic | collected 2013-07 | reverse complement strand
GGCATACGAGATCATGCCTAGTCTCGTGTGCTCGGAGATGTGTATAAGAGACAGATCTAATTATAAGTCTGAAGAAATGGTACAAGTGTTGAGAGGAAAATCAAAATGGATAAAACACTAAACATATACCTTTTGCTATATTTATGCAATATATATTATATAAATGCAATATATGCAATTAAATGTAGTTTTTAATAAAAATAATTCAAATGGCACAAAGTAAAAGAAACTTTCAGTCCGCTCAAATGAACAAGGACCTTGATGACAGATTAGTCCCTCCTGGTTCTTATAGAGACGCTTTAAACGTTAGCGTTGCTTTTTCTGAAGACGGCAATGTAGGGGCTTTAGAAAACCTAAAAGGTAATGAGTTATTACTAACTCAAAACATAACAGGTCTTAGTGCTGCTTCTAATCCAAATGCAGAAGTAATTGGCAGTATAGCTCATCCTGAAGAAGATAAAATTTACTATTTTGTAACAGGAGATAATACTGATGGTATATTTGAATACGACTTTAGTACAACACCTCCAAGAGCAAACACAATAATAATTGATAGTTCAACACCCCCGCCTGCGCCCACATTACTAAATTTTACATTTCCTAATGCTTCGGCACTAGCTTTAGTGGCTATTAATGGAGACATTAGTGTATCATCATCTTTAGGAGAAATAGAAAGTACTACTGAAAATTTCAATGAAACAGTAGTATCAGACACCTTACGGACTATTTCAGCAAGAGTAAGAGTACCTAATGGATATAGTAACACAAATGATTATGTAAGCGGAACTTTAAATGCTACACAGCAGGCAATCGCAGCTCCTATTGCAACGTCTGTTACTATATTACAACCAACTTTAATAACAACTACCACCGCTACTTTGAATGGTAGATATACTCAAGATGCGGCTTCATTAACAGATATAGGCTTTTATTATACTGCTAATACAGGTGGAAGCAGCACAGTTAATTTGTACTCTAATAAAATTGTTATTGATGTGCTACAGGGTGGAAGCGCAAATATATCTAGCGGATCACCTAATTGGACAGACCCTTTTGAAGGAGTTCCATCTAGTGATGTTACTGTTATAGATGGTAACGGCAATGTTATTAGCACAAGTAATTATGTTTACGAACAACATTTTGGCCCACAACCTTCTACAATAGAATTTATTAGTTCTTTTTCAGCTACATTACCAGTTACTGTAGCCCAAACTAGTACACTAACAACAATAAACAATGCTTTAACCAGCTCTCAAATTGTCTCTTCAGGTACACAAGTTTCATTAGCAGGTGCGATAACGTCGCCTTTTAGCGCTGCAGTTGCAGTTTTGGCACATACCACCGAACATGCGGTTGTAGCTTACGTTACGAATGCTCAAGGAACAACCTTTAGTGATATTGTAACTTTCCAAACTGATGCGTACGTTGCACCAGCATACAATACTTTACCAAATAATAAATTATTTATTTTTCCAACAGTTTGTGACGAAACAACAAACCAACTTGGCCAATACTATCCGGGTTTTGGTGACTTTGAAAAGGCAGACGGTAATCTTTATTTTGCTGTAACTGCTTCAAATCAAAGCGGTTTATATGCTGACTATACCGATTTAACAAATGAAACGGGCTTATTAAGTAATATAGGCACTGCTTCTTTAACTTTTATCAATGCTGGGCCAAATTTTCCAACTAATTATGCGAAAACCCGAAGTGAGTACGCATCAACATCTGCTCCTGGATTTTACATGGTTACAGCTTCTAAAACTGGGTTTACATCAAGTGGTGTACAAATAAAATACGGCTCACCTTCCAATGCAGTAAGGACTTCTAACTTTACTTTAAATTTTGCAAAAACAGGAACCGGAGCGGTGCCAGCTGTAGCTGTGTATGACCATAATGGGAATAGCGCACTGCACTGGAATGCTTCTCCAAGCCCTTTGGCTAACTTCAAAATAGGACCCCATGAAGCTAATTACGGAAGTGGAGCTATAATGATACCTATAGCAAATGTTACAAACGTTCCTTTAGCAACTTCTACAACTTCAAGTTTTGTAGGGTTTGATCCTGCAAAATTAAGTGTTTCTATAACCGGCAAAACGGAAGGCCTTGACTACGATTATTATATTGCAAAGGAGGCTATGTCAATTTGGGGTTCTGGCGCATTAAGTGGTGTATGTCCAGCTGTTATAATAGAAGCAGATCCAGAAGTTTTAAATAACAGAACTGGATTTGCTGGTAGTACACTTACGCATACTTTGAATATAACTTATAACTACTAATTATGGCTCAATTTACAATAAACCCAGGAACATATACTAATCCAGTTGTGTCGTTTACACCAAGCGTTGATATACAAATAAACTCTATTGAAAACATACACGCTTTAGAGCTTGGTTTTAACATTAACGACACAATAAGCGCAAACACCAAAGTTTATATACAAGAAGGATATGCTTCTAAAAGTTTTATTCCAGAGGTGGTCGTGAATTACACAGAAATATAATATGGGAAGTTTTACATTAAATTTTGATAAAAGCAGGCTTATTACAGCGGCTAATGTTATCGACAATATACTTTATTTCACCGATAATGAAACAGAGCCTAAAAGAATAAATCTTGAAGTTTTTAAAGCGGGAGATCATTCAACCGGAACAACATCCGTATATGGTAGACAATTCATAGAGAGAGATATAACTGTAATAAGGCCACACCCTCAAGCAGTTATTAATTCTAGTTTATCTCAAGAAGTTGATGTGCCGATTGATGCACAAGAGCCTCTAGCTATAACAGGAGAGGCAGAGATATTTAATGCTTTTATAAAACTGCATGGCTCTAGCGTTAGTGCTGGTACCATTTTTACAAGAAGAGGCTTTTATTATAGGGAATATACAAGTGCTGATTCTCGAACTCCTACTTTAGAAGCTGTTATAGCTGAAGGTACTGAAGTAGTAGCAGATTTAAATGGTTTTGCTTTTAGTTCAGAAGTTGTTTTAGCCGCGGATAAAAAATATCATTATATAGCTTATGCTAAAACTCAAATAGGTTCGGCTGTTTATGGAGATGTTGTTGCTTTTAGCACTAATGCTGTTACAACAGATTTTCCAAGTATAACCACGGTAGGCCATGAAAAACTAACCAACCTTTCTTATAAATTAAAAGGAAAAGTAACTGATGAAGGAGGCTCACAAATTACTGAGGTTGGTATTTATTACTATTTTTTAGATTTTTTAAATAATACCAGCACACCATCTACACTTGTAGGCGGTTCAAACAACCCGATACAAGGGGCTTATAAAGATACAGCTACATATAATAGAGATACTGGTGAATTTTCTATAAACATAAGAATTGAGCCAGGCACGGTATTCTATTATCAAGCTTACGCTGTCAATGTTGAGTCTGGTCAAGACGAAGGTTTAGTAAAAGTACAAACCGTGTCCCAAACAGAGGCTCCAGCTTTGAAATTAGCAGAATGTAGCATAGAGAACAATAAAGCTATACTTAGAGCTCAAGTAACAAATCCAAATGGAAATTTAACAGAAAGAGGTTTTTATTTTAGTAAAACATCAAACAATCTCTTCACTATGATAGCTACACATAGTACTAACCCTAATATATTTAAGGTTAGCGTACCTATGACAGCTAATAACTATCTAGATGAATTTGTTTTTGACACTACAGCTGCAACTGGATTAACCTTAGCTAGAGGAGAAACACTATATGTAGCAGCATATGCTAACAATCCCTCTGAGAACCAAACAGGTATATTGCCATTAACTATACGTGACGTAGATGTAGTAACAACCCCACCTTCAGTTTCAACAAACGATTTAGCTATTGGTACTAGCAATGGAAACTCTACGTTAGTGTGTACAGGAGGTAATAATGCTGACACCTCCCAGGGAGTACAATCTTTAGGGTTCTATATAACCAGAACAGCAACAGGTGTTTCGCTAGGTATTAATCAAGCGGCTAAAAAAGCTGAAATGATTAGAAGAATTAACGCTTCTCCTGCAACAGCTGTTGAAACTATTGCTTATAAAACTCAATTTGCTGGGTTACCCGATATAATTAATACAGATGTAGGTTTATTTAGAGTTACATTTATCGGTAATAACGTGGTTCCTATAGAACCAGGATTTGATTATCATATTATGGCAACTGCTTTTAACGGAGGAGTACTAGGGACTGGAGATGTTTTAAATACTCCGACCGCAGCATCATCTGAAGCCCCTCCTGTTTTTACAGCAGACACTCAAAGCATAACCACAACTAGTGGAGTTATGCGAGGGTCGGTTCAATTTGTTAATGATCCATCACTAAAAACGCCAGTTACTGCAGCAGGTTTTACTTATGCAGCGGGAGAGACTGGCAGTTTAAAAGTAGCTTTTGTAAATATTTCTAGTAGCGAATTAGCTACATTAAATAATTATATAGCAACAGGAACAGGTAGTGGCAATTTTAAAGCTTCAAAAACAAGCTTACAAGCAAATACTCTATTTAAAGTTCAAGCTTTTGTTGAAAAAGGTGGAGCTAAGTCGTATGCTAAATTTGACGGTGATAATCAAGGAACTTATGGTGATGGGATCACTAGATTTAGAACTTTAGCGCCTCCCGTAGCTTTAGCTAAAATTACAGCTTCAACCGCTGGTGCCGCTGAAAGAACAACAGCTAGGATTAGAGCTAATCTGACTACGGATGGTGGATCAAACATGAGCTTAATAGAAATGAATCCTGCATTTTACTACGCAAAAAAATCAATTACTGTTGGCTCAACTAATGCACAAAGAATAGCTAATATAAAAACACAAGTAGGATCAAATGCGAAAACCTCTGAAAAAGGTAAGCAGCTTTGTGATATTCCTGACATTAACGCTAACGGACGCGTTGCAACTGAAGTGCACGCTACTTTAGGAGGAAGACAACAATTTAGCTCGTCAGCGGCTGTTTCGTTGTCACCAAACACAGAATATTGGTTTTTTGCTTCTACTACCGTATCAAATGGAGCAGGATTATCTGATAGTAATTTAAACGAATTTAAAACACAACCTCTTGCTGCAACCGCCCCTATAATAAATCCAGTTGTAATGACAAGTATTTCACCAAACAACGCTTGGGCTAAATCACAAGTAATTGGTAGTGGTGGAAATGCAGATTATTTTGGTAACATAATAGGGTTTTATTATGTAAAAAAATCAGATATGGCAGCTAGTTATAATCCTAATAACGCATTAACAGCAGCGCCTAATTTAATTGCAAGCTCTAATAAAGTTTTTGCAGATGCTAGTGCAAGGTTTGGCGGAAGGACAATAGGAGGTAAAAATATACAAAATTTACTTTCTAACACTGAATATTATATTATTGCTGCCGTTGAAAATGGTGTAGGCGTAGGATACAGTACTAAAGCAACGTTATTTAAGACAGCAGGATCTCCAACACCCGATTCTGTAAATGTGCTAGGAAATAATGTTATTTGGTTTGATAATAAAGGTCGTGGGATTGACGGGAACAGTTTTGATTTTAAAGTTACTCCATCTACAGCGACTGTAACTGCTCGTACAGATGATTACTGGTTTCCTGCTGGCGCAGGCGGTGGTGGATTACCTAGAGTTTTAAAAGAAAGAGATAGATCAGGCAACACTGTTTTAACTGTAAATTGTCCTGTAAACAATAGCACCTCACAGCGTGAAATATACATTCATCTTTCTCATTCAATCACACCTGGGGTAACTAAAAAAATAAAACTAATACAACAGCCCGGAGAGGGAAGTCCTTTTGGTGATTTAGGATATGGGGGCAATAATTTATCATGGTTACTATAAAAAAATAAAGAATGTCAAATAAAAAACTACCTTTTGAAAAAATTTTCCCATATTTTAGTTATAGGTGGAGATATGAAGATGGACAATATTCTCCATACGCTCCATTTAGCAAGGTTAACTTTTTTCCTAAAGACCCAGACGTGGAAGAATACTTTAAAAAAGGTCATAACACATCAATATCAAATACCGTTGAGTCAATAAATCTTAACGGTATTGATAAAGGTGGTCCTGATGTTGTTGCTGTAGACATGCTATACTCGGAATCATTATCCAGTACTGTATATATACTAAAAACAATTGAGATACCAGAAAGTGAAAGAGGAGATGGTGCTTTCTTACAAGCACAAGTTACTAAAAGATCATTCTCTTCAGCTCTACCAAATGCTCAGTTGTCTAGAGTATACGATAATGTGCCTTTAAAAGCAAAAGCACAAGAAGTAACCGCTAACAGACTTATGTATGGTAATTATGTTCATCAATTTGATCAAAAGCCTTTAAATATAGTTATAGGTACTAAATCACTAGGAGCAGATCCACTAAATGGGCCACACGTTAAAGGTAATAGAACATATAATGTTGGTGTGGTATACATTGATAAATATGGCCGTTATGGTAACTTGGTAACTCAAGAAGCAGCTGAAACGGTTGGACAAGGATCTGCAATAAAAACTGATTTTACAACAAGATTTAGATCATCGCTTACAGCTAAAATAACAAGTGCTGCTCCGGAATGGGCTGTATATTACAGATACTTTATTAAAGACGCTGCTGGAGAACATTTTAATTTATCAGCGTTTAATGTTTATAATGATGGGTCAACTGATGACACCACATCAGATAATATATATGCACAGTTTAATTCTTCTGATAGAAATAAACTATCCGACGACACAATATTAATACCTAGAAGGCATAATGCTGAGAACGGAATAGAAGTTTCTTTTGCCAACGAATCAAGACACCCTGTGCTGGACATAGAGAATGAAGCACCTGATATTATTAAAAGTCAGGTTGTTGAAAGAACTATGTCACCCGTAGGAACCTGGGCTCACTTAAGACAAGGAGCAGATTTGTTTAGTCACAGCTCCTCAGCTTATTACAGTCATACTAGTTTTACTAATACCACTGGTCTTTACATAACCGTTGGGCAAACAGTATTATTTTTTAAAGACAGGGGGTTGAATTGGGATGAGCAAGGAAAAATTGCTTTTTTAAATACCTATATAAGATCTCAAGATCCTGCGGCTGGTGGAACAGCTAACACGTTATTTAATTCAAAAGAAACACCATTAAATACAACTCAACTGATAGACATGTCCGGCTACGCAGACCGCTTAGCTATTCAGCTTAAAGACACTGTTGGCGATAGCAATAAGTGTCTTGTTGAGAGCATAGAATATGGTACAACACCCGGAGCAAATCAAAGAAACACATTTAAAATAACATTAGGGAAGAGTGTTGATGACGGGGGTGGATTAACCAGTACTGTTGGTTTTACCACAGTTCCTGCGAATTTTGATGCTGCAGGTGCATATAACGGAACAAAAGGCTTTGTTAAATTTTTTAAATTTGGCCTTTCAGAAGATGGAAAAGAAAAATTACAAGGTTCGTTTTTTGTTAAAATGCCGCGGGATGTTGCGAATAATTCAGGAATAACTGTTTTGCCTACTTACCAAACAGAATTTGATGAAGAGGGTAAAGTTTCGCTTATAAAAGAAATGAATTTTGAAACTGAACCTATTGCTGACTCAAATATAGATCTGTACTGGGAATCAAGTAAGACGTATCACGTTGATACGGACCATGGATATACAAACGATGTACCTTTTGCAAACTGCATAGGAACAGCTGAGGCATCCACTGGTAATATATACTTAGAATCAGTGAAAATTTTTGATAAATTTAATTCAGTAGAACTTGCTAAAGGGATACGTGTTAATACCCCAGCTAGTAGATTTGCTGAAGAACATAGAAAAGCTGGTTTAATATTCTCAGGATTATATAATTCAAAAACAGGTATCAATGAGCTTAATCAATTTAATGCGTCTATAGGTATAACAAAAGAGTTAGAACCTAACTACGGAGGGATACAAAAGTTATTTGCTTTAGACACTAATTTAATTGCTTTTGCGGAAGATAAAGTGTTTAGAATATTAGCAGACAAGGATGCCCTGTTTAATGCAGACGACGGTGTTAACGTTACAGCTACTAATTTAGTACTAGGACAAGCTATGGTTTACCAAGGTAACTTTGGTATTAGTAATCATCCAGAATCTTTTGCACATTTTAGAAATAATATATATTTTACAGACGCTAAAAGAGGTAATGTTTTACAGCTAACTCCTGCTAATGGCCAAATAAATCCAATAAGTTCTAGGGGTATGTCAAACTTCTATAGAGATCGTATTGGTACAGCTAACAAGCTAGTGGGAATGTATGACGGTGCTAAAAATATATATACCTTATCAATGCAAGGGTATAATCACACAGAAGCATCTATTGGGTCTGAAACATTTCCAAATGAAACCACTAATACAACAATAGGTTACAATATACTTACGCAAGGGTGGACGTCTAGATATAGCTTTATTCCTGAATCAGGAATAACAATGAACAACAAATTCTACACGTTTAAAAACGCTAACGCTTATTTGCATAATTCTAATACAGCTAATAGAAACAATTTTTATGGTACAGATTATGATTCAGAAGTAGAAATTTTATTTAACGACAACTCTGGTAACGTTTCTGATTTTCTTACACTAAACTATGAAGGTGATTCTGATTGGGAAGCTACTAGCATAAAAGGCGATCAAGACGGGCTGTACAACATAACAAATGTTAGATTGCTTGATTCTGATCAGTCAGGTTTTCTAGGATGGTTCCTTAAAGAAGGTAAATACTATGGGGCAGTTGTGGGAACACAACCCTCATATATAATTGATCCAAGTGGTTCTGTAGGGGCTGACGGATTTTGGCCACTAATACAAGATGGTAGCAACACACAAGATGTGTCTGGTACTAAAGGGTTTTTTGCTAAAGTTAGATTTAAAAACTCCGCAACAACAGCTAAAGAACTTTTTGCAATAAGTACAGAATATTATATAAGTCAATCTTAATTAAATTAAATTAAATGAAATTACAAGTAAGAAAATTAATAGAGTCAGATTGGAACTTCTTGCCATCTTGGTGGGAAGTTTACGATCAACCACCACCACAAAGAGACTTCCTACCAGAAAACGGATTAGGTGGCTTTATGGTATGTAAAGAACACGATGCTATAGCAGCAATGTTTCTTTACACAACAAATTCAAGAACTGCAATTCCAGCTATAGTTATATCTGATAAAGATTATAAAGATAACGATAGAAGTGACGCGTTACAGTTACTGGTGGATTTTACCTCCAGCTTCGCAGAAGACATGGGGTATAAATATTCATTCGCTTGGGCAACCCCTGGCGTGTTATTAGATAAATATATAGAATCAGGATTCTCGGTAAATAACACACCGAGTCACGAATTAATAATAAAATACTAAAATGGGAAAAGGACTAATGGGTGCTTTAAATCCGGTAAGCGGTGTTGCGGATGCGATAGGTGGGGTTGCTAATATAGCGGGTTCGCTAATAGGTGGAAAAGCTAGAAGAAAAGAAGCAAAAATAGCTGCTGCTCAATTTGAAACACAAAGACAACAGTTAATGGATACTACTTTTACAAATCCGTTTGCAAACTTAGAAAATACAGCTGAAGATTTAACAGTCAATCAGCAAGCAAGTCAATTTCAAGCGCAACAAACTGATGCTGCTTTAGCTCAGTCAATGCAAGCTGCTATAGCTTCAGGTGGAGCTGCTGGTGGGGCACAAGCAATTGCCGCTGCTGCACTGCAATCTAAAGCAGGTATATCTGCTGACCTTGCAGGACAAGAGAGCCGTAATCAAGCTATGAGAGCTCAACAGGCTGCTGCTAACCAAGGCTTAGAAGCTCAAGGTGAAGAAGATTTACAAACTCAAAATTATAACAAAAACCAAGATTTACTTAGAATGGCATCTGCTCGTAAACAACAAGCTGACGCAGCAAGGGCAAAAGCTACTCAACAACTTATGGGTGGTATTGGACAAATAGCTGGAGGTTTCGGCGGCACTAAAGAAGGATAAATTATGGGAAGACAAATGGGAAATAAAGTAGGCATAAAGGATGCTCAATTTATTAGCAGAGCTGGAAGAGATATAGTTACCGAAACAATAGGAAGAGAAGTAGGTGGTGTTGGGACTGCAATTGGTCAAGCTATAAAAGACAAAACGACCCCACTTAAGAAAAGGCAAATGGCTAATAAGCTAACTGTTGAAGATGCAGCTTTTATTAGTCGAGCAGGTAGGGATATAGTAACTGAAACTATTGGTCGAGAGATAGGAGCTGTTGGAACTGCAATTGGAGCAGCATTAAAAGGCGCCAAAGAAAGATCTCAAGCTAAAAAAGCAAAAGATGCAGAGGCTGTAGAAGCTGCAGGAAAAGAGAGATTAGCAAAATCAACTAAACCTGCTGGGGGAAATAATCTAGTTAATACTGATGGTATTGGAGATAGAACTACTGGATTAAACAACCCAGGAGACAAAGGACCAACCGAGGGCGCTATGCCAGCACCTGGAAAAAACCAGTCTGTGTTGGATTCTTTGAATATCGGAGTATCTGGAGCTAAAGGCTTCACCTCCTTTGCACCCAAAGCAACAGACACTGAACCATCAGCATTCGTTCAAACTCCTGCAGAAGTTGAAGAACAAACTGGCGGCGGTGGTTTATCTAGCAAAGAAAATGCTTGGAACAATAACCTAGAAGATGTTAAAACCAAATATAAAGGTAATAAACAAAAATATCTTGATGATGCAGCTACTTCTGGAAAAGAAACAGAAGCAAGAAGACTATGGGCTGAGAAAAACTTACCTAAAGGTGAGACCTATAATGAGGAGATGCATGGAGCACAATTCAAAAGTGCATTCCCTAGACAAAAAGACAATAGCCCCTTCTCTAGACAACGACAAAGAGCTGACGATTTAGCTTCTATGTATGCTGTTAATATTGGAGGCAGAGATATCTCTGGAAGTACTGATGAATCACAATATCAAGAAGGTAAAACTTATGTAGAAAAAGAGCGGAAGCTTTCTAGCGCAAGTTTTATGGGCAGTGCAGCAATAGAAGGTTACAATTTAGCTGTGGAGGGTAGAAACTACGACAAACAAGTACAAGCTGATTCTGAAGACTATTTTAACGAAATGACTGCTGGGTTGAATGCAGAAAGAACAGGTATTGATTATTTAGACCAAAGCTTAAATGAACTAGGAAACCAAAGAAAAAGACAATATGCTGAGCACCAGAAAGACAGAACTGCAGCTATTCGAGAAGGTAGGAAAACCGAATGGGACATAAAACACAGCGAATATAAGAATTTTGCCGACGAAGTTTTAAATGCTAAAGACAATATAGTGGAAGCTACTAACGCTTACAAAGAAGGTGTAGAAAAAGGTGAAATCGATGGCCCTGCATCAGATTCAGGTCTTGAAGATTTATATAATACATTCCTTCGAGGAGGTTCTATATTAGGGGTTGTTGATTTAGGAGATGGCATGGGAGCATCTTTAGCTGGAGAAACACGCGGAGGTGAGGCTATACAAATGAGTCTTACTGGCTTAGCTCAGCAACTTCAAAAAAAGAGTTTTGTTAAGAAGCAAGATCCTATGGAATTCTATAATGAGTTCACTGCCAACATAAAGACTGATAAAATTCCAGGTGTTGAAAAACAATACACAGTTGATGCAAATGGAAATAAAATTACAAAATATAATACAGATCAACTAGGAAGAGTTCTAGATGTATATATAAAAGAAGAATTAAGGGAAACTAATTCGGCTAGAGGCTACGGCTCAGCTTTATTAAAGCTAGACCATAGACAGTATAATGAAATGGTTAAAGATCCTGAATCAGATCCAAAAGGTCTTATTGCAGCTAAAATGAAGGAGGACATGATGAATATACTAGCTCCTATGCAGAATTACCAATCCAAAGAATCTACCGCAATGTCTAACACATTAGAAAGAGGTAGACAGGCTAACAAGAAAAGGTATGCTGACCTGAAAAAACAAGGTAATTCTACTGAATTTATAAATAGACAAGCTGCAAGAGATATAGCTGGTTCATTTAGACAAGTGTTTGCTGCGGGAAGAGATGCTGAAGGTGTTTCATTAAAACCCGGAGAAGGCATAGCTTGGGATCCAAATCAGTACAGTCCTGAAGTAATTACAACATACAATAAAGAACTTGAAGCACTTTTTACAGGTGCTAAAGGTATAAGTGGTGTTACGTTGGACCCATCAACCGGAGAATTGGTTATAGAAGGTAAAATAAAAACTGAAACAAATGAAAAAGGCGAAACAGTAGATACTCCAGGGCTTAACGAAACAATTCCTTTTGCTGATAAAACTGAAAAAGAAAAAGAACAAATTATATCAAATTTAATGAAGAGTTACGGTGTTGATTCGGTAGGCGGTAACGTTACAAGTACCCAAGATGCTGAAGCTGCTCTCTCAATTGCTCTTAACAGCATAAAATAGAAAATTAATCCTATGAATGAAGAATTATTACAGATGGTTGAGGGAATGCTTGCTAATAATGCTACCCAAGAAGAAGTAAACCAAGCGGTAGCTGAATTTCAAAGTAGACCTGAAGTTACTACAGAACCTGAATCTATAGAACAAATGGACCCGGAAACGGGTTCATTATATATGGAAACAAATAATACAGGAGAGGACGATAGATTACTTAGTATGGTCCAAGGAATGCTAGAAAACAATGCCACCCAAGAAGAAATAAATCAAGAAGTAGCAGCTTTTAAAAACCATTTGAGTAAAATGGAAAAGCCGGAAGTCACTGTGGAGGAAACTGCACCTGTAGTGGCAGAAGATACGGAATTGCAGTCGGAAGATACTTCTTCGGAGTTACTAGGAAAGGTAGTTAGGGTAAAAAGAAAAGACGCGCCTAACGGATACGATGAATATAGTTATGAGGAAATTGAAAAGCAAATAGCAAACAAAGATTTCCGTCCAGGCCAAAAACCTTTTGAAAGTGTTGAAGCTTACGTGGAAGCTTTTAAAGGTAAAGCACAATTAGTGGATTTAACGGGTAGCGATAGCTCTGCTTTGGTTGATTCTAAAGATAGAAAACCTGTAGATGTTGTTGATTTTGAAGAAGGTCCTAGTGTGCCTGTTGACGATTTTGTTGAAGATGTTGATGCTATACAAGGTTTTGAAAAAATTAATAAGCTTACTTTTGAAGAAGATAATAATTTAGTAGAAAACTATGTCAACTCAGAGGAATATGCACAAGATGCGTCTTTTATAACGGAAGGTATAAATTTTAATGTTGAAGATGCTGATTTAGAACGAGACATTCTAGATAGGTATACTTCTAATTTTGGTAAAAATGATCCTTTTATAGCTAATTTTAATGAAAGCATACTAGATTTAAAGGAAAAAGAAATAGAAAACAAAAAGTCTGAGCTTGAGAAAAAATATAAGTTTAATGAGTCTACCCAACTGTGGTCTGACCAAAAGTTGATGAAAAAAGCTCAAGAGGAGTTCCACAATTTTCAAACTGACTTAATATACTCCGCTAAAGAAAATTCCGTAGGGTACCAGTCTAGAGTAGCTGCATACAGAAATTCTTTTAACAAAGAAGTTGAAAACAAACAAGCTATCTATCAAAAACAAAAAGATGCTGAAGCTGCAGCTAAGTTATCAGAAGAAACTGTTGATAAATTTAACGAAGAAATGCATCCTTTGTTTAAGTATAATCCCGTTTTCCAAGCAACATATCGGGGATTTGGCTATGTTACTGATGAAGCATCTGTTGTAGAAGGAATATACAATGTTGCAAAAATGTTGAACATGGGAACCCCCGGGGTCGGCGGGATGGGAGAGCTACAAGAAGCATCTATAGCTAATGTAGCAGAGCACAATCTTAAGCTAGTAGGGCACAGTGGAGCGAACACTTTTGAAGGTAAAGATGATATAATAAAAGGTGTAGCCGTAAGCTCATACACTCCTGTTCGTATTGAAAGCGCAGAATATAAAGAATGGCTAGCTACTCCAAAAAAAGAAAGAGATTACACTCCCCCTTCACAATTTGTTGTTACAGTACAGGATACTAAAAAAATGGCTGAAGCAGGGCAATATACGGGTTCTACTCCTAAGAGATTTAAAGTAAACACTGGGTCGGGTGCAAACTCCCAAACCCAGTATTTTGATACTATACTAGAAGCAACAGCACACTATAGTAATAAAGGAGCTAAGCTAAAAGAAAGATTTGCTGAGGCTACTGCTAAATCAAAAAGTTTTCAAGCAATACTTGATAAACTAGAAAGTAGTCCTGAATTTACTGATGAAAACGGGGATTATGATTCTTCAAAATTTAGCTTAAAAAACATTAGAAAAGTGGTTGGTGTACAGGGGGTGCAGATGCTATCTTCTGTTCTTACTTTAGGCTTAGGCACATACGGGCAAGAAGCGGGAGCTATGTTTGAAGACTGTCTCTTATACACATCTCCGAGCCCACGAGACTAG
>OLHR01000369.1_pt1 | contig 14498 bp, 9 predicted proteins | sample 1609291 | NCBI WGS metagenome assembly OLHR01 (sample SAMN05416707, study PRJEB24817) | seawater metagenome | isolation source: Sea water | place: Canada:Atlantic | collected 2013-07 | reverse complement strand
ATCGTACTTTGCAGTCCACCGCCCTGGCCAGGGCGGTGGACTGCAAAGTACGATTAAAACCGATATTCATCAAATTTGACACGCAGCCGCGATGCGTTAATTGAGCACCCTTGGGGGTGCCTGTAGTCCCAGAGGTGTAAAACACGCAGGCATCATCATCCGGATCGACGGACACCTCGGGCATGGCGCTCTCAGTATTAATGACCTCACGCCAGTCCACCACATGCTCGGGCACGCTATCAGGCAAACGCACTCCACAGACAATCAGACTCTGAAAGTCCTCGCGAATTTCTTCGAACCGCAAAAGACGCTCTTCATCGCAGATCATCACCTTAGGCTCCGAATCTTTCAACGCGTAGTGCATCTCCTTTGGCACCCACCATGCATTCATACCAACGACAGCAGCACCCATCGACACAACGGCCCAATAGGCCAGCATCCACTCCGGATAGTTTCGCATAGCAATTGCAACTCGATCACCGGGTTGCACACCCTGTATCGAAAGCCAGTTGGCGATGGAGGCCGTTACTTCATGAGCTTGCGTGTAAGTGTAACGTTCGTCTTGGAAGACAAGATATTCCCGATCCTGATAAGCAGCAGTACCCTGCCAGATCTCACGTAAAGATGCAGGCGCGTGTTTATAGCTGCGCACTGGATAGCCGCGCACTTCTAGGGTTTCGATCTCAAATAATTGCCCGGCGGACGTCAATTCGTCCCAGACATTCCTTAACTCATCGTACATTCGGCTACTGCTCCAAAATGTTTATTGCATATCGCTCAGAATAGCCGCGACACCGATATCCATCAATAGATAATTCGAATTTAATCGACCATCCGATGGCCGGCATATTAGAGCGACAACTTTCGCAGTAGCGAGCTATGGGCTCACCCAGACTGCAACCGGCCTATCCGACGTTTTTAGGAGGCAGGAGAGGCGATTCTCTAAGGGATAGTGGACACACTTCTGTTTAGGCAGAACTTTCTACTAAATCATCAAACAAAGGTTTAAAATCCCCGCTCACAAGCTTTGTCGAGAAGGCTCCCGTGGACAGCTGAAGACTCTGTTCAGCAGTGGAGGTTTTTGGGCTCATAACAGTATCAGGTGTCTAAGATGAAGAGATGGAATGGTTGGGGCGACGACGACAATGCGCTTGACTATGAATTGAGTGCTGCGGCCTTGCGCTTTCTGGAGGGTCTAATCGGGGAATCCAAGCCTCTTCCTGATGCAAGCTTGGAGCACGTTCTGGCCACTGTGCCCGAGTCGCGCCTTCCACCAGACGATCTCTACAGCCTGGATGCAGAGGACCGATTGCGGCACGCCCGCGGTCAAAGTCTACCAGATTGGCTCGCGTTACGGAGTGGCGCGGTGGGTGTTTTCCCCGATGCCGTTGCGTTTCCGCGCAGCACTGAAGAGGTTCGATCCTTACTGCAAATGGCAAACGAACGGCAGATTGACATTATCGCCTATGGAGGCGGCACATCTGTAGTCGGGCATATAAATCCGGAGGAAGACGGCCGCCCAGTGCTGACCATCGATATGACGCGCATGGATCAACTGATGAACCTAGATAAAGCGAGTCAAATTGCGACCTTTGGGGCAGGCACTATCGGGCCCCGCGTGGAAGCACAACTCAAATCTGAAGGCTATACTCTGGGGCACTACCCACAGTCTTGGGAGCTTTCTACTATTGGGGGTTGGGTCGCCAGCCGTTCCAGTGGCCAACAATCATTACGTTATGGGCGTATTGAGCAGATGTTCGCTGGGGGACGCATCGAAACACTAAAGGGCACTTTGGATATCCCCACGATTCCTGCGTCATCAGCCGGACCCGATGTGCGTGAATTTTTTCTCGGCACAGAGGGGCGCATGGGTATCATTACCGAGGTTAAAGCCCGCGTAACACCTTTACCCGAGCAGGAATCTTTTCACGTATTATTTTTCCCCACCTGGGAGGCTGGACTGGCCGCAGTGCGTGAAATCGTCCAGAGTAAAATGCAACTTTCCATGATGCGCCTGAGCAACCAGATCGAAACTTTCACACAGCTTCGGCTAGCGGGCGGAGCTCAGGTAATTGCCTTACTGGAGAAATATCTCGATTTACGTGGAGCCGGTGACGATAAAGTTATGTTCACATTCGGTGTCACCGGCTCTAAAGGCCAATGTCAGTCAGCACTGAAGCTTACCCGCCAAATTGCCAAGCGTCATGGCGGTGTCGGCGCCGGCCCTGCACTAGGAAAAAAGTGGGAGCACAGCCGATTTCGCTCGCCTTATTTGCGCCATGGATTGTGGGATTCCGGCTATGCCGTTGACACCATGGAAACTGCTATCGACTGGGTGAGAGTGCCCGAGGCAGCAGCAGGAATTCAGGCTGATATCACCAACGCCCTGTCAGACGAGGGAGAAGCTGTGCATGCCTTCACGCATCTTTCTCATTTCTATGGTCAGGGCTCAAGTATTTATACAACGTATATATTTCGCTGCGGCAGCGATTACGAAACAACCTTGGCTCGATGGGAAAAACTGAAAGCGGCGGGTGCCGAAGCAATTGTCCGCTTTGGTGGCACTATCAGCCATCAACACGGGGTAGGCAAAGATCATGCAAAATATCTATCCGCAGAAAAAGGTGAGCTGGGCATTGAAGCCATTCAGACTCTAGTAGAACTGTTTGACCCACAGCAACAAATGAATCCAGGTAAGCTAGTTCCCTGAATGATATTCGATAACACAAAGGCTTAACAATGAACGTGCGAAGTACCACTTTTACTGATCGGAAGGCACTTTGGAAGACGCTCCAGCAGGGAGACTCTAACTGGGACATGGTGATTGTAGGCGGCGGCATTATAGGTGCTGGGATTTTACGCGAAGCCGCCAGGCGCGGGATTAAGGCCTTGTTGGTAGAGCAGCAAGACTTTGCCTCGGGCACATCCAGCCGGTCATCCAAAATGGTTCATGGTGGCCTGCGCTATATCAGCCATGGGGATATTAAGCTGACCAGAGACTCTCTTAGTGAACGCGAACGGCTACTGCGAGAAGTCCCAGGACTGATCGACCGCATGGGGTATTTTTTCACCCTTAGAAAAGGTCAGTTTCCCGGACGGTTTGTGTTCGGTCTTTTGCTGGCCCTATACGACTGGTTAGCGGGCATCAAAGACCATCGATACTTCAACAAAGCTTCAGTCCAGCAGCAGTTTTCTGGTATTAACAGTCACGGGCTCAATGGCGCCATGTACTACACAGACACAGTGACAGACGATGCGAGGCTAGTACTGCGCCTACTTCAGGATGCCACGGAGGCAGGGGGCGTTGCCGTCAACTACATGAAAGTTGAATCCTTGCTCAAGACAGAGGGGCAAGTAACGGGCGTAGTCATCAAGAATAGCGAGAATGCAGAGCAGGTTGAGATACAGTGTAAGTCGGTCGTTAACGCAACTGGAGCCTGGGCGGACCGACTGCGAAATGAAGTTAACCCGGAAAAACGCATTCGACCCCTGCGTGGCAGTCATCTTGTGCTGCCCATGGCGAAGCTCCCTGTAAAGGACGCGCTGACTCTTTTTCACCCTGTCGATAAACGTCCGGTGTTTATATTTCCGTGGGAAGGCACCACCGTAGTAGGCACTACGGATCTTGATCATAATGAAGATCTGGATAAAGAACCGGTCATCAGTGAACAAGAACTAGCGTACCTGCTCGAAGCCGTGGATGCACTTTTCCCGCAACATAGTCTGTCTCGAGACGACATTCTATCAACTTGGTCTGGAGTCCGCCCGGTGATCGGGTCAGATGAAGCGAAAGATCCTTCAAAGGAAAGACGAGACCACGCTGTATGGCATGATAAAGGCCTTGTGACAGTCAGTGGAGGCAAGCTCACCACTTTTCGCTTGATCGCACTGGACGCCATTAACGCGGCAACCGAAACGCTCGGCCATGTCGAGATAGTGGAGAGCGATGATTGCATTTTCAAACCCCCGGGGATTACCGCGACCGAACTCAACATAGCAGACCAACAATGGGCTCAACGGTTGATCGGCCGTTATGGGAAGCATGCCAAGACCCTGCTGGCTGAGGCTACCGATGCAGAGCGTTTGCCCATCGAAACTACGGCGTTTTGCCTTGCGGAGTGCCGCTGGGCTGCACGCAATGAATCGGTGGTGCACCTGGATGACTTAATGCTGCGTCGCACTCGACTAGGCTCAATATTGGAACATGGAGGGGAAAGTCTGTTTCCGGCTATTGAACAGATTTGTGCGCAGGAACTGAACTGGGATGCCGAGCTTTGGAAAAGGGAACTGGCGCGCTACCGAGAGATCTGGAGAACACGCTATTACCTGCCAGGCTCATAAGAGCCAATCAGAAAGAGCAACCGCATGAGCAATAATAAAGAGTATGTACTGGCGATAGATAATGGCACGCAAAGTGTTCGAGCTCTCGTTTTCGACCTCGAAGGTCAACTGGTTGCTAAAAGCAAAGTCGAGATAGAACCTTATTATTCGAATCAACCTGGTTGGGCTGAACAGGATGCTGATTATTTTTGGGACAACCTTTGTAAGGCCTGTTGCGCACTCTGGCCACAGCTCGATTTTCCAAAAAGTGCTATTAAAGCGGTCGCCCTGACCACGCAAAGGGCAACCATTATTAATCTCGACCGTGATGGGAAACCGCTGCGCCCAGCCATCGTCTGGCTTGACCAGAGGCTGGAGCAAGATTTACCTTCCATGGGACTGTGGAACATCCTCCTGACTTTGGCGGGAGAGAAGGACGCTGTAAGATTTTTTCGCAGCGAGGCTGAGGCTAACTGGATTAAGAACAAGCAGCCGGAAATCTGGAATAAAACAGCTAAATACCTACTACTGTCGGGCTACCTGACTTACAAACTTACAGGAAAGTATGTCGATTCAGTCGCAAGCCAGGTGGGCTATCTACCCTTCGATTTCAAGCGACATGATTGGGCCGGGCGACTCGACTGGAAATGGCGAGCACTGCCTATTAAACGAGAGCAATTGCCCGAGCTCGTCCCTGCCGGATCGCCTCTTGGCGCGATCAGTGCTGAGGCAGCACAACTGACGGGCATTCCTGAGGGCTTGCCCCTCATCTCGGCCGGCGCGGATAAAGCCTGTGAAGTGCTTGCCTCAGGGTGTCTCACCCCCGACACCGGCAGTCTCAGTTACGGTAGCGCCGCGACGTATAACAGCACCAATGTCCGCTATATCGAAGCGATAAAAAACGTTCCCGCCTACCCTGCTGCGATGCCCAATGCCTATAACACAGAGACTATTGTGCAGCGCGGATATTGGATGGTGAACTGGTTTAAACGTGAATTTGGTTTGCGCGAACAACGCATTGCAGCAGAGACGGGTGTTGAGCCTGAGTCACTGTTTGATGACCTGCTTAGAGAAGCGCCTCCTGGGGCAATGGGTCTGTTGGTGCAACCTTACTGGTCTCCTGGCGTCCGAATACCCGGTCCAGATGCCAAGGGCGCCATCATAGGGTTTGGGGATGTGCACACGCGCGCCCATATTTATCGCGCCATTATTGAAGGGATTGCTTACGCATTGCGAGAAGGCAAAGAGCGCTTAGAGAAGCGCAGCGGACACAGAATTACCACCTTAAAAGTCTCCGGCGGCGGCTCACAAAGTGATGAGGCCATGCAAATTACTGCCGACATATTCGGGCTAACCGTCGAGCGACCTCATACCTATGAAACCTCAGGGCTTGGCGCTGCAATCAACGCCGCAGTCGGCGTCGGGCTCTACCCTGACTATCAATCTGCGCTAGATCATATGGCACATGAGGGCGACCGCTTTGCCCCGATTGAAGAAAACGTACGTATTTATGATCAATTGTACAAGGAGGTCTATCTGAAAATGTATGATCGGCTCAGTCCTCTGTACGGCTCCATTCGTGAAATAACCGGATACCCCTTCTAGCACGCCAGAAACCCCAGCGAAGGAGCCCGAGGAAAGGTTTTGGCATTGGCCAGTCGATGCTGACCGGCCTGTATCAAGGGCAAACGGTATCAGGTACTGCGCCAAATACCCAGACAGTCCTAAGCAGCAGCTGACTCTTCTTTAACGCCTTCTTTAACGTCTTCTTTATCCTCTTCGGGCTCCAGCGCTGCCAATCGCGCCTCTAGCTCATCGGCCTTTTGCTGTAGCTTGACGTTTTCGGCTTTGGCCTTACTCGACGATTTTTGCAGCATTTCATTCGCCGTTGTTTTCTCAGCGAGTTTCTTTTTGCTGGCGTCCAAATTCTTTTTCATCGCTGCAGCATCGTATTGTTTCAAAGCCTTAATCTCTGCACGATCTTCCGCAAGATCTTTTTGCAGGCTCTTGATACGTTTCTTCTGCGTGGCGACTTCGTCTTCCAGCTTTTCACAACGATGGGTTAATTCGCGATTAAGTTGTTCCGTGCGTTTGTTTGCTGTGCCTTCGGCAGAGATCGTAGTCAGCTGCGCCAGCTGTTTTTCAATGACAACTTGCTGTTCTTGCTGTTTTTTAATCCCGAGCTCGATTTCGGCGGATTTTGCATCCAGTTGGTCCTGGTATTGGGATCTGAGACTGTCTTCAAGTTCAATTATTTTTTCCAGTTTTGAGGCTGTAAGCATGTAGTGTGTCCTGCGAGTTTGTTGGTTTGGGTCGGGCAGTGGATCTGCTTGTTGAATCTGCCAAGCCCACTGCTGCGGTAGATGCAAATCCGCGCGCATTATACACTAAAATATCCCAAACTTAGAGAATTCACGATTTTGCAATAAATTCAGATACTTAGCGAAATATCTTAGGCGTAAAATAGCTCACTCCACTAACTGTCACCAAGCCATCGCACGCAATGAGCCCGCCACCCGTCAGGCTGCCGATTGTGGCTGTGGCTGCGGACCTCTTACCAGCTTGCCTGGCATTGCACCCGTATCATGACCGTCTTCGCGAATGATCTCACCACTGCAAATCGTCAGCCGATACCCGTCAACCCGCTGTACCAGCCTTCGCGCATTAGCGGGTAGGTCATACACCATTTCCGGAGGGTGGATCGTCAGGGAGTCATAGTCGATTACATTAATATCTGCCTTCATGCCTGCCGCGATTAATCCTCGGTCATGCATACCGTAGAAATTCGCGGTGCGTTGGGTCTGATTATGGATAAGTTGCTCGATAGGAATGCGCTCTCCCCGCGTCCGGTCGCGCGCCCAATGAGTTAGCAGATAGGTTGGCATGCTAGCGTCACAAATTAGTCCACAATGCGCACCGCCATCGGACAGGCCAAAAATCGCATTAGGGTGCAGCATCATTTCCCGCAGCGCCTCAAAGTCACCATTGGAGTAACCCAACAGTGGCATATACAGAATGCCTTTGCCTTCGCGCTCTAACATAGCGTCGTAAGCAAACTCGGCCGGGCTAAAGCCGTTCAGTTTCGCCTGAGCCAGGACGCTCTTCTCCGGGCCCGGCTCATAGTCAATAGGGTCGCCGAGAGGGAACATATTGCCCCATGCGCTTAGCGTCTGAGTAAAGACTTCAGGCAAGCCAGCAAGGTCTGGGGGGTTATCGAGTATTTCCCTTCTCAAAGCAGGCTCTCGCAACGCCGCTACCCGTTTCGCTAGCGGCAACTGTGCGACTTTCTGATAAGCATCATGCAGAATAAATGGGTGCCCGGAGCTCTCAAGGCTGAACAACACACCAGCAGGACGTTGTGCTACCTGTGGTGTCAGCGTACCACCGGCAGCTCGATCCTCATCAACCGTGGCGAGTAAACGTTGCCACTGCTCGGGATCACGATTGTTTTGCAGGCAGGCAAAAGTCACAGGGCGGCCCGTTTCCTGGCCCACTTGCCGCATCCATGCCAATTCTTCTTCTTCCGGGTCCAGGTCACTGGCCACTTCAAGCACGCCATAGCCAACTTCACCCAAAACACGTCCAATTCCTATCACTTCCTCACGATCTGCGGTGGTGCCCGGCGCGAGTTCTCCGTCTTTCGCGCGGTGCAAAATCGTGCGTGTGGTAGAAAAACCAAGAGCTCCGGCCTCAAGCCCTTCTTTAACAATTGCCGCCATGGCGGCGACTTCGTCAGCACTGGCCTTCTCATTATTCGCCCCCCGATCGCCCATAACATAGGTACGCACAGCGCCATGGGGAACCTGGGCGGCGAAATCAATGGCGTGGGGTATACTTTCAATAACGTCCAGATACTGTGGGAATGTTTCCCACTTCCAATCAATGCCCTCAGCGAGCGCGGCGCCCGGTATATCCTCGACACCCTCCATAAGTTGTATTAAATAGTCTTCTTTACCTGGCTCAACAGGCGCAAAACCTACTCCACAGTTGCCCATAACAACCGTCGTCACGCCATTCCAGCTTGAAGGGGAGAACATAGGGTCCCAGGTAACCTGACCATCATAGTGTGTATGGATGTCTACCCAGCCGGGCGTGACCAACAAGCCGGCAGCATTAATCTCCTTTTTAGCCGGTCCGATATCTTTACCAACCGCAACAATGCACCCTGCTGTTATCGCTACATCACTGTGCTGACCCGGTGCGCCACTACCATCTATCAGCGTTCCATTACGGATAACCATATCGTACATAAGAATTTTATCTTCTTTAAAGAAACGGATACCGACAAGATAGCTCAATTCTCGGAGGAATGCCTGCATGCATCTGCGCTGAAAACCTCAACCGTACCAACCACTTTAACGAGTTATGGGCGAAGCTCTGCAATTCTGCTATCCAATCCCAATGGGGTCCAGAGCCTGTGGCGACAAAAGCTAGCCCGCCACGTAGAGGCTACCGCCGGCCAATAAAATCGACAAAACATACACTATCGGGAAAAGGTAGCGGGAGCGCTGATCCAACCTGTCGCCGTTTTCGAATAATCCGCGACTGTCTAGCACCCACACCCTCAGATTGACGACAACGCTGGCACACATCGTCACAAAACTAATCATCATGAATGATCCCAAGATCGTGGGATACGATATTTTCGGCAGACTTCCGCTGAACATGATCTGATAGGCAACTACTGTCAAAATGCCCATAAAAGTAATATCCATGCGGTCGCCCACTGAAGACCGATCCATCCAGAACACCGACCAGGACAAGATGACGAAGATGATGACAGGGAGTCCGACCAACCGCAGGGTGTATCGGGGGTCACGTTCGACATCGATCTGAACTCTAAAAGCGCTCAAATGGCCATCGCGGCCATCTAAGTAACTCGGCCCATACTCGACCACTGAACTAGACAGCTTGGGTGAATACCACTGGGGTATTTCAACTTTATGCTCATCGTCGTCCCAAATGCCACTGCTCGCAGGATCTACCCGCAGAACCACCTCCTCACTCTCAAACCCCAGCACCTCGAAGATTGCCGCCAACTGCTGCCGGTCAAACGGGTAGCGTGCCAAATTAAAATGCGACTTAGCCACGGCTTCGATTTCTTCGGTGTAATATACGTTGCCGTCAGGCGTTATTCGCAGCACAATTCCCTGCTGCTCAAACCCTCCCGCTTCATTAGCTAGAAAGACCTGAGGCCACCAGCCCGTGAATACTTCGTTGAACTGGTAATACCCTTGGTAATAGAGGTCATCGTAGCCTGTTACTGCGGGGTCAAATGCCAACCTTGGATCCTGCCAATGCATACTGAGTACCCCCTCAAAGTGGAAGGTTTCATCCGCTTCGCTAATGAAGTTAACGTTACTGAGATAAAATCCAATGTCGACAACGACGGGGCCGTCACTATCAGGGGGGCCTAAGATGTTGTTCTTTGCCTGTGTGCTAACACAGAATAAGACAAGCATGCTCAGTAATGCATATCGGGCTATCAACAACATTATTATTGGGCTCCTAAGACTCAACCGGTACAAGCATGCGAAGATTACTCATAACTTTATCCCGTGGCTAGCTGATCTCTGCGCTCAACGAGGTAATGTTAAACAAAAATGACACTGGGCTCTAGAGAATATAGAGTTAACCTACAATCTTCATTTCAGAGTCACTTTTTATGCTGCGACGAGAACGAACACTTTTAGTGAGTGTTTTTAGCGCCATTCTATTCCTGCTGTATGGGGACCAGTGGATGACCATGTTGGGAAATCCCTTATGGTTCGCCGGAATTTCAATCTGGCTATTCGGGGTGATCTTGTTTGCATCGATTGGTGCAGTCCGACATGCCGAAATTCTCGCAGGTAAGTTGGGTGAACCATACGGTACGCTGATTTTAACCATCGCAGTGACAACCATCGAAGTCACAATGATTGCCAACGTCATGCTATCGGGAGAAAACAATCAAGAGTTCGCTCGCGACACAATGTTTGCGGTGGTAATGATCGTAGTCAATGGCCTAGTAGGCCTGTCACTGTTGCTAGGAGCTCTGCGCTTTCATGAGCAGCAATATAATTTGCAAGGCGCCAATGCGTATCTGGTGGTGATTATCCCGTTAGCAGGATTCGGGCTAATACTGCCCGACTTCACAACGTCGACTTCAGACCAAAGCCTTTCAAACTTCCAGGCAGCTTTTCTGGTTCTGATGTCACTAGGTCTTTATCTGGCTTTCCTGCTGATCCAGACCAGACGCCATCAGAGTTATTTTGTAATGGGATTAGAGAGTTCTCAACAAGTTGCAGGTGAGACCACTCTACATCCTCCAATGATTTATTCGATGAGCAGCCATATATTATTGTTGCTGGGATATCTTCTGTCGGTCATTCTGCTCGCAGAGAAAATCGCTCGGCCCGTGGACTATAGTATTGAAGTTTTAGGTGCACCCATAGCGCTGGGCGGTTTCTTTGTTGCATCACTCATACTGGCACCTGAAGCGATGAGTGGCATTCGTGCAGCAATGCAGAATAATTTACAGCGGGCTGTCAATATACTGCTAGGCTCAGTGCTTGCAACAATCAGTCTGACAATTCCTGCAGTGCTCATCATTAGCCTCATAACCAATCAGCATGTCATTTTAGGTCTGCCTGATTCGCAAACTGTTTTACTCGTCGTGACTCTGATGGTCAGCATGATGACGTTCAGCAGCGCGCGAACCAATATTCTGCAAGGCGCGGTACATATCCTGTTATTTTTCGCGTATATCATGTTAATTTTTCAACCATAGTTCAACACACTGCCTACTATTAGTATTTTAGAAAATGTACACTTTAAATAACGATAAGAAATGGATAAAGCCATGTTGAAGAAGACCTTATTAGGCGTGCTGGTTGTGATTATACTGTCAACCTGTGCGCTGTGGTTAGCTGGCGGGGATGAAGTTTACGCGCTTTATCGCGCCACGTCGGTTTCCACTGCGCCGGCAGATTACGCTCTGCAGGATGACAGTCTTGTTATCGTTCCGGCGCCGCAACCTCACGTTAATCAATCTTACAACGCTCTCAAGAATGTCTACTGGGGCGACCTGCATGTCCATACTGTGGAAAGCTTTGATGCTGTATTGTTTGGCACAACCCTGACCATTGAAGATGCTTACCGGTTTGCGCAGGGCGAGAGCCTGCGCAGTGCCGGGGGCGAACTTATGCAGCTATCGCGGCCACTGGACTTTGTGGCCATCACAGATCATGCAGAGAGTTTTGGTTTAAGGACGCGTTGCGATGATACTAATCTATCGCTAAAGGAAAACCTAAACTGCTGGCTAATGGAAACGCCCAATGTCGTGACATTCCTCTTGTTGAAGGCAGTTGCTAACGAGACGGCAGAAACACCCGCTAGCAATAAGGCGGCGGGCGTCTACCGCAATAGTGTCCGCAGTCATCCAACCCAGGTTAATTTTCCGATATGCACTCTAGATGAAACAGACCTTGAGCGCTGTTACCGCGACAGCAATAGTGACTGGTCGCAATACAAGCGTTTAGCGGACAACTACAACCAGCCCGGCACGCTCACGGTATTTTCAGCCTACGAGTACTCGCCACCCCTTCCCGACTCAGGCAAGCACCATCGTAACGTCATCTTTAATGGCACTGGGCTCCCGGAGCACGCCACGTCCTACTTTGATGTTGGCAACGCCATAGCATTATGGAAGGTCCTAGAAGACGACTGTAGCGGCGAGTGCGATTTTCTCACCATTCCACACAACATGAATAAGGGGTGGGGCCTGTTCTACAGTGAGAATACTTGGGACGGCGAGACCTACGACGAGGAAGGTTGGCTACTGCGACAGCGACGCGAACCGCTCGCCGAGATCTATCAGGTCAAGGGCTCTTCAGAGTGTGCGCTGGGTGTTGGGGCCACAGACGAAGAGTGTGGCTTTGGTCAGGTATTAGAACCGTGTCAGCCTGGTCAGGAAAGCGGATGTGCCTTCACCACCAGTTTCGCCCGTCAGGGGCTGAAAATCGGCCTTCAAATGCAGGCTGATATGGGATTTAACCCCTTTGCCTTTGGCCTGATTGGCTCCACCGATACGCATAATTCCAGCCCCGGTGATGTGGAAGAGTGGGATTTTGTCGGCAAAGTCGCAGCGGCTTCCTCACCGGCTACTCGCCGCATCACTGAATGGCCCGGCCGCAAACCCTACGAATCCATTCTGCAGTTCCACACCTCCGGTGGACTCACGGGAGTATGGGCAGAAGAAAATACGCGGGATGCCATTTTTAAAGGCATGCAACATCGCGAGGTCTATGCGACTTCAGGGCCACGCATAACGTTACGCTTTTTTGCCGGCTGGGGCTTCGACGAGGATATTACCGAGCAGCCTGATGCCATCGCTCTAGCCGTCAACGGAGGGGTACCCATGGGTGGCGTTTTAACACCAGGCACAGAGCAAACAGATAGCCCCACATTCTTCGTCTGGGCGGCAGCAGACTTGATGAGTGCGCCACTGCAACGTCTCCAGATGGTCAAGGGATGGATAGACGCTGAAGGTGTTACTCATGAAAGCGTGCGCGACATCAGCTGTTCCGATGGTCAAAAAATAGATGCCTCCAACCTGCGCTGCCCCGACAACGGCGCCTCTGTAAACATCGCTAATTGTGAAGGTCTGGGTAATACCGGTGCCGCTCAGATGGCTGTAGCCTGGAAGGACCCTGACTATCACTCTAACCAGAATGCTTTTTACTACGTGCGCGCCCTCCAAAACCCCACCTGCCGCTGGTCGACCTACGACGCCCTGCGATTGGGCCAAACGCCGCCTTCCCATGTTCCTGCGACCATCCGGGAGCGGGCGTGGTCCTCGCCAATATGGGTTCAGTCAGCGAACTGACATGCTGCTTACTGCACCCGCATTACTGTGGATTGGCCGCAGGGCTCACATTAATTCCACTATAATTTTTGAGGGCTATACACCATCGCAAACACTTTGCTACGCGGCGAAATTTAAGAGTATGGCATGACCAGGTTGGCGCTCACTGCCCTGAGCACGCTCATTTTAACCGGATGTGACCGGATCGACTCTCTGCTGTGGCAGCCAAAGACCACGCCAACGCAATGGTGTGAGAGCATGCCGTGTGTCGAACTCTTTTCAAGTGGCGTCACACTCACTCAACCTACCTCAACACTCTTGATCTACTTCTTGGGACTAATGTGGTTGTGGGTGGGGTGGCGATTCTGGCAACTGGATGACGAACAGAAATCCAGCCGCTGGTGGTCTATCGCCATGACGCTGGGGGGCATTGCTGCGATATCGGCCGGCACCAGCTATCAGGCATTTGGCTTCGAACTAAAATGTACTGAACGAGAATTTTGTACATGGACCAGCTGGTGGGAGATCGCCTATCTAGCGATGCAAGTCGGAAGCGTGAATGCCATGCTGGCAGGTGTTGCTTACGCCTGCACAAAAGGTCTAACGCGACGCCTGTTGCTTACCTATGCCCTCGTCAATACAGTCATTTACTGCTGTGTCGTAGCCGCCGGCGCATTCTTGCCAAACAGATTTATGATCTCTTTTGAAATGTTAGTGTTGTTCTCCACGCCTGCATTCCTTGCCTGTTTCCTTATTAATGGCTGGCGCTATATCAATAACAAGTCTAATAAAGACAACATTTTACTGCGAGCCTGGATCATTATGTTCGTCACTAATATCCTTTATTTCGGCTACCTACTACTCGGTTATACGCAGATTCTCTGGTCTAAAGGCTTTTGGTTTTCAGAAAACGATGTTTTACACGTGCTAATGCTGGTCTGGGTTTGGTATGTCGGGACCGCAGTTGTGAGCGTCATGGCCGATGCAGAATCGCAGTCTCCGTCGCTGGATGGTCACGCATCTATAAATAATCACTAATTACTTTTGCCAGCTATAAACGAGTGTTAGCACTCCGCTACTCTGCATCCACATAATGGTCTGGCGACGAATAAGACCCTTACCGCACATAACACGTTCGTCAGTAGTCGTACTGAGTCAATAGAACAGAATTTAGCATAGACTTACGCGCCAATATTAGGGATGCTATATGTAGCATCAACATATTAAGAGTCCCTTCAGCGTCTGCGTCAACTTCCTATATTGGACCACTGCGATGCTAATCGCGGCATTCGATTCCGATGAATAGCCCTCAATTATCAATGGCACTGCCATT
>OLHR01000368.1_pt1 | contig 14550 bp, 13 predicted proteins | sample 1609291 | NCBI WGS metagenome assembly OLHR01 (sample SAMN05416707, study PRJEB24817) | seawater metagenome | isolation source: Sea water | place: Canada:Atlantic | collected 2013-07 | reverse complement strand
GAGATCATGCCTAGTCTCGTGGGCTCGGAGATGTGTATAAGAGACAGATTTAGAGGAGACGTTAGCTAAGCCAAACGGCCATTCCACTTAGTACATCATAGGTCGAGGCCACGCGCCCCAGGCATTCCAGTTCATTTCGTTTGCCTCTGAAGCTTCCGCGGTTGCTCTTTGCTCATTCGCGATATTTTGCTGTATTGAGAGGCGTTGATACGCTTGATAGTTTTTCTCTGAACCCACGTAGACGCACTTGCAGGTAGTCGGGTCGGCATAAGCAAACACCGTTTCTCCATCCATTGTCGTGGCCACAACTTTGCGTTCAGTCATGGTTTTAAGACGGGCCATCTTTTCCGGTGTATCGGCCAACTTCATTTGAAAGCCTGCTGCGGATAGTCGTCTCTCTGTATCCATCGCGGATTGATTAGCGATCGAGGCGCAACCGGTGATTGCAACGGCCACCACTGCGGCGCCGAATGTTTTTGTCAGAATATTGCTCATAGTGTTCTCCTTTAATGTGTCAGCTCATTACCCGAAGGCATAAGGACTATATCATTTTTATGCTCGGCGACATATCCGTGAATTCGCCTCACGGTGCATGGGGCGATGAGGGGCAGGGGGGCTCAATAGACACACTGATGAGGCTAATAGAATAGGCTACGCAGCAACGGAATTTGCGACGGCCTCCAACTGAGGCAGTGGAGGCGCTGCCTAGCGTGTGTTGCTGGCAGCAGTGTTGCTTGTTCTTATCGGGTCATCGCATAAAATCGAGTAGCGCGTTCCAACTGCTGACGTCCGCGTGCTTGTCATAACTCAGTGGCAAGCCGTATTTTTTGCCGTTCTCGGTGGCAGCGGGGTTAGTAAAGCCATGCTCCACGTTCGGGAACGACGTTAAATGATATTCGGCACCTGCATTTTGCATTTCTTTTACAAAACCAGCCACGATATCAGGCCCATTCATTGGGTCCGCACCGCCCGTGGTGACTAATACTTTGGTGTTAACGCTGCCCGCCTGTGCAGGGCTATCGGTTTCCAGCAAGCCATGGAAGCTGGCAACGCCGGCTAATTCTGTTCCCGAGCGCGCTTGATTTAACACCACAGCCCCCCCAAAGCAGTAGCCAATCGCATAAATACTGTGGCCGGTCACATTGCCGTGCTGCACTAACAGATTTTTAGCTTCCTGAAACCGCGCGTCCAGCTTCTCTGGTTCAGCAAACGCCGCGTTCATCATGTGCTCTGCTTCTTCAGGATCCGTTGCTGTTTTTCCATGGCCATACATGTCAACGGCAATGGCGGCATAACCCAAATCGGCTAATGCTTCGGCGCGCCCTTTGGCATAGTCGTTCAAACCCCACCACTCATGCACGACGATTACGCCAGCCTTTGGCTGGGCATTGTTAGGCATGCACAATATCGCACTGCCCAGTTGATTGGGTAGGTTTAGGGTTTCTGTATTGCTCATTGGACGAATCCTGAAAAGTAGAGGAACGAAAGTATAATGATTTTATAAGGTCATTAGCTATTTAAACGTCAAGGAAACACACACATACAGGTGGGCGCGGTGCGATCCAGTCCACAAGTGTTAGATGGTGCTATAATCACATGTTGTTCACATTGCGGCCGTGAACAGTCGCTCAAAATCCGTCTCAGTGCAAGCGCGTGGATTGGTTTGATGACAGAGGTCCTTGCTGGCAATGGCGGCCAACTGCGCAATCTGTTCATGCTTAACGCCGTGAGCGGCAAGTCCGCCCACGATACCTACGTCGGTCTTGAGCTGGCGCAGCCAATCAATAAAGGCTTCACCGCCGCCTGCAACGCCGCATACATGTGCCAGTTCGTCGAACTTCGCAGGAACCACTGGCTGATTCCAAGCCAACACAGTGTCTATCATCAAAGCGTTAGCCAAACCATGGTGCAGATCACAGACAGCGCCTAAAGCGTGCGCGCAAGCATGCACGGCACCAAGGTCCTTTTGGAACGCGATAGCGCCTAGCATAGAGGCCATCATCATATCGGAGCGCGCCTGCAAGTTATCCGGTTCTATTACGGCGGTTACTAATGCTCTTGCGGCGATACGCGCGCCCTCCAGTGCGATGCCGTCACACAGAGGGTGATAAGCCGGTGACAGGTAGCTTTCAATATTGTGTGTGAGTGCGTCAATGCCGGTGGCCGCGGTGATATGAGGCGGCAACGATAAGGTGAGTTCTGGGTCAGCAAAAACACATTTAGCGAGAAGTTTCGGGTGAAACACTACTCGCTTTAGATGGCTGTCATCCTCGCTGATGACGCTAGCCCGGCCCACCTCGGAACCGGTGCCGGCCGTGGTGGGTAGCGCCACTAAGTAGGGTAGGGAGTGTTCAATGGCGCGTGACTGCGGGTGGTCCCATACGTACTCTATAATATCGCCAGTATGGGTCGCTGCAACGCCGACAAGTTTGGCGACATCAAGTGCTGCGCCGCCGCCAAATCCGATAATGCAGTCGGCGCGATGACCGATGAACGCCACGGCGCCGGCCATTACCTGGCTGGTAGTTGGATTGCCGAAAACGCCAGAGAATACTGCGACGTCGAGGTCTTCCAAATGCGTTTTGAATTCGTCGAGCACCGGCAGTGTAGCAAGTGCTTTGTCGGTGACAAGTAATGGCCGCTGATAGCCAGCCTCGCGAAGATGCGCAGCGACCAAGCGCCGCGCCCCAGCGCCGAATTGTATGTTGGTTGGAAAGCTAAAAGCGGTAACGCTCATGGTGATGGGCTCCGAGTTGTCTAGCGCACTGGGCGAGGCATTAAATGATCTCAAAGTAGCGTTTCAATTCCCAGTCGGTCACACTGTCCAGCCACTGACGCCATTCCCATTCGCGGCTGGCGCTAAAGTGGTCGACAAAAACATCACCCAGCCAATCTCTGGCGATCTCAGATTGCTGAAATAAGCGCGTGGCGTCTATCAAAGTGCGCGGAACACTGGTTGTATTTTCGGCACCCCGGTTGGTGCCGGTAATAGGAGGCGTCGTTAATTTAAGTCCCTTTTCAACGCCGTCGAGACCTGCAGCGATCACCGCTGCCATGGCTAGATAAGGATTGACGTCAGCGCCAGGGCAACGCGTTTCTAGACGTGTCGCTTTTGGCGAGGCGGTAATAGCACGGAAACTGGCGGTGCGATTATCCACGCCCCAGGTGGGCTTGACGGGTGCCCAATAGCCATCGACCAGCCGCTTGTAGCTGTTGATGGTAGGCCACAGCAGTGGCGCAAAGTCCATCATGAAAGCCAGCTGTCCCGCAAGATAACTTTCAAACAGCGGGCTCATGTTGTGCGTGCCCTTCGCGCCGTAAAATACATTGTTTTTACCATCGGACAGGCTTTGGTGAATATGTCCACTGCAGCCGGGCAGCTGTTGGTTTGGTTTGGCCATAAAACTGGGCATGATGCCAAAGCCCGCAGCGATTTCTTTGATGCCGGCCTTGAATAATACCGCTCGGTCAGCTTGTTCTAGCGCGCTGGAAAAGGCGATGGCAGCTTCGTAAACACCTGGCCCCGTTTCAGTATGCAGCCCCTCTAGTGGCACGCCGAAGGCCAGCATTTGATCCATGATAGCGTTGAAATAGTCCTGATGTTGACTGACCCGCAATAGAGAATATCCAAACATACCTTGTGTGAGCGGTTCAGGGTCAACCCCTTTTTTGGCCGCCCAGCTCTGCGGCGTCTCGGCGAAGTTATACCATTCGAACTCCATGCCGGTCATTACCTGAAAGTCCATTTTCTCAGCTCGTTTGAGCACCCGCTGCAACGTCTGGCGCGCGCATGCTGCGTGGGGAGTGCCATCGGCGTTGACAAATTCGCCCAATACCAAAGGTATATCACTATCCCACGGGACGCGGCGCAGTGTGTCAAGATCCAGTCGCGCCAGTGCATCGGGGTAGCCGTGTTGCCAGCCGGTGAGCTCTGTGTTGTCGTAAGGGTGATCCATCATGTCCCACCCCATTACCACGTCACAAAAGCCGAAGCCGCCAGCAGGGAAGGGCTGGGCTGCACTCAGGAATTTATCAATGTGCAGGTATTTGCCGCGTAAAATGCCGTCTATATCAGCAACAGCAACTTTCACTTTGGTGGCGCCAGACTCTTTAAGCATAGCGATGGCTGGATGCTCACCTGTGATTTTTTCTTCTGTCGCCATAGCCGTGATCTCGTCGAGTAACTCAAAAAACAGATTGATGGTGCGTTATAGGGCCCGCGCTTTGTCGTGCTCTAAAGCGAACTCTTCTTCGGGTGACAGAATTAATCGGTGGCGTCCGATAAGAGTGAAGTAAAGGATACCCACCGCAAACCAGCCAGCCACCCATAGAACACCTTGTCGATAGATGGGGTCAGTGAGTTGGTAATAGACCGTTACTGCGGCGATCAGAATGGTTAAGCTAGCCCCTAAAATGCCAAACGGGCTGCGGTATGGCCGCTCCAACCGTGGTAACTTGCGGCGCAGTAAAATAAAGGACAAGGCCTGCATGATATAGGAGAACATAGCGGCAAATACCGCCATATTTAACAGCGTGCCGCCAATTGCCGCAGCGCCCTGGTCGACACCCATACTAAACCATAGAATAAACATAACGGTAAGTGCCAGTCCGGCGCCGGCGATCATAGCGCGGTGCGGTGTCTTGCGGCTGCCGTGGGTTACCGACAGGCCAGAAGGGAAGTAGCCCGCCCGGCTGAGCGAATAGATTTGCCTACCCTGGGCAAAGATGATGGTGTGAAAGCTGGCAACCAAACCCAGTACCGCTATCGTTGCCAATAGCTTTGCTATGCCGTCGCCATAAATAGCCTTGAAACCATCGAGCAGGGGTTCACCTGATCCGGCCAATTGAAACGAACCGACGCCAGCGATCGACGGGTTGAGCCATAAAATCATGAACGCTGATATCAGCAGTGTAAAAAAACCGGCCAGAATGCCGCGCGGCATATCACGTTTGGGGTCAACAGATTCCTCGGCCGCCAGTGGCAATTGTTCGATGGCGAGAAAAAGCCACACAGCGAATGGCAGGCAGGCCAGAATGCCGCCGAACCCAAACGGCAAAAACGGCCCATTGCCGTCCGGCAGCAGTGCGCCATTGGTACCGACATTTAGCGCCCATTTCGCAAAGTCGATCGAAGGTAGGGCGCTAATCCAGAATACGAATAAGCAGGACAGTGCCAGCAAAGTCACCACCAGCGTTAGCTTAAATGACAACTCCACACCTACGATATTGAGGCTGATGAACACCACATAAAAACCGACCCACCACAGGGGTAGACTCGCCATACTGGTATCAAAAATACTGGCCATATAGCTGCTGATAAAGTAGACGATCACCGCGGGCGTCAGCACGTATTCGACATTTTCAGACAAGCCGGTCAGGAAGCCCCCCCAGCGTCCCATCGCGGTTCGAGCAAAAGAGTAGGCGCCACCGGTGTGCGGCAGGGCCGGTGACATTTCTGCCAATGAAAAACATAAGCCCAGGTACATAATGGCAATAATAATGGTGGCCACAAACATGCTGCCCCAGCCGTTGGCTAGGCCCAGATTCCAGCCGGAGAAATGTCCGGAAATAACCGCTCCCACGCCCAAGGCCCACAGTGACCAAACGCCGGCATAGCGTTTTAAGCCGCGCTTATCAAAATAGCTCTGATCGACCGTTGCATAGTTAGTGCCAGCAGGATCCTGCATTGTCGTCTCCTATTATTGGTATCTTCACAGCCTAGCCTAGCCCAGCCAGTATTATCGCCTCGGTTTTTGAAAGGGACAAGCTGTGGCGTCTTCTTCTTCTTCTATATCTGGAGCAGGGGAGCACAATTTTAAGCGCAGTAAATGCCGATGGTCTTGCGCTTTCGTCCCAAACATACTACAACTCGCGATGCAAAATGAACAGCGCCCTGCCATCACTCGCGGGGGCTGCCCGTCCATGGCGATAATCATCGAGTAATATAGGAGATGGCGATGAACTTGGAAGACATCGAGTTAATAAAACAACTGAAGGCGAAGTATTTTCGATTCCTTGACACTAATGCCTGGTCGGAGATGGCAGAAATTTTTGTGCCCGATGCCACTGCCAGCTACAGCGATGGTGACAACAGCTTTGACAGTCGCGATGAGATCATCAGCTTTCTATCGCGGTCGATGCGCGGGCGCCAGTTTCTGTCCATGCACACGGCTCATCACCCCGAAATAACAGTGACCAGTGCAGACGCAGCCGAGGGTATTTGGTACCTGCACGATATTGTCTACGCATTGAAGTACAAACTGCAGATTAGCGGCAACGGTATTTATCACGACCGTTACCGCAAAGTGGACGGCCAATGGCTGATCGTCCATACGGGTTATGAGCGAATTTTCGAGGTGCACGATACGCTAGGTGCGAATTTCAAGGTAGTAAAAAACAACTACAAGGACTGACTATGTTTGCTTTTATAACTAATATTCGGGCTAAACCCGGTCAACGGGCTGCGCTGGCGACATTAACCCAGACGATGATGGAGCAAACTGCGACGGAGAGGGGAGTGCCGGTGTATGTGTTTCACCAGGCGGAGGATGATCTAGACGAGTTCTGGTTTTACGATCTCTATACCTCAGAGCAGGCCTATCGCGAGCATTGCAGCAGCGATGCATTCAATGGCATGATTAGTCAGCTGGGTGAATTTGGTGAAATAAAGGTGATGCATAAACTCATGCCCTACGGTTCAGTGAAAAGTGCGGGAATACCCCTTAGCACTTAGGTGTCGATAGTCGTTTGCGACGGTTAAAAAAATAAAATATTGGATTGCGGAGGATTTTAAAGGCGTTCTAGCCGTTAAAGCGGTATGTCAGGCTGCGTCCGACGGCAACGCTAAACTGAACAGGACAGAAGAGACACTGTTGTTTAAAAGGTAAGTTAAGTGGCTCCAAATGACCTGACAACGTACACTGCGAGGGCAGGATGGGTTGGATCAGGTGCAATGGTCGATATCGAGGAACGCGGTGTGATTGATTCGCAGATACCATGGCCATTTACTGCCGCCAGCAGGCTTTTAGTCGAGCTTTAGAAGGCTAGAATTACTCTCAAATCAACACGAAATGACTGGAAACTCCAGCGTATAACATAGAGGTATTTATGGCACTACATGACAAGGACTCCATTCGGCATAAGCTTGATGATGACATTTACGGCTCGTCTGATGTTTCCGTTAGCCTGCCGAAGTACCAAATGCCGCAAGAAGAACACGACCCACGTCTTATTTACGCCCTGGTTCACGACGAACTGATGCTGGATGGTAATTCACGGCAGAACCTGGCGACTTTCTGCCAGACCTGGATCGAGCCGGAAGTTCACCAACTGATGAATGACTGTATCGACAAGAACGTCGTCGACAAAGATGAATACCCACAGATTGCTGAAATCGAGTCGCGCTGCGTGAATATGCTGGGCGATCTCTGGAACTCTCCGGAACACGCTAACACTGCCGGCTGTTCCACCACTGGCTCCAGTGAGGCAGCAATGCTGGGTGGCATGGCCATGAAGCGGCGCTGGGAAGCTAAACGCAAAGCAGCGGGGCTGCCTATTGACAAGCCCAACTTGGTCACCGGTCCAGTGCAAGTCTGCTGGCATAAATTTGCGCGCTACTGGGACATCGAGTTGCGCGAAATACCGGTCGAGCAAGATCGACTGCTAATGACACCGGAAGAGGTGCTAAAACGCTGTGACGAGAACACCATTGGTGTGGTGCCCACCCTGGGCGTTACTTTCACCTGCCAGTACGAGCCTGTGCAGGCAGTCGCTCTGGCCCTCGACAAGCTCGAGGCGGAACAGGGTCTGGATATACCCATTCATGTCGATGGCGCCAGCGGCGCGTTTCTCGCGCCCTTCTGCGCACCAGACTTGGTATGGGATTTTCGCATCCCTAGGGTAAAGTCGATCAACGCCTCTGGGCATAAGTTTGGCTTGGCGCCGCTTGGGGTGGGCTGGATCATCTGGCGCGAGGCATCAGATCTCCCCGAGGACTTGATTTTCTGGGTGAATTATCTGGGTGGTAATATGCGTGACATCGCCCTCAACTTCTCACGGCCAGGAGGACAGGTTGCCTGCCAGTACTACAATCTTCTGCGCCTGGGCAGAGAAGGGTACCGTAGAATTCATACCGCCTGTTATGAAACCGCCGTCCACCTTTCCGCTGAAATAGAGAAACTGGGTCCGTTTGAAATTATCTATAATGGCGATATGAAAGCAGGTATTCCCGCGCTCTGCTGGAAAATAAGGGAGGGTACAGATCCGGGTTTCAATCTTTATGACTTGGCAGATCGCTTGCGCGCTCGGGGCTGGCAAGTCCCGGCCTACACGCTGCCTGCCAATAGCGAGGGACAAGTGATTCAGCGTATTCTCGTGCGCCATGGGGTCAGCAGGGACCTTGGCGCGCTGCTTCTGGAGGATATACGACGGGCGCTCGAACATTTCGGCAAACATCCGGTGCAGTCGCAGTTGGATTCGTCCGATGCATCTGGTTTTCATCATTAGGGCACGAGCGACCTGTGAGCTCACGCTCACCTTAGAAAGACTGCCGGTTGCAACGCTGCCGCTTACCAAAAAAAAGACTGGTGATGCGCATTGATAGCGGCAGTTACCCTCACAACAATTACTCCAGATATGTTTTGGCTTCATGATGAATGAGAAAGAAAAGGCGGTACTTCGAGAACAGGCGATCACTTCGCCGATCACAGCGGACTATCCGTTTGACGTGGAGGCTAAGTTACTCAGATCTGTTGTTGTAGACTCATCAGTGATGCTCGACATCGGCGCGAATACCGGTATTTACAGCACAATTTTGGAAGACATAGTCGGGTCCCAGAATTTGTATATTTTTGAGCCCCTTCCACATCTGAACCGGTATCTGAAAAAACGGTTCAAAAATGCTCATGTGTTCGATTTTGCGCTGTCTGACAAGGAGGAAAGACGCAATATTCGAGTGCCTTTTATCGGTGGAACACGAGTAGATGCGCGGGCGACTTTTAATGCACATACTGAATCCAATCTAACAGGAACTGATGAGGTTGCGGTGCAGCTGCTCCCCTTGGACTCTTTTGCAAAGAAAGCTGGCTTCGAATCGATAGGGTTAATCAAAATCGATGTTGAAGGACACGAATTAGAGGTGCTCAATGGTGGAGCCGAGACCATTAGTCAGTTCAAACCCCTGATATTGATTGAGATTGAGTCGCGACACCATCAATTCCCCATCACAGATATTTTTTCTAAGCTTGAAGGCTTGGGATATAAAGGTTATTACTTGAACCCTTCACAGTTCAAGTTAGTCGATATTGCCAAATTTAATAGCGATCGAGACCAAAATCAGATGAATCTGAATGCAAAAAATCTATTTTATTATTTGAACAATTTCTTTTTTGTACACGAAGCATCAGCCAAAGATTTCGTTTTAAGCACCCTCGCATTTCTAGAGCGAGAAAAGCAACAGGTCGAGCACGCTATTGCGTCAGGAATCGAGGTGCCAACACCCACTTAGGTTGCTCAAGCGCGCCTGTGAAGGTGATCTGTGCTGACAATCACGTGGCACTGAAGACACAAGACAATAGGAGTTTAAGAATGAAGAGAACGATTATTCGCGGCGTGTCTGCACTCTTGCTTGTGGCCTCGTCGGTCGCCGGTGCGGAGAGCACTGATGGCAGTCCGGTTGAGGTCCTGAAAGAAAATCGGCTGTCATACACTGACGGCTTTGTCGACGCAGTAAAGGTGGCTCTGGACGCATCGCCTGCGCAACCTCAGCCTCCTGCTACGGGAAAACCCTGCGACTGGTCGTTGACGGCAACTCCCGCCCCTGATAATGCTCAGTTTCTTGCTTTTGCAGGATCTCAGCAGCTGAAGTATGAGGTGGCTCTCATCGGATACGATGTGTATGACAAAGCGCGGTTGAACGCGAAAGGCGCTCCTGCCGACTCAGAGGCTTCGCGGAAGTTGCGCTTTCTACAGTACATGCTCGGTTTGAGCGGCTACTGGGAAGCCTTAGCCGCAGATCATGAAAAGACGCTACTATCGCCCGCGTGCGAAGGAATCGTGAGGAATTGGCGGGAAGGAACAATTGTGAACGCGCGTGACAACTTTGCGCCTGCGACCTCCGCCATGGGCGACGTGCTACTCGCAGTTTTGACCGCTGACATTAATCGTACGCTGGGCACAAAAGCGGCTTTTGTATGGGGCGCCTATCAGGAAGCACTCGCACAATTTGGGGTTGAGCAGTCGATTTCCGGTTGGTTTTACACCACGGACTTGGACCCCCGTGGGCCCATAAACTGGACGACAACACTGAGCGGTCCAATGTGCCCGAGTGGGGAAGCCTGTCCTTCGGTCACAAAAGAGCAAAGTTATATTCCCCAGATGGTATGGCTCACATTGCCGGTAGATATCCTCTCCTACACTGGGGACGCGACCACAGAGAACCTTTTGATCGAGGCAAGAGGGAAGCACTATATGGAAGAATTTGAAAAGGAGGTGGGTGATCAGGACTCGCTTCTGGTCTCTACTCGCAATATGTTGCGAATAGCGCAGGCTTCTCAGGACGTTACGCCAGATCAGCCGCAAGGAAGGTTGGCATTATGGCTGAAACAGCACTCGCTGCCGCTTGCTTCAAACTTGGTCGGTGGTGTCTTGCCGCTCCCGCAGTCTGTTTCTGTGCAAAATAAGGAAATGGAAAAGGCACTGCTTTTTGCCCAACAGGTTGAACGTGACTTATTGGATTTCCCAGAGGCTAAACACATTGATCAGATGGTCGTCACACGTTCTACTGCAAACGCATCGGCCACAATGACAATCTGTGACCTGTACGACGGCGCTATTGAAGGGTGGCTTCTCTCTGAGCATTTTACCTGCATTACCGCTAAATAGGCTTTTGTCGAGACAAGAATAATACGGAACAAGCACCTACCTTAGCCTCAGCATCTAAGATGACTGAGGCAGTGCGCTAAAGGGCGTTGTCGATGAAAAGCTTATTTCGTTGGTGTGTTGTTGGCCGATTCTCGCATGGCTACAGTAACGACTCTTTTAGCCAGCGCGATAAACGAATCTAACGAGCCGGCGTTCGTTCTAAAAGATTCGCCTTCGATCGTTACTAGGCCTTCGCCAAGCAGCTCATTAGTTTGACTGTCAGTGATCTTACTTTCCACCACTAATGCAGGTGTTTTTTCATTCACACCGCCCACATAAGCCGCCCCATTGACCGCTAGGCCAATGGGTGTGAAGTTCCATGGCTCAAGGCCATCCGCTGAGCTTTCAGCGCCAGTAATGCCTACAGAAATGCGTATCACGCCAGGTCCAGGCTCAGTGACAATCTTCAGATCACCTTTGCTAAGCACGGCTTTCACCATCTCAGCTTGCAAGGCTTCTTGGGTTTTTTGGATCGTTTCTGCAGTCACACTCTTCGTCACTGCTTGTTTCAAAAAAATAGGGTCTAAGATAACTGCGGTATACTGGCCGCGACTAACGCCTGACTTCCGATAACGCCACATGCGTGCGTCAGCCTTATCGGTTGGTGCTGAGATAAGGAGAGAATAGTCCGGCAAAAAACCAGACTCTGGCATTGGTTGACTTGCCATTTCTGGTGTTGAGCTGCATGCAGCTATCAGTGATGTAAGGCTAATCACTGCAACGAGTGCGACTACTTTCTTCATTACCCTAACCCTTTTAATAGAGGTGTTTTAAACGCATTAAATAGACATTCCTAACACTAAGAGGCTACACGAAACGCTTCTGCGTGTCTACTTCTCGAGCCTGCGCAACGACTGCGGGTGCGAATGACCGCACGCTGTGGAGGGGCTGTCACGCGTCACTCAATATAGTCGAACCTCACCTTATCCCCAACTGGGCGCAGCCCGTCACTGGCAGAGTTCAGACGTCATTAACTCTACATCGGCGAGCGTTAGAGTTTGGTCTTGAAACGCGTTGGTATAGATCTCCAGAAATTCGGGTTTCACCTGAGGAGCATAGTTGTCGGAATAAGCACTGAGTAGCAGGTTGGAAAATTTTGCCCGGCCGCTGTAATTGACGAACGTGGGTGTTTCGATGGCGCCACCGGTAATGGTTGTGCAGTCAAAATTTCGCTGGAAGTCGCGCAGTAAACCGGCGGAATACATTTTCAGTTTCGAACGCGGCGCGCGCGCGGGTAGATGTGCCAATGGTTGAAAGTAGTTAGTCAGTACAATGGCATTACAGCGTGACGGTTCGAAACTGGCATCGCGCAGAATCTGGTTGCCGATGACCCATTCCAGTCCCAGGTTGCCGCTATAGCGCAATTGCCAGAAGCCCTCTTGCCCTGCAAGTACAATGACCCTGTCGTCAGCGAGCTGCCTGATATCCTGCGGTAGCGGACCAATTTCCAGCCCGATAGCGAGCCCGTAGTGCAAGGGTGTGCGCATGGCATCAAATCCAGTGTAGCGGTGCTGATTATTCGCAGGCACTTCTTCTTCCGCCACCGGCAGTAGGCTCTTCATCCAGAATGCCTGCCAAAAATCTCTGGTTAGTTCGCGTACTTTATCGGGATGCTGCTCCGCTACATTCGTTTTTCCGGCTGGTTCGGCTGACAGGTTGAACAAACTGGGCTCTAAGCCTTGCGTACTGGAAAGTCGCCACTGGTCGGACGCCGATAAGAAGCTGAAGCGCAAGGCCTCCACGTTTGAGCTGAAGACTTCCCAGCTGCGGCCTGTGCGTTGCGATCTGGCGTCACCGCTTATCACCGGCCACAAATTGTTGCCATCTAGATTTTCTGGGATAGGACTGCGTGCAGAGGCGAGCAGGGTAGGGTATACATCAACATTCATTACCGTGTCATCAATGATCTTCCCGGCTGGTATAGCGCCCGGCCAATTGATGATAAGTGGGGTGCGGTAGGCACCCTCGAACATGTCGGCTTTTTTTCCAAAGAATGGATAGTTGTTATCCAGCTGCTTGTTGGTACCGCCGTTGTCGCTGATAAAAACGACCAGCGTATTCTTACGGTCGACCGTGGTGAGTATCTGTCCAATGGCGTCGTCGAGCTGTGTGACCAGTGCCGTATATTCTCCGGCCGGCGTATTGGGAAAGCGCGCCTTATAACGCTCGTCTGGCTGGATGGGGTGATGTGGTGCAAGAAATGCGTGGTATATGAACCAGGGTTGCTTTTGCGCCTGTAAGTGTTTGATTTTTTCTACGGTGTGTTGGGTGAGTATGTCTGTCAGGTGGCCTTCATGTTGTTCGAGTACGCCGCCATTCACTCTGAGCATGGGATTGCGATAAGTGGGCCTCTTGGTGCCGCCTTTATTGGCATCGGTGACTTCTCCGGAGAGTTCCCATTGATTTAAAAATCCGAACCATTCGTTAAAGCCTTTGTGCTGCGGCCACGCTTCAACTCGGCCCTCGCCGGCGTGCCACTTGCCAGTCATATAGGTCATATACCCGACACTTTGCAGTTGTTCCGCGATGGTGTTGTACTCAGCTGGAATTTCAATGCCTGTTGGACGAAAGCCCGAGCGCTCTGGATAACGGCCAGTCAATAATGCTACGCGACTAGGTGTGCAGGTTGAATCGGCGTAGTGGCGCCGAAAGGTTACGCCGTTTTGCGCTAACTCAGTAATGTGCGGCGTTACAATGCCGTCTGGGTTGATTGCATTGGTGTCGTTGTACCCGAGATCGTCCACTACGATCATCAGTATGTTGGGTACGATAAAAACTTCTTCACTTGCGGGGCTCACCCACTCAACGACCACATTTTTGATGCCAGCCATCCATGAGAATAAGAGCATCAGTAACAGAGTCGATCCAAGGAGAAGTTTGCCATCAAGATTCGATGATGGTGCAAATGACATGATGACTCTCGGAGAAAAGGGGTAATGCCATACTACCATTGTGGCAAAAGCATAGGCAAAGTCCTTGCTTGCCCAGCAATAAGGCATTTGTGCAGTCAGGCTCGCTGTCAGCGGGCTGTACTAAGGGTGCTGGTGGGGCATCTGTGGACGTCTGTGGGAGGCAGCGACATAAGTCACCGTTCAAATTTAGACCGTCAGAAGTCGAATTTTCGTTGTGAATTGGCCCTGTGGTTGATTAGATTGCGTGCGTGCGGTGACTCGACTGGCGAGAGGTTGGATAGTGTCAGACCTATCAATCGTACGCCAAGCGGCACGGGTAAAAGCTGTGCGAGTAATGCTCGGGCAGCAGCGCCAAACTGGCGCTTATTCGTAAGACATTGCTCACAAGACTTGCTGCGCGTTATCTGCTGAAAATCTGCGTACTTTACTTTGAGGGTGACCGTGCGCCCCGTAACACTATTATTCTCTATCCTATGCCATACACTGTCGATGACATCTTCAAGCGCCTCACTCAAGGCCGTGTCCGTGGAAAGGTCTTCACTGAAGGTTCTTTCACGACCCACAGATTTACGGATGCGGTCAGATCGAACCAGTCTTTGGTCTATTCCTCGAGCAGCGTGGTATAGGTAATCTGCTGACTTTCCGAAGTGCTCGATCATAAAATCCATATTTTTATCTGTCTCTTATACACATCTGACGCTGCCGACGAATAGAGAGG
>OLHR01000367.1_pt1 | contig 14576 bp, 11 predicted proteins | sample 1609291 | NCBI WGS metagenome assembly OLHR01 (sample SAMN05416707, study PRJEB24817) | seawater metagenome | isolation source: Sea water | place: Canada:Atlantic | collected 2013-07 | reverse complement strand
TCAGATGTGTATAAGAGACAGGGTTGGCATGCCCTAACACCTGCGGAATATGAAGCCAAAACCGACAAAGAAAAACAAGCAGCATTTGGAAAATCAAAGTAAAGCAAAGTTGGGCTTGAGATTTCAAAGGGTGAAACACACCTTAAGCATTATTAGTTAAATAGGGAATGTAAATGTCTCATGGTTTATCCATAAACTTTGTTCCCTTTTTGCTAATAATCATTTGGTGGTTGGTTTTAATTTAATTAACCTTTATAAGCGTGATTAAAGCCAAAACCTACCCTGACAAAAGGGTCGACAAGGCAAATTTAATGGACTGAATAAGTCACAAAAATATATCAAAAATGGAGTAATATCATGAATAATCTATCTACGTTCGCTGCACCCATTGGTCGTTTACTGTTGGCAATGATGTTCCTTATGTCGGGCTTGAGCAAGATTGGCAACTTCGCAGGCACCCAGGGCTATATGGACGCCATGGGGGTGCCGGGTGCTCTTTTGCCCCTTGCAATTGCTCTTGAGGTATTAGGGGGATTGGCGATCATTATTGGCTGGCAAACAAAGATAATGAGTGTGGCTTTAGCCGGTTTTTGTGTGGTGTCAGCGGCGCTGTTCCATAATGACTTTAGTAACCAATCAGAAATGATCATGTTTATGAAAAACGTCACTATTGCAGGCGGTTTTTTATTGTTGATTGCCCATGGGCCAGGTGCCTATGCCCTAGATAATCGTGTAAAGTTTGCCCAAACGTAAATAAATTTGAGAGAGCTCTTTATGACTGCTTTTAAACATACCAACCTAGCATCAAGAGAACTGCAGTTTAACACACCCGGCATGCCAGCCTCAGATGGCGACGGGGTTAAAATGACCCGTATTATTGGCACCCCGCAGTTAAATATGCTCGATCCGTTTTTGCTGTTAGATGCCTTTGGCAGTGATAAACCGCTGGACTATATTGGTGGTTTTCCAGACCACCCACACAGAGGCTTCGAAACCGTTACTTATATGCTAGCCGGCCGTATGCGCCATAAAGATAGCATAGGCAATGAAGGGGTTATTGAGGCCCATGGCGTGCAGTGGATGACGGCAGGTAAAGGCATTGTGCATTCAGAAATGCCAGAACAGGACAGTGGTCTGCTCGCAGGTTTTCAGTTGTGGGTGAACTTACCCAGTAAAGACAAAATGTGTGAGCCAAAATACCAGGAGTTTGTGGCTCAAGACGTAACTTTAGAGCAACGAGACGATGGCACTCAAGTGAGGATCGTTGCGGGCGTCACAAATGAAGGTAGTGTTGGGCCGGTGCTAAGGCACGACATTGAGCCCACCTTTATGGACATTACTTTAGCGCCAAGCAGTGAGTTTAAACAACAGATCAAAGCCGGTGATACGGCCTTTATTTATGTCATCGAAGGCCATGTGCTGGTGGGAGACAAAGTGAGCCTTTTACCTGCCAAACGGCTCGGTGTGCTGGATGATGGCGACCATGTCAGTTTAACGGCAGCGCCCCAAGGGGCAAGATTGTTATTAGTGGCCGCCACACCGATTAACGAAAGCGTTGCCCGAGGTGGGCCATTCGTGATGAATACCAAAGCTGAAGTAATGCAGGCTTATGATGATTTTAGAAACAATAGATTTTAGGAGATAACAATGGGATTACTTGTTAATGGCGAGTGGCATACTGATTGGTACGACACTAAAGCCACGGGTGGGCGTTTTGAACGCAAAGCCCCCAGTTTTCGTAACTGGATTACAGCAGATGGCAGTGCAGGGCCTTCCGGCACTGGCGGCTTTAAAGCAGAACCTAATCGTTATCACCTGTATGTATCACTGGCGTGTCCATGGGCCCATCGCACCATGATCTACCGCCAGTTAAAAGGCCTAGACACCATGATTTCTATGTCGGTGGTGAATGCCTTTATGGGTGATGAGGGCTGGACCTTTGAACCAGGGGATGGGGTGATTGGCGACCCAATACACCAAGCCACTAGGATGCACCAAATTTATACGGCAGCCATGCCAGACTACACGGGTCGTGTGACGGTGCCAGTGATTTGGGATAAACACACGCATACTATTGTGAGTAATGAGTCACCTGAAATCATCCGCATGTTTAATTCGGCCTTTGATGGTGTAGGCGCTATTGCTGGAGACTTCTGCCCACCCGAACTCCTTGCAGAAATTGATGAATTGAATGAGTTTATCTACCCCAACATTAATAATGGGGTTTACCGGGCGGGATTTGCCACCACTGAGGCAGCCTATAACGACGCCGTAGCCGATGTTTTTAATGGTCTTGATACCCTGGAAGCGAAGTTAGCTAAGCAGCGTTATCTAACGGGCAACACCATTACCGAAGCAGACTGGCGTCTTTTCACCACCTTGGTGCGCTTTGATGCCGTTTATGTAGGGCATTTTAAATGTAATCTGCGTCGAATTGTAGATTACCCAAACCTGTGGGGTTATCTGAAGGACCTATATCAAGTGCCTGGTGTAGCGCAAACGGTGCACTTAGAGCACTGTAAGGCCCACTATTATGGCAGTCATGAAACCATTAACCCCACCTTGATTATACCTGCAGGCCCAGTGATTGATTTTATGCAACCCCATGACCGAGCGTCAGTTTAGTAGACGCTTAGTGTTAATGAGCCCCTTAAAGACTGCTCTTGGTAGTCTTTTTTTTGCACTTAAATGCATATAAACCAGATAGAGAAATAATAGATGAGACCTTTAGTTGCTAATAATAAACCTGTTAAAGTCACCCTTGCCAAAGGTGAGGCCTACGCCTTTTGTACCTGTGGGCGATCGAGTCAGCAACCCTTTTGTGATGGCTCCCATGTCGGCACTGACTTCAAACCTCAGCAGCTAGTGGCAGAGGAGGCAGGCGATGCGTATTTGTGTCAGTGCAAACATTCTTCAAATTTACCATTTTGCGATGGCAGTCATAAACAATTTAACGAAAGTTCAATAGGTAAAGAAGGCCCTGGTTTGGGAGTTGACGCCTCTAAAATCCCCCTTGTTAGTGCCACAAAAGAAGAGCCTACTGTGGAGTTTATCCACCAACTTGCGAGGGACGGTTTATCTAACATGGGCCACCACGGCCCTATGACATCTATGGGGGTGCCCCGTCACGAGTTGCCTCACTGGGATGATATTCAGATTATGACAGCACAGATGGCACGTAAACCTTTGTTTGAAGATGTGGCAGTCAGCAGTGAACTAGTGATTGGGCCAAGGGCTAAAAAGCCACTCATCTTAAAGATCCCATTATTTGTCTCAGATATGAGTTTTGGTGCATTATCAGAAGAAGCGAAGTTGTCTTTATCAATAGGTGCTGAGTTAGCTGGTACGGGCATTTGTTCTGGTGAAGGGGGCATGTTGCCTGCAGAGCAACAAGCCAACTCGCGCTATTTTTATGAACTTGCTAGTGCCCAATTTGGGTATGATGAAGCCCAGTTAAAAAACGTTCAGGCCTTTCATTTTAAAGGTGGCCAAGGCGCAAAAACGGGTACTGGAGGCCATCTTCCTGGTAATAAAAATATTGGTAAAATTGCGCAAGTGCGGGGTATTGCAGCGGGTGAGGCGGCTATCTCGCCACCCACTTTTAAAGATTTACATTCGCCTAAAGACTTCAGAAAATTTGCTGATCGGGTACGCTCTATTACGGGTGGTATTCCCATTGGCTTTAAACTCAGTGCTAACCACATTGAAAAAGACATTCAATTTGCTCTGGATGCCAGCGCTGACTATATTATTCTTGATGGGCGTGGCGGTGGCACAGGGGCTGCACCTGAGATGTTTAGGGACCATATTAGTGTGCCTACGATTCCCGCATTGGCGAGGGCCCGCAAGTATTTAAATGAGCAGGGCGCAAGTGGCGAAGTCACCTTGATCATTACCGGTGGTTTGCGAGTACCGATGGATTTTGTTAAGGCCATGGCTTTAGGAGCAGATGGTGTGGCGATCTCCAATAGTGCGATGCAGTCGATCGGATGTGTGGCTGCAAGAATTTGTAATACTAATAATTGCCCCGCTGGCATTGCTACTCAAAAAGCAGATTTACGGCAGCGATTAAATGTAGAAAAATCTTCTGTTCAACTGAAGAACTTTTTTGAATCCTCAACCCTTTTAATGCAGGTGATGGCTCGCGCCTGCGGGCATGATGCCTTAAGAAAATTTACCCAAGAGGATTTAGCAACATGGCATCGTGATATGGCGTTATTGAGTGGCATAAACTACTCAGGAATGATGCCGCCATCGCGTTAAACTACTCACCCCAAGTGCAACATGGATAGGGGGTTTTGGATGATTTGTGTTTTTTTAATGGCCCTGTAGGGTAAGCGATCACTTACTTACCGTGGGTTGATGGGGTGTTTTATTGGCTAGTGCTATGTTTAAGTCATGTTTAAGTCATGTGTAAGTCATGTCTAGGTTATGTGTGCGCTTTATGTATTTAATCAGTTTGCTATCAGTTTGCTATCAGTGTGCTATCAGAGTGCGATAAGTGAGCTATTTATGTTGCAGACTTATATTGAATTTGGCAGGCTAAGGCGTAGACTAGAGCGGCAATTGAATAGTTCATATGAGCTTGGGTTGATGCCTTCTTACCCCCTAATTATTGATGCATCTTAAAACCCCATAATCCAACATCTCACGAGTAAAGGTTTAGATTAAATATGCCCAATAATAGCTTGCTTTTAGTGCTTGGCAATCAACTATTTCCCATAGAAAACATGCAAACAGCCGCTGCTGATTTTATATTTATGGCGGAAGACTTGGGCCTTTGCACCTATGAGAAACATCATAAGTTAAAGATTTTAATGTTTTTAGCGGCGATGCGCGAAAAACGGGATGAGTTGCAAGCTCATCATTTCAAAGTTGATTATGTTGATATTGATGATCCATCGTTTGATCAAGCCTATGAAGAAAAGTTAGCTAAGTGTATTTTAGAGCGCGAGGTTACCTCACTGACCATTTTTGAAATTGAAGACAAAGACTTTGAAGCGAGAATACAAACCTTTGCTGCCCAGCAAAACCTAACGCTTACAGTATTGCCATCGCCCATGTTTATTTTAGATCGGCAAGAGTTTTTATCCTTTACTGGAAAAACAAAAGTGTTACGCATGGGTAACTTTTATAAAGAGGTGCGTAAAAAGCTCAATCTACTCATGGATGAAGAGCAAAAACCCTTGGGTGGTAAGTGGTCTTTCGATGAAGATAACCGTAAGAAAATTCCCAAGGGTTTGTCTCTACCAGAGCAGTATGAGCCCCAGCAGAGTGTTTACATTGAACCATTAAAAACCACCATAGCACTCAAGTTCTCTAGCCACCCAGGTCAGATGAATGACGTTTGGATGCCTCTGACTCGACCAGATGCCCTGGCGCATATTGACCACTTTCTAAGCCTGAAATTTGAAAACTTTGGTATTTACGAAGATGCTATTTTGCAAAATGATACCTTTATGTTTCACAGCGCCATTAGCCCCTCTTTAAACATGGGCTTAATTACCCCTTATGACATTATTAATAAAGTGTTGGCTTACACTGAAGCAAACCATGTGCCGTTGAACTCCGTGGAGGGTTTTTTACGACAGATTATTGGCTGGCGTGAATTTATTAGAGGGGTTTATCAGCACCATGGTGCAACCCAACTAGAGAGTAACTTTTTTAATTTCTCTGGCACATTAAAAAGTAGCTGGTATTCCGGTGATACAGGTATTCCACCCTTGGACGATGCCATCGGTTTTTCCCAGAAGTTTGGCTACACTCACCACATCAATCGACTCATGGTGATCGCTAACCTTATGACCTTGTGTGAGGTGCACCCAGCACAGGTCTATCGATGGTTTATGGAAATGTATGTGGATTCTTCAGAGTGGGTCATGACGCCTAATGTGTTTGGTATGGGAACCTTTGCAGATGGCGGTATCTTTGCGACTAAGCCTTACATTTGTGGGTCTAATTACATTCTTAAAATGAGTGATTATAAAAAGGGTGAGTGGTGTGACACGGTCGATGGCCTATATTGGCGTTTTGTTAGCCGTCACATGGGGGTATTAAAAAATAACCCACGTTTATCGTTTATGCGTAAAACCCTTGAAAATATGAAACCTGAACGTAAGGAATTAATATTTGCTTGTGCAGAGGACTTTATTGCCACCCATTGTGCCCCTTAATAAACAAAGTGTGCCCCTTAATAAACAAAGTGGGCATAGAGGTGAGGCTTTTAGTCATGTGCATCAAGGCGACCCAAACATGGTGTTACTCCAAAGTCGTAGTTTCAATTGAGCTCATGTCGGTTAGTATGGTGGCTTATTTGCTGCCCTGATCGAGTAAAAGTCTATGAGCTATGCCACAACCTACCAACAGGCACTCACGCAACCTGCATTATTTTGGCAACAGCAGGCGCAGCGTCTACCTTGGTTTAAAACCCCCACTCAGGGGGTAGATACGGGCACATGGCCCACTGGGCGTTGGTTTAGTGACGGTGAAATGAATACCTGCTATATGGCCCTTGATCATCACGTGGCTAATGGTCGGGGCGATCAAGTGGCTATTTATTACGATTCACCCGTTACCGGTCTGCAATCTAGCCACACTTACACTCAATTATTACACCAAGTGGCTCTGTTTGCCGGTGCGCTAAGACAGCAAGGTGTGGCTAAAGGTGACCGCGTGGTGATCTATATGCCGATGGTGATGGAAGCTGCGATTGCCATGTTAGCCTGTGCTCGTATTGGTGCCGTGCATTCTGTGGTATTTGGGGGCTTTGCCGCAGCTGAATTGGCTGTGCGCATTGATGATGCAAAACCAACGGCTATTGTCAGTGCGTCCTGTGGCATTGAAGTGGCCAAGGTCATTGCCTACAAACCATTGTTAGATGAGGCTTTGCAGTTAGCCCAGCATCAAGTGCAAAGTGTGGTGATATTACAACGACCACAATTAAAGGCATCCCTCCAAGCAGGGCGTGATCATGACTGGCTGCAGTTGATGGCCCAGGCTGAACCCGCCGAAGCAGTCACTGTGAAAGCAACAGACCCTCTCTATATTCTTTACACCTCAGGCACCACGGGCAAGCCCAAAGGTATCGTGCGGGACAATGGGGGCCATGCGGTGGCTCTTCATTATAGTATGAGTGCGATTTACAATATGTCGGCTGGCGATGTCTTTTGGGCAGCGTCAGATGTGGGATGGGTCGTAGGGCACTCCTATATTGTTTATGCGCCATTGTTGGCAGGGTGTACCAGTATTCTTTATGAAGGTAAGCCAGTCATGACGCCAGATGCGGGCGCATTTTGGCGCGTGATCGAGGAATATAAAGTCAAAGCTATTTTCTCAGCACCGACTGCTTTTCGAGCCATTAAAAAAGAAGATCCTGAGGGTGAATTACTTAAAAAGTATGACATTAGTAGTTTAGAAACAGTATTCATGGCAGGTGAAAGACTAGACCCACCCACCTATGATTGGGCCTTAGACATTATAGGAAGGCCAGTGGTCGACCATTGGTGGCAAACAGAGACGGGCTGGTCTATTTGTGCCAACCCCGTGGGTTTGGATGATTTGCCTGCCAAAGCAGGTTCGTCCACTGTGGCCATTGCAGGTTACGACTTACGTATTTTGTCGGATGCAGGTGTGCCTTTAGGAGCTAACGAAAAAGGTAATATTGCCCTCAAGTTACCCCTGCCACCTGGATGTTTAATTGGCATTTGGGGGGATGACACTCGTGTGCATGACTCTTATTTGGCACAATTTCCAGGCTATTACACTTCGGGCGACGGGGGTTATCGTGACGAGGATGACTATGTGTTTATTATGGGGCGTACGGATGACGTGATTAATATTGCCGGCCACAGGTTGTCCACGGGTGAAATGGAAGAGGTGGTAGGTGCTCATGAGATGGTCGCCGAGTGTGCCGTAATAGGGGTGCAAGATGATCTAAAAGGCCAATTACCCATGGCTTTAGTATTACTTAAAGCCGGCGCAAGCATTGATGAAACTCAACTAAGTAAAGAAATTGTAGTCATGTTGCGTAAAACCATAGGTCCTATTGCGGTGTTAAAAAGTGCTCACATAGTGGCGCGCTTACCAAAAACCAGATCAGGTAAAATTTTACGTAACATCATTCGTCACATCGCTAATGGTGAAACTTTTGTGGTGCCAGCCACCATTGATGATCCAGCCAGTCTGGATGAAATCAAAAAACTGGTCACTAACAGTGACCAGCATTAACTAGCAGGGATTAGAAGTTACTGGTGGTTGTTAGGAGTGTCTAGCAGCTATTAGGAGTCGCTAGCAGGTATTAACAGGCACTAGTCATTAAAGGGGATTAGTGCAATGTTCATCCACTAAGTTCTGCAGTAGCTGCTCAAAGTCGCTAAAGCTGCGGGTTTTAAGGTTAGCCACTTTACCTCCATCATCCACCAAACGTACCTTGATAATCGATTGCAGGTAGGGGTTGGTCTCAAACTGCGACACTTCTAGGGCAGTCATGGGCCCACCTTGAAGCTTTAATGAGTGCACTGAGGCGGCACTTAGTTGAGAAAAATACTCAGCTCGGGTTGCACACAAGTAACGCTTGGCTGACACATGATGGCGCACACATTGGGTCACAGATTCTGGAAAAAATGGTGCTAATACTTTGGCGCCATAAACCTCATGCTGGCGATCATGGGAGTCGTCCATTGAAAAAGTACCAAAGTCACTGGTGAAATGACCTATATCGTGCAATAAAGCCGCAGCAATCACGATATTAGAGTGCCCTTGGTGCTCTGCCAGAGACGCCCCTTGGAGCATATGTTGTGCCATAGTCACGGGCTCACCCAGATAAGCTTGCCTGCCACTGTGGTGAAATATGTGGCCTAAGTGAGCCACAATGTTGCTTGGGGTTAAACTCTTAATGTGATTTTGCATGATTTGACTCCTATCTAAGCTTCTAACTCGCTTCTAACCCAAAAGGGCATCTTTATGCTGGTTATTAAGCACAGATAAGCGAGAAAGCAGGCCATCCATGTCGGCATAACAGCCTTGCAGCCAGCGCGTGCCAGCGCCAGAAAATGCCTTACGAGCATGCAACACACGGGTGTTATCCAGCACAAAACAATCACCAGCATTGAGTCGAAAGCCAACTTCAGAGGCTGGGTTGTCAATAATTTCAGCAAAGCGGCGATATGCCGCATAGTAGTCTTGCATGTGCTCAAAAGGAATATCGGTAAAAGGTGCTGCAGAACGATTATTGAAGCGGATGCCCTGTAATTGTCCATCAGCAGACAACTCGATCATGGGGCGTCTTGCCTGTAAGCAAACGTCGTGTTCGCCGGCATATTCAAAATGCGCACAATAAGTGCTGAGCAAATTAAAGCCATGAGGGTCTACTTGGCGCAACTGGGTGGCCGCATTAAAACCATCCACTAAGACATTGTCGCCACCAGGTACAGAGCTTTCTAAGCAATAAAGCACTTGAATGGTGGGCACAGGGTCGCGGTAGGGGTTATCTGTGTGGGCCTGTAAAGCCAAGCCAGTATAGGCAAGATTAGTGGGCTTTTCTTCAACGCGCACCTCAAATATGCGGCCATAGTTGGTCTCGCGTAAATGGCCAAACAGATCAACTACCTGAGTCAAAGCCCCCGCATGCACCGGACCCGCATTGAGTTTGGCAAAACCAAACTGTGCTATCTGCTTAAGCCACACCTTTAAAGTCTGTGGCGAGGTAACCGCAGCATCAAACTCAGCCTCGGGTAAGCTGGCCATTAAACGACTGTCCCACAGGGTTTGGTTGGGTTTATGCCACCCTTTGGTGGTCTCAATAGGTTTGTCATAGGCATGACTTAAAAGCCAATGAAGCGGGAAATCGACGGTTTTGTTTTCGGGCATGAAAGTCACTGTTAAGACATCTAGCGTGACTTGGGCATGACTGACAAAAAGCTTAGCATCAATGTCCTGTAAGGTAATCAGTCGCTGGCCATTACTAGGGCTGCGTGTGGCTGGATCTAACGCATTGTCCCTGAGCCAAATGGCGTGAAAGCGGCTAGTGTGATCCGCCACTGTTAAGCCAATGATTTGGCCATCTGACTCTAAAGTTACCTTGTTCATGTCAGCTCCATAATAGATTTGTGTCAACTTAGTTTAGGTCAAATTTTAGCTTCATGTTGGTCTTTCACTAACATTATAAAAGCATGCCTAACAACTACCTATGTGGGCCCTAGAGACGGCTCTCAAACCAATGAGCCAGCAACGCCCCGGTATTGTAATAGGCCGATTTTAAGCGCCAGTGGCGGTCCATTGTAGGGTCACTAATAGCAAGAGGTAAGTGGGTTTCATCTAAACCCATGGCCCATTTTGCCGCAGCACAACCCAAGGTAGTAGCGGGGCCAATGCCGCGGCCACTGTATCCATATAAACTAATGGCTTGAGGACCCATGGCACACATCTTAGGCAGTTTGTCAGCAGTCATGGCAATTTGGCCACTCCACATATAGTCAAACTCATAGGCTTTGAGCTCTGGAAATAAGGCCTTGAGTTTGCGCTGGGCCCAATGCATGTGAGTGCTAGAACCTGTGTGCTCCAAAGATCCCACACCACCAATAATTAAACGGCCCTTGTGATCAAGTCTGAAAGAAGACATCGCATGGGCCGTGTCCCAGCAGCCTTCTTTGTGAGGTAGAATCTGCGCTTGCTGTTTAAGAGTTAACGGTGCAGTGGCAAATTGGCAGTAACCGATGGGTGTAAAATAACCTTTGGTTTGGCTTTGTGGGGCCTGAATTTGAGCCTCCCTTGAGCGACTCTGGGCATCGGTGTGGGTGCCATAAGCATTAGTTGCCACAATTAATTGCTTCGCGCTAACGCGACCTTGTGCAGTGGCTATGTGCCATTGATTGTCTTGGTAACCATAATCAAGCACAGGTGACTGAGTGTTTATGTTCGCGCCGGCTTTCACTGCTGCGTGGGCTAAACCAAAGGCATAACTTAATGGTTGAATAGTGCCTGCACGGGCATCGAATAAAGCCCCTAAAAACTCACTAGAGCCTGTGCGCTGCATTGTGGCCGATGCGCTTAATAATTCCACAGGGGCTTGGCGCTTTTGCTGCTGTAAAAAACGTCGGTTAAGATCTTTTAGACCGCTTTTGTTGGTGGCACAGTGAAGGGTGCCATGCCGCACTGGGTTGCAATCGATCTGGTATTTCTGGATTAAATCAAACACCATATCAGGTGCACAGGCGAAGGCTTGGTTCAGTTTTTGTCCTGCGGCTTGTCCTAGTGTAGCTTCAATGTCGTCGGGTGGGGTCCATAAACCGGCATTCACCAAACCCACATTACGCCCAGAACCACCAAAGCCAATGGTTTGGGCTTCAAGCAAGTGCACATCAAGGCCGCTTTTAGCTAACTCCAAGGCCGCCGACAAGCCACCATAGCCGCCCCCAATAATGGCTACGTCTGTGTGCGCATGGTGTGCCAGAGCTTGGCCGGTAAAGGGGTTATTAGCGCTGGCCTGCCAGAGGCTTTGGAGGGTTATGGGCATTTTAGATCATCTTTGTTTTTCAATGGTGACTTATAATCTAAGCATGAGCTTAATAATGGTGTCGAAGGTTTTACCATAAGGCGGGTACATTAGCGATAAGGCCGACGTGTGCGCTTGCCTAAAAATGGGGCGTAGCTTACTCATGGCCATAAAGCCCTCTTCGCCATGGTATTGCCCCATGCCACTTTCACCTACGCCGCCAAACGGCATGTCGTGTTGGCCGACATGAATGGTGGCATCATTAAGGCATACCCCACCAGACCGGGTTTTATTAATGACTTTTGTCTGCAGGGTTTTATCATCACTGAATAAATACAACGCCAAGGGTCGGTCTTGGCTATTAATATAGTCTAACACTTGGTCGATATGTTGATACGTCATAATCGGTAATATGGGACCAAATATTTCTTCCTGCAGCACTCTCATGGTCCCTGTAACACCGGTTAATAGTGTGGGAGGGAATTTTCTAGTGACATTATTAGCCACGCTACTGGGCACCAATGTTGTTGCTATTGCACCTTGCTCCAAGGCATCCGCAAGAATACTTTTAAGGCGCATGTAGGCCCTGTCATTAATGATAGAGGTGTAGTCTTGGTGTTCGATATCTGGATAACGGGCACTGACAATGGTTTTAGCCACCGCGACAAACTCGTCGACTTGACCCGCGGGCACAAATAAATAATCCGGTGCTACGCAGGTTTGCCCGGCGTTAAGGTACTTTGAAAACAACAGTCGTTTTGCCGCTTTGGCTATTGGGTAATCGGGTGCAATAATGGTTGGCGATTTACCACCCAGTTCTAAAGTTACTGGAGTCAGGTTGTCGGCGGCAGCACGCATTACTTGGCGGCCAGTATGGCTAGAACCGGTGAACACCAAATGGTCAAAGGCTAGGGCAGCAAAGTCTGAGCCTTTAGCACCCTCCACAATGGTGAGCATGTCGGCTGCAAAGTGTTTGGCAAATAAGCGTTGTAATAACTCACTGAGGTGGCTTGAATTAGCCGCCATTTTAATCATGCAGCGATTGCCTGCAGCTAGGGCGCCAATGAGAGGGCTGACACACAAATATAATGGGTAATTCCATGGCACAATAATACCCACCACACCAAGAGGTTGGGGGATTACGGTGTTTTGAGCCCCCAATAGCCACAGGGACACCACACGTTTTTGGGGCCGCATCCATTGCTTTAAACGTTTGCGAGCATACTTAATACCGTCAATGCACAAATACAGTTCTGCTAGCTGTGTTTCTTGGAATGGGCGATGACCAAAGTCCTTCGAAATGGCCTCTGTTATGGCAGGTTGATTGGTTTTTAGGATGTCTAGGAGCTTGTTTAAGTTTGCTAACCTTTGCTCTAGGGAGGGGATGCCGTGCTCTAAATAGGCCTCAGTTTGTGCCTTTAGCACTTGGTTTAAGTCTTGCGCAGGCACAGGGGCTTGGTTGGTAGTTTGGTCCATGGCCTAGGGGATCCCCTGTGAATTCGGTTGCATCGTCTAAGAATCATAAGGCTAAGCCTCTTGTGGATGCAATAGCTGGGTCAATATGCCGCGGCAAAGGTTTGCCGTTTAAACTTTAATTGTATAAAAAACCCTTATAAAACAATATTTTAATTTTTTTGGCACAGTCTGTGCTTAAGTGATGTCACAAGGCAATAATTACCGAGGCCAAAATGGATAAGATGATATTTACCATGCTTAACAGCATGAAGAGCGTACAGACTAAACAAGCCAACAATGCGCACGAGATTGCCAACGTCGTTACCCCTGGTTTTAAGAAGTCTTACAGTGAACAAACTAAATCCCTAGACGTGCATATACCCGGTACTTTTAATACGCGAGCCATGCCCGTGTCCAATGCAACCAACGTGGTAGACATGAACCCAGGAGCATTAATGGTGAGTGGCCGGAAGTTGGATGTGTATGTTAACCATGCAGGCGCCCTTACTGTGCAGGGCCCAGAGGGACAGGATCTTTACACCCGTCGGGGTGACTTATCGGTGTCAGCCAATAACCAACTGGTTACGGGTACTGGACATCTAGTGGTAGGCGACAATGGCCCTATTACCATTCCCGCAGGTAGTAATATATCGATTGCTCGAGACGGCTCAGTGAATATGATCCCCCAGGGCGAAACCGCAGAAGTAAACGTGGGGCGACTTAAATTGGTCGACACCCAAGGTCAAGAGATGCTCATCCGAGAGGATGCCCTGTACCAGCTAAAAGAAGGTGTATTGCCAGCGAGTGCCGAGGTGACAGTTACACCCAATGCATTGGAAGGCAGTAACGTGACCGTCGTGGATTCAATGGTGAGGATGATTACCCTGTCTCGCCAATACGAAATGGCTGTCAACATGATTAAAAATGCCCGTGAAGTGGACGCTGCTAGCGCCTCTCTCATGCGCTTAAACTAAGAAATAAATAGGAGATTCTTATGGATTCCTCATTATGGGTTGCTAAAACAGGCTTGGATGCTCAACAGCGTCGTATGACTGTAGTGGCCAACAATCTGGCTAACGTAAACACCACTGGTTTCAAGAGGGACCGTGCCGTGTTTGAAGATTTACTCTACCAGACCATTCGCCAACCTGGCGCACAAGTGGGTCAAGGCGCGAATTCACCGACCGGTTTAGTATTAGGTACGGGTACTCGTGTAGTGGCCACTGAGAAAATTCATAGCCAAGGTAACATGATTCAAACGGATAATGCCCTTGACCTTGCCCTTGACGGTGATGGTTTTTTACAAACCCTACGCCAGGATGGCACCATTGGCTATACTCGAGACGGTTCGTTAAAGCTTAATAATGTGGGCCAGCTAGTCACCGCGAGTGGCAACCTATTGCAGCCAGCCGTCACAATACCCAATAACGCCCGCACCATTACCATTGGTAAAGATGGCACCGTGAGTGTACAAACATTTGACCAAACCGAATCCCAAACCGTGGGTAACATTCAGGTGGCGAACTTTATTAACCCAGCTGGCCTGCAAGCCATGGGTGGTAACGTGTATGTGCAAACGGCCGCCAGTGGCGAGGCCCAGGTACTTACTCCTTCACAAGATGGTGCAGGT
>OLHR01000366.1_pt1 | contig 14576 bp, 10 predicted proteins | sample 1609291 | NCBI WGS metagenome assembly OLHR01 (sample SAMN05416707, study PRJEB24817) | seawater metagenome | isolation source: Sea water | place: Canada:Atlantic | collected 2013-07 | reverse complement strand
AGGGAGCGCCATTATATCCATCGCACGGCAAAGCACAAGCGGTTTAAGGCAATAAGACCTAAAATATTATAAAATATCACTTAGGATGCGCCAAAATAGAGCAGGCACAAAAAAGGGCGCTCACGCGCCCTTGTTCAAACCACGCCTCACACTTAACCCATGGTCATGTGCGAGGCCCAGGTTACATCACTAAATGGCGAATATCACCCAACACTTTGGCTAAATATTGAGTAAAACGAGCCGCATCCGCGCCGTTTACGGCACGATGATCGTATGACAGACATAAGGGCATCATCAGTCTTGGTTGAAACTCAGTGCCGTCCCAACGAGGCTGCATGTCTGCTTTGGACACTCCTAATATAGCCACCTCTGGTGTATTCACGATAGGCGTGAATGCAGTACCACCGATTCCCCCCAGACTAGAAATAGTAAAGCAACCACCTTGCATGTCGGCTGGCATTAACTTTTTGTCTTTAGCCTTCGCCCCCATGGCAATCACTTCTTCTGCCAATTGCCATATGGATTTCTGATCCACATCACGAATAACTGGCACCATAAGCCCTGCTGGTGTATCTACGGCGATACCAATATTGATGTAGTGCTTTTGCACGATGTGTTCGCCATCATTATCTAACGATACATTAAATTGTGGGTACTGACGCAAAGCCATGGCACAGGCTTTAAGCATAAATGGCAAAGGCGTGACCTTGGTGCCTTTTAGCTCTGCTTCTGCCTTTAAGCCCTTGCGAAACACCTCTAGATCGGTAATGTCCGCATGATCAAACTGAGTCACATGGGGTACATTAAGCCAACTACGGGTCATATTTTGCGCAGTAATGCGCTGCACCTTCGTCATTTTAATGCGATCTATGCTACCAAATTGGCTAAAATCGATAGCAGGGGGCTGCTCTATGCCGTGACCCTGCATAGACTGAGCCGTCGGCTGTTGCATTTTTTGCTTCACAAAAGCCTGTATATCTTCTTTTAATAAGCGGTCTCTTGGCCCTGTGGCTGGCACTTTAGACAGATCCACACCTAATTCCCGAGCTAACATACGCACTGCAGGACCCGCATGAACCGTGCCAGTAGTGCCTGCATTAACCACTTCAGCTGCTGGCTCCACCTTGGCCACCGTAACGTTAGGCGCCGCACTTAAATTAGGGGCTTGAACAGCCTTAGGAGCTGCAACTGGAGTTTGGGCAACTGCTGGCACTGGTGCTAAAGCCTCTGAGGCAGCAGACGCTGCTTTAACATCAACCATAACCTCAGGCGCATTTGCCTGCGCCCTAGTTGCCAAAACTGCAATGGTATCACCCACATTAAGCTTGGTACCTTCAGCCACGTTAATCTGCAGCACAGTGCCAGCAAATTCAACAGGAATCTCCATCGAGGCTTTGTCAGTCTCAAGCACTATGAGACTGTCTCCTTCGGCTAACTCATCGCCCACTTTAACACTAACCTCAATCACCTCTACATCCACTGCGCCGCCTAAATCTGGCACTAGGGCCAATTGTTCTAACGCAGGCTCTGACTCTGCCACAGGAGCTTGCACTGGCGCATCGGCAATCGCAGTAGCCAAAGGCTCTACTGCCATTTGAACTTTAGCTTGAACTTCAGCTTGAACTTCAGGCTCTGCCTCTTTAGCTTCATCTGGCGTTGAGTCTGTTTCAATTTCCACCATGAGGTCACCTAAACTACAGGTATCACCTTCTTTTAATGCAATGCTTTTAACGACTCCAGCAATTGATGCAGGAATTTCCATTGACGCTTTATCTGTCTCCACCACAACGATAGAGTCGCCCTCACTAATCACATCACCCACGGCGACGCAAATCTCGATGACCTCTACGTCTACTGCACCACCCATGTCTGGGACCATCATTTTACTTGTTGCCATGTCTCTGTCCTCGTCTCGTCAGCAGCTTAAAGGTGTACTGGATTTGGCTTATCACTGTCGATATTGAACTTTTTAATGGCCCGCGAAACCTCGCTCACCTTAATTGTGCCATCTTCTGCTAAGGCTTTTAAGGCTGCAACCACAATGTAGTAACGATTGACCTCAAAAAACTCTCGCAACTTTTCACGACTGTCACTACGACCATAACCATCGGTGCCCAGTACCTTAAAATTAGCCGGCACAAACTCCCGAATTTGCTCGGCAAAAGCCTTAACATAGTCAGTAGCAGCGATGACTGGGCCTGCATGGCCTGACAAACATTCTTCAACATAGCTTTGCTTTGGCTCTGCCTCGGGATGTAACATATTCCACCGGCTGACGTCCTGAGCGTTGCGCCCAAGCTCATTAAAACTTGTCGCACTCCAGACATCTGAACCTATATCGAACTCTGTTGCCAAAATGTCTGCCGCCGCTTCCACTTCTCTTAAAATGGTACCACTACCCATTAATTGCACACGCTTTTTAGCTTTCGACTTAATTTCATTTAACAAGTACATGCCTTTAACAATGCCAGCTTCACAGCCCACCGGCATATCCGGCTGATGGTAATTTTCGTTCATCACGGTAATGTAGTAGAACTTGTTTTCTTTTAGCTCATACATACGGTGCAAACCATCTTGAATAATTACCGTTAGCTCGTACGCATAGGTCGGATCATAGGTCACACAGTTGGGTATGAGATTACCCATAATATGACTGTGTCCATCCTCATGCTGCAAACCCTCACCATTCAGAGTGGTACGGCCTGCTGTCGCTCCAATGAGGAATCCACGGGCCTGACTGTCACCCGCTGCCCAAGCTAAGTCTCCAACTCGCTGGAAACCAAACATCGAGTAAAAGATGTAAAACGGCACCATGGGATAATTATTATTACTGTAAGAGGTTGCACAAGCCAACCAGGCAGCCATTGCGCCTGCTTCGTTAATCCCTTCCTCTAAGATCTGCCCTGCCTGATCTTCACGGTAATACATCACTTGATCTGCATCATGGGGCACATACTTTTGCCCTTCCGCAGTATAGATGCCTAACTGACGGAACATGCCTTCCATACCAAAAGTACGCGCTTCATCTGGCACAATGGGCACCACACGCTCACCGATATCTTTATTTTTAACCAGTGTTGTAAGGGTGCGAACAAACGACATGGTAGTCGAGATCTCACGCTTGCCACTGGACTTTAACTGACCAGCCAGAGAATCTAGCGTGGGTGTTTTTAAACTCTCAAAATCATTACGACGACTCGGTAGAACGCCTCCTAGGGCATCTCGTCTGGCGCGCATATACTTCATTTCGGGCGTGTCTTGCGCTGGACGATAGTAAGGCACAGTTTTAATTTGATCACGGGTTAAAGGAATATTAAACCGTTGGCAAAAGCTTTCCATTTCGTCCATATCCAGCTTTTTCAAGGAATGGGTGGGGTTTTTGGCTTCGCCCGACTTACCCATGCCATAACCTTTAACGGTTTGCGCCAAAATAACGGTGGGCTTACCTTCCGTATGAGTCGCCTCATGATAGGCCGCATAAACCTTATAAGGGTCGTGGCCACCGCGGTTAAGCTTCATGATGTCTTCGTCAGTATAGTCGGCCACCATAGCTAACAATTCTGGGTATTTGCCAAAGAAGTGCTCACGGGTGTATGCGCCACCCATGGCCTTATAGTTCTGTAACTCACCGTCTACCACTTCATTCATGCGCTGCTGCAATAATCCATGGGTGTCACGCTCTAGGAGTGGGTCCCAATGACGCCCCCAGATCACCTTAACCACATGCCAACCTGCACCTCTAAATATGCCCTCAAGTTCCTGGATAATTTTACCATTACCCCGCACAGGGCCATCTAAACGCTGCAGATTGCAGTTGATGACAAAAATAAGATTGTCTAGCTTTTCACGCCCAGCAAGAGAAATACAGCCTAAAGATTCAGGCTCATCACACTCACCATCACCGATAAACGCCCACACCTTACGATCCGCATTATCAACCAAACCACGCTGTTGCTGATAGCGCATAATGTGAGCCTGATGAATCGCCTGCAGGGGCCCAAGCCCCATAGAGACCGTAGGGAACTGCCAATAGTCTGGCATTAACCATGGATGCGGATAGGAGGATAGTCCGTTGCCACCCACTTCACGGCGAAAATTGTCCATCTGCTCATCGGTGAGACGGCCTTCCAAATAGGAGCGCGCATAAATACCCGGAGAAATATGACCTTGGAAAAACACCAAGTCTCCCTCTTGTTTATCGGTATTGCCGCGGAAAAAATGGTTAAAACCAATGTCATACAAAGTGGCTGACGAAGAAAAGCTGGCAATATGCCCACCCAGACCGTCATCATTATCATTAGCACGCATCACCATGGCCATGGCATTCCAACGAATTAAAGAACGTATACGACGCTCCATGAATAAGTCGCCAGGCATGCGCTGCTCATCGCTTGGCGCAATCGTATTGACGTAAGGAGTAGTGAGCGAGTTGTCTAGTTTAGCCCCCTGTAAACGGGCCTGCTCACCAAGTTTGGCTAATATATATCGAGCACGTTCAGCGCCCTCGTTTTTAATCACTGATGTCAAAGCGTCCAACCACTCTTGTGTTTCAATTGGATCTACATCTGAAAGACTCTGTGTCACGTTTTTCCCCTATTCACTCATGCAAAAGCAACTTGTTTCTGCGCAACGAAAATTTTGTGTAGTAATACTACATTAATAACCAAAAAAATGCCAGTTTAGGTGACTAAAAATACCTATGAGTAAATATTTTACATTTAAAAATTATACCCCAGAACGCCTCATAGCGCGCTCTTGGCGGGTTGAATCTTTGCTTTGCTCAATAATAGCTTCTTTTACAAAGGTCAAGTGGTCATGAGCCGCATTACGTGCTTTTTCTGGATTTTCTCCAACAATAGTATCTAATAACACGCGGTGTTGGTCATGAATCACTTGGCGAGTGTCACGTTTGCGATACACACTTTCCAAGTTGGAATAAATGTTCTTATGCAGCAAAGTAAATAAAGAACGCATGGTGTGCAATAACACGGCATTATGCGAAGCTTCAGCAATGGCCAAATGGAACTCGGCATCGGCTTTGGTTTCTTTCTCAAAAGACTTTTGATCATGAGCCGCTTGCAAATTGGCATAACAAGCTTGCAAGCGAGTTTTATCTGCTGGGGTGCAGCGCAGTGCAGCATAATAGGCCGACACCCCCTCTAAGGCATGACGAAACTCCAACAAGTCATATTGTGCTTCTGGATGCGTAGAGAAGAGCTCTGTTAGTGGGTCAGCAATGCTGCTGCCAATTTTTTCAGACACGTATGAGCCTCCGCCTTGACGACTGACAATGAGCCCCTTGGCCGACAGCTTTTGTAACGCTTCGCGCAGTGAAGGTCTAGACACTTCAAACTCAGTCGCCAAGGTTCGCTCTGGCGGTAGTTGCTGTCCTGGTTTCAGGCTTCCCTCTAAAATCATAGACTCTAGTTGCGCCATGATCACATCTGATATCTTGGGTTGTTTGACCTGTGGGTACGCCATAAACGCTTCCTATTAATACTGGCACATGGGTGTGAAATACGTTGCCTGATGGCATTTTTTTTCAACACTATTGGTTTTAATTTTTCAGCAACATTGGTATTACCAATTATCGGTGAAATAAAAATAACCCGCTTCTCCTACTTTGGTCAAGTTTTATTACCAATACAGGGCCAGTGATGGCAGGCCTCCTAGTGAATGAGCGCCATTCGTTATATCTGATCTAAACCCATGACCAATTATCCAAGGCTAAACATTCCCTGTATGATACCGACTTTAGTCAATCTATGGTGCTTGATAAGTTACAACCATGGCCGTTGTACCCACTTTAAGTTCACACACTAGGTAGTTTAGTTATTTATGGATCAGAGCATTATTGAACGCGTTTTCGCCACTGTTTTTCCCCTTGTCGCTATCGCTACCATTGGCTATGGGTATGGCCGTTGGCGCAAGCCAGACCTAAAACTCATTAACCAAATCAACATGGAAGTGTTTGTTCCTTTGTTGGTATTTGTGGTTCTTGCTGATCAATCCGTTCCTATTAGCCATCTTGGCCCCATGGCTGTTGGAGCCATTATTGTGGTGCTCGGTTCAGGCTTACTGCTGTGGCCTGTCATTGCCCTGTCGCCTTGGTCTGCGAAGACCTTTATACCACCCATGATGTTTAACAACGTAGGCAACATGGGTATTCCGTTAATTTTATTGGCCTTTGGTGAAGAATTTTTAGCCATTGCTGTGGTGTGTTTTATTGTCGAAATGACCCTTCACTTTAGCTTAGGCATTTTTATGATCAACCCCAAAATGCGCTTGCTAAGCCTATTTAATCAACCCGTAATGCTGGCAACTATTGCAGGCTTTTTAGTGGCCCTTAGTGGCTTTCAACTGCCCAACAATGTGCAGTTACCCATTGATATGCTGGGGCAAATTTGCATTCCTTTAATGCTCTTCACTTTGGGCATTCGTTTAACCAACATAGAATTTGACGATTGGAAAGTGGGTTTAGTGGGCGCCATTCTTTGCCCAGTTTCCGGCATTTTAATGGCCATAATGGCCCAGTTCTTCCTTAACCTTCCTCCTGAACAATTTGCTGTGTTGGTTGTGTTTGGCGCTTTACCACCTGCGGTATTGAACTACATGGTGGCAGAACAATACCAACAGGACCCCAAAAGAGTGGCCTCTATTGTGCTCATTGGTAACTTAATGGCCTTGGTGAGTATTCCCATTACTTTATCATTTGTGCTCTAAACCAACCTTAGGGGTGTGTTATAATTGCCTCTTTTAAACCACAATATTTTAAGCGTGGAACGACCCCATGACCGATGACTTAAACCTCTATTTTCTAAAAGCTGATGTGCCCGCCAACGTGAGTGCTGCTTTGTTAGAAGATGTGGGGGATGGCGATATTACCGCCCGGCTGATACCAGCCGATGAAAGCGCATCTGCAGCCGTTATTACCCGTGAAGATGCCACCATTTGTGGGGTGGATTGGGTCAATGAAGTGGCGCGCCAAGTCGACCCCACCATTACCCTTGACTGGATGGTAGCTGATGGTGACCAAGCTAAGGCTAATCAAGTGTTGTTTCAAGCCCATGGTAATGCCCGCAGCCTGCTAACCTTTGAGCGCTGCGCCCTTAACTTTTTACAGTGTTTGTCTGGCACTGCCAGCATTGCGCATTATTACGCCAGTTTAGTGGCCGACACACCCGTGAGGCTACTCGACACCCGCAAAACTATTCCTGGCTTACGCAAAGCCCAAAAATATGCCGTGGCTTGTGGCCAATGTTATAACCATCGTATCGGCTTGTATGATGCATTTTTGATCAAAGAAAACCACATTGCCGCCTGTGGTGGTATTGGCCCAGCCATTGCCACTGCACGATACCAAGAACCCACCAAACCCGTAGAAGTAGAAGTGGAAACCATGCCTGAATTACAGCAAGCGTTAGATGCTGGTGCAGATCGCATTATGCTGGATAATTTCACCTTGCAGGAGATGCGTGATGCGGTCAAGCTTGCCGCTGGCAAAGCAGAACTAGAGGCCTCTGGTGGCATTACTGAACAAACCTTGCGGCCTATAGCGGCCACAGGAGTCGACTATATTTCAATTGGTGCGCTCACCAAAGATTGCCGTGCCATTGATTTGTCGATGCGTTTTGTTTAAAACAGCATCAAGTGATCAAGGGACAGCTTAATACCAATTTCTTCACCAATTTCATGGTTATGATGAGAGTCTGCGAAGCAGGATAAGGTTTGATTGCCCGCAATTAATACGCGGTATAGAAAGTGAGTACCACGAAAGCGCTTACTTATAATGCGCCCTGTTATGGGGCTATCATCTAAATGCAACACGTCATCAGGCCGAATAAACACTTCGGCTTTATCTCCTGTGACAAAGCCATGAGCTCGGTCGCTGCACAAATGGCCAATGGGCGACTCAACACAGGTTTCGCTACTTACATTGCAGGCTAAAAAATCACCCTCGCCAATAAAGTCGGCCACAAAACGCCCGTCGGGCTTATGATAAATATTGTAGGCAGTGTCCCATTGCTCAATGCGCCCTTGGTTCATGACCGCCACATGATCAGCCATGGTAAAGGCTTCTGTTTGATCGTGGGTCACTAACAAACCAGGAATTTTTTCATGCCGCAAAATGGAACTCACTTCTGGCACCAACTCTTCTCGCAACATGGCGTCTAAACCAGAGAAGGGTTCATCAAGCAATAATAAACTGGGTTTAGGCGCTATGGCTCTGGCTAAGGCCACACGCTGCTGTTGACCGCCAGATAAGGCATGGGGGTAGCGCTCTTGATAACCACTAAGGCCCACCAAATCTAATAATTCTTTCACCCGTTGCACTTGCTCAGCCTTGGGCCAGTGGTGCAAGCCAAAAGCCACGTTGGCGGCAATGTTAATGTGGGGAAACAAAGCCACATCTTGAAACACCATGCCTACATTGCGGGTTTCTGCAGCTAGGCAAAAATCGTCTTTAGCAAGGGTTTTGCCTGCCAAACTAATGCTGCCCGATTTTAACGGCACGAACCCTGCAATCGCTCTCAGCAAAGTAGACTTGCCACAACCACTGGGACCCAGCAAACAACCAATTTCACCCACAGCCACAGCCAAGCTTACATCGTGCACAATGTTATGATCGCCGTAGGCTATATTTACCTTATCCACCAGCAAATGCTGATCTGTATTATCGAAGGACATGGTCATTTAAACGGTCTCATATTAGTGGGGCCTGCGACGCGCAATAGAGGCGTGTAACATTAATACAGGAATAAGCCCAACGAGTACAATCATAATAGAGGCTGGAGCCGCATCAACAAGACGCTCGTCTGAGGCTAATTCATAGGCCCGCACGGCCATGGTGTTAAAGTTAAAGGGCCGCAGTATTAACGTTGCCGGCAGTTCTTTAAGCACGTCCACAAATACAATGAGCACCGCCGTAAGGATGGAGCTGCGCATTAAAGGCACATGGATTTTACGTAATATGTCTAATGGGCTATGACCCATTGAACGACCCACATGATCTAGACTGGGCTTAATCTTCTCTAAGCCAGACTGCACACTGCCAAGAGCTACCGCCAAAAAGCGCACCGTATAGGCAAACAGTAAGGCCACCAAACTACCCGACAATAATAGCCCTGGACTGTCCCAGCCCAAGCTGCCAAAAATATCTATTAACCTGTGGTCTAGCCATGCTAAAGGAATTAAAACCCCGATCGCTATGATCGTGCCTGGCAAAGCATAACCAAAGCCTGCCATCGCAAGCACTGTGCGCACAGGCTTAATGGGTTTAGTTCTTTTGGCATAGGACAAGATAATGGCCAATGTGACGGCAATGATGGCTGCCAAAAAAGCCAAACTAAACGAATTCCAGGCAAGGCCAACGAAGTCCCAGCCTAGGGGTTCTGCCTCAAACACAGCCCAAAACAAGAGTTGCGTTGCAGGAATAATAAAACCAAACATCAAAGGCGACAAACAAATCACACAGGCCATAATCGCCTTACTACCTGATAAAGGGATTAAGTCGGCACGGGCACGAGATTCTGCTGCTGAATGGTAACGGGCTCGGCGTCTAGAATAACGCTCTAGCAAGACTAATAAAATCACAAAAGCTAATAAGCTAGCTGCCAATTGGGCTGCTGCTGCAGTATCACCATAGCCATAAAAGGTTCTAAAAATGCCCGTGGTAAAGGTGCTAACCCCATAATATTGCACCGTGCCATAGTCTGCTAAGGTTTCCATTAGAGCGAGTGACAAACCTGCAATAATGGCAGGCCGAGCCATGGGCAACGCTAACTTCCACAATGCCTGCCAGCGGGAATAACCTAAGCTACAACCCACTTCAATACTACTCACAGACTGCTCCAAAAAAGCAGCCCGAGCCATTAAATAAACATAGGGGTACAACACCAGTGACATCATGATGATGGCACCACCTAAAGAGCGGATTTCAAAGAACCAATAGTCGCCATAACTCAGGCCTGTAAGGTCTCTAATCCAGCTTTGTACTGGCCCTGCAAAGTCTAACAAACCCGCATAAGTGTAGGCGATAATATAAGCCGGCATGGCTAAGGGCAGCAATAAGGCCCAACTGAGCCAACGACGCCCCGGAAAACTGCACATGCTCGTTAACCAAGCCGTGGGCACACCCAGTATGAGCACCCCCATCCCCACGCCCAGCAACAACAGCAACGAATTAATTAGATAGTCGTTGAGCACCGTATCAAGCAAGTGCTGCCAGAGCTCACCATTGGCTTGCATTAAATAGCTCACAATAACGATGACTGGAAGCGATATGAATGCGGCGATTAAAACAGCAAAAATACTCAGCCCATGGCTTCTAAACATTTATAGCATTACCTATTTCCAACCGGCACGATCCATTAATTGAACCGCTTGTCGATTGTTCTGACCTAAAATTTCCAAATCAATGGGGTCCATCTTGTAGCGGCCAAACCCTTCAAGGGTGGCGGATGATGGGACACCCTCAACCACGGGATATTCGTTATTAATGTCTGCATACCAAGCTTGTGCTGGAGCCGATGCTAAATATTCTAGCAGGGCCTGCGCTTGCTCTGGGTGTTTACCGTATTTAGTAAAGCCTGCACCACTCACATTAAAGTGTGCGCCGCGCCCCACTGCCCCTACACCTTTTTGGTTAGGCCAAAAGACCGCCAATTTGCTGGCCACCGCTTGATCAGCTGGCTTACTACTATTAATTAACCGAGCTAAATAATAAGTGTTAGCGATGGTCACATCACAAACCCCTGCGGCCACCGCTTTTAACTGATCTGTATCACCACCTGATGGTGCCTTAGCAAGGTTATTAACCATGCCTTGCATCCATACTTGGGTGGCCTCTGGGCCTAAAGCATCAATGGTGGCAGCGACCAAGGATTGATTATACACAGATTGTGAGGATCTTAAGCACAGACGACCTTTCCATTGCGCCTTTGCCAAAGCTTCGTAAGTAGAAAGTTCGTCAAGGGCCACCCGGTCTTTGGCATAAATGATGGGTCTTGCTCTGAGTGTGAGGCCATACCAGTAGCCTGCAGAGTCTCTAAGCTCTTCAGGAATTCTCTGCTCCAGTGCCGGTATTGATACCGGCTTGAGCATGCCCGCCTCTTTCGCCCGATGCAAACGACCGGCATCTACCGTAATAAATAAATCAGCAGGGGTCGCACTACCCTCAACTTGTAAACGTTTTAATAAGGCATCTGCCTTACCTGTAATCAGGTTCACTTGAATCCCTGTAGCGGCACTAAACTCATCCAACAAGGGCTTAATCAAGGCTTCCTTGCGGGCTGAATACACATTAACAATATCTCTGGCTTGGGCCGTGCCCGCCCACACTAAGCTGGCCACAACAGCGGGCAATATAAAGGTATTAATTAAATTCATAGGGATCATTTATGAGGTCTCACTGGTTACGTTTGGGGCACTGATGAGGTCACCTTTATGGCGCCTAAAGCTTTGCCAACAGCGCTTAAAGGGCTGCCAATATAAATTTACTAACTGATGTTCTGTGGGCCTTTGACCCACTAAACCATAGCTTAATGTCTGGGTGTTTGAACCATACTCTAAGGTACCACCTAGGCGATCCCACAAAGCAATAAATGCACCAAAATTTTTATCCCAATGCTGGCGTGCTTGGGAATGATGTATTTGGTGCTGCGCTGGAGAAATAAGCCACCGCTCTAGCGTTTTGCCATAACTAATAGGCACAGGTGAATGACGTAAGTTAGACCCCAAAAGATTTAACACAGCGGTCACTGCATTAGCACCCAATAGACTAAGCAAGGTCACTCGATCAGCAAACACAAACACAAACACACCAATCAGTAAGCCCTGCGCTAAGGCACTGCGCAGGCCAAACAATAAACCTTCAATGGGATGTGTGCGCAGCACCGTAAAAGGCGTTAAGCTTTCTGCGGTGTGGTGTACTCGGTGAAAGGCCCATAAAACAGGCCACTGGTGCATCAATCGATGCAAATAATAACGGCTTGCGTCATCAACTACAAACAAACATGATGTAAAGATGACAGACACCCAAAACGTCGATATGTCGAACGACCAAAGAGGCCGAGTGACCCAATCGGTTAAAGTATAAAACAAGGCAGTAGCAAGGGCTAGCTTGCTCAACATCAGTGGGCTAAAAAGCAACATAATGGGCTGATTAATAAACATCATCTGGTAATCAGATCGACTCGAATTAGACCACCAAATTTTAGGCTGAAACAGCCAGGCTAAAGCGCCAGCAAAATTGAGCCGGCGCTGCCACATTAGCCAAAGCACGGCAATCATAGTGGCGCTTATCAAATAGCCAACAAAGATGCGTTTATTGCCTTGGCTCACCAAACCTGTCAGTTCAGTAAACCAAGTGTGTATAAACCCAAGCCACCATTCAATCATAAACTAACCAATTGTCTAGTCATTTTCTGCGGCCATTGCTTGGCCTAATGAATCAACTAGGTCGGCTAAATTGGCCGTTACATCCTTGTTACGGGCTTCTACTGCAAAGTCATCTATCATTAACTTTTGTAGTTTAATCATCTGCACTCGATACTCTGACAGACTCACCGATGAACTTTGCACAAATTCACCATCTACCAAGGCTGCAACCTGTGTGTTCCCCAACAACACTGGGCTATAGCCTAGTAAACGGTTCATCTTCACCCCAGTTTCACCTAAATTAACACCCCCAGTTTCTAGGGCCAAGGCAAAACCTTTGAGCTCGCCCCAATGCTTAGCATAGGTGCGGTAAACTTTAACCACATCACCATTGGCAGCAATGATGGTTTCTAATTTTTCAATATCCCCATACACAGAACCGGCATACTTAAAGACGGCTTCAGCAATAAGGCGCTGCCACTGGGTCTTAATGACCTGTGCGTATGCCCTTAACTCACTGCGTTGTGAGTCAGTCAGGGCTTCCCCATTAGCAGAGGTAATGAGATTACGTCCGTCAATAAACGCTTGAACGATGGTATGAAGATACTTAGTTTTGCCACCTTTATCGAAAGATGCCGCATAGTACGCATGGGCGTATGCCATTTCAGTGACCAAAGAAACCTTGCCATCTCCGTTATGATCTGCTTTTGCAAAACTGTCTGATTTTTGCTTAGCGATGCCATACACTTCTTCAGCTGTCAGCGCTAAAGTGTGAGCTGGGGCGCCAAAATAGCCAAAGGCTTCGTCCCAAACGTGCTCTTTGCCCGTATATGGTTTGCCTTCCTTGTACGCTTTACTATTAGGATTAACATCCGCCGCTAGTTTTTCATCTAGATAATTATCCACCGCTTGGTTGTAAAATACCGCACCCATAGCGAATTTAGAAAACAATTGGGTGTAGTCATAACCTGTTAAGGGATCAAAGCCTTTTTCTGTAGCCGCCGCTTTTTCTAGCATTAACTCCAGTAACTCTGCACCCGTCAGACTGCCAGGCATGCCAGAAATTAGACCTTTATAGGCTTTGCCAGACAAATTTTTGCCTTTTGAAATCTTGTCTACGTGAGTTTGAAGCATTGGAAAACCGTCTTTTGATACGGGATCAATAATTTTACGCCCTTCGTCCTTGCCACTAAAGTAAGCTTTAGTTTGCTCTAAACTAGCGCCTTTAGACACTAACTTTTTAGCTGAATTATGCAGTGTATGACGAGCAATCTGGCCAGTGTAGGCCTCAGAATGGGTCTTAGTGCCAGTGTAGTTTTTTACCGTAATAGGAAAGTCAGCATAGATTTCTGCGTGGGCTCCTGCCTGAGCTTGGCCACTTAGGACAAAGCTCGCTGCAACAGCAATTGAAAGAAGTGTTTTGTTCATGTGTTTTCTCTGATTAAAGTTGATTAAAGTTTAAGTTCGTCTGGATTAAACACATAATAAACAAACTTTATTCGTAATGCAAATCATTCTTATTTAGATTAGCATAACTTTTAGCATTTCAATAAATCAGATTAAAAAACAACATTATTTACACCATTTACAGCCCTTTCTAGTACCCTTAAAATTCACGACCTGTTAGAATGCTCGCCGACAAAGTCCCAGTAGCTCAGCTGGATAGAGCAGCCGCCTCCTAAGCGGCAGGTCGGAGGTTCGACTCCTCTCTGGGACGCCATTCCCCCTTATTTTCCAGTTTCATCCAGTATCACCCCGCCACAAATCCGTTTGAAAACGCCCTTATATCGAGTTATTATCTTCCCATGCGGTATTTTACGGTATCGCCAAAGCCTAAAGTTTTAGGTACACAGGTTGGTACACAGATTCATGGAAACCGTTTTGTGTACCAAAAAATATCCCACTTGATAAAAAACTGTGTACCTAAAACCTATAATTAAGGCACATTAAATCAGTGGAGAATGGCTATGCCAGTATTAGCGAAATCGTTAATCCTGTGATTATCTTTTTGATACTCATGTGTCCGTCCTTGAAAGGTTGTAATGATGGCTATAACTTTACTAATATCAACCTGTCATTGATATATGACTTATGCTGAACTTACTCACATCCCTCAAGTTTACTCAAGTAAGCTAAATCCAACTCAAAAGGCTGTCTCTTATACACATCTCCGAGCCCACGAGACTAGGCATGATCTC
>OLHR01000364.1_pt1 | contig 14604 bp, 11 predicted proteins | sample 1609291 | NCBI WGS metagenome assembly OLHR01 (sample SAMN05416707, study PRJEB24817) | seawater metagenome | isolation source: Sea water | place: Canada:Atlantic | collected 2013-07 | reverse complement strand
GAGATCATGCCTAGTCTCGTGGGCTCGGAGATGTGTATAAGAGACAGGAATATCATTTAAAGTATTTTTGTAGAATATTTTTAAAGTATGAAATATCAAAATAGAAAAAAAGCTTTAATACTATTGGCAGATGGAACCATATTTTATGGTAAAGCTGTAGGAGGAAAAGAAGGCACCGCTTATGGAGAAGCATGTTTTAACACGGGCATGACCGGTTATCAAGAAATATTCACCGATCCTTCTTATTTTGGGCAACTAATGGTTACCACCAATGCTCATATTGGAAATTATGGAGTCGCTGAAAATGAAATTGAATCTGATTCCATAAAAATATCAGGTTTAATTTGCCGAAATTTTAGTTATCATTATTCTAGAGACCGCGCAAACGATTCTTTAGCGACTTTTTTAGATAAAAACAACCTCTTAGCTATTGCTGATGTCGATACAAGATCGTTAGTGGCTTATATCCGTGATAATGGCGCAATGAATGCGGTGATTACTACCGATGTTGAAAATATAGATAACTTAAAAAAGAAATTAGCAGAAATTCCAAATATGAAAGGGATGGAATTAGCTTCTAAAGTATCTACAAAAGAGCCTTATTATTTTGGAGATGAAAATGCTACTTTTAAAATTGCTGCATTAGATATCGGTATTAAAAAGAACATATTAAGAAACTTATCTCAAAGAGATTGTTATATAAAGGTGTATCCATACGATGCTTCATTAGAAGACTTAAATTCTTTTAATCCAGATGGATACTTCTTCTCAAATGGCCCTGGAGATCCAGAACCCTTAACTCAAGCCATTAAAACAGCTCAAGATGCTATTGAAACTGGAAAACCAATTTTTGGAATTTGCTTAGGACATCAAGTATTGGCTTTAGCAAATGGTATTTCTACCTATAAAATGCATAACGGACATCGTGGTATTAACCACCCTATTAAAAACCTTCAAACAGGCAAAGGGGAAATTACTTCCCAAAATCATGGATTCGCTATTAATAGAGAAGAAACTGAAAAGAACACAGAAATTGAAATAACCCATGTTCATTTAAATGATCATACGGTAGCAGGAATAAAAATGAAAAATAAACCAGTATTTTCTGTTCAATATCATCCAGAAGCAAGCCCAGGACCACATGATTCTAGGTATCTTTTTGATGAGTTTATAAATAATATTAAAAAACATAAATAACAATTGGTATGAGCATAATAATAGATATAAATGCAAGGCAAATTTTTGATTCAAGAGGAAATCCAACAGTTGAAGTAGATGTAATTACTGAAAATGGTTTTTTAGGAAGAGCTGCGGTACCTTCAGGAGCTTCAACAGGAGTTCATGAAGCTGTAGAATTGCGTGATGGAGGAAAAGACTATATGGGTAAAGGAGTTTTAAAAGCAGTTGAAAATGTAAATGATAAAATTGCTAGTACGCTATTAGGAGTTTCTGTTTTTGAGCAAGAAACTATCGATAAAATGATGATAGATTTAGATGGCACACCTAATAAATCTATTTTAGGTGCAAATGCTATTTTAGGAGTGTCATTAGCAGCTGCTCATGCAGCAGCTTTAGAATTAGGAATGCCATTATATCGTTATGTAGGTGGAGTTAGTGCTAAAACATTGCCTGTACCCATGATGAATATTATTAATGGAGGTTCTCATAGTGATGCACCTATTGCATTTCAGGAGTTTATGATCATACCGGTAAAAGCAACAAGTTTTTTAGAAGCAATTAAAATGGGAAGTGAAATATTTCATCATTTAAAAATGGTATTGCACGATAGAAATTTAAGTACAGCTGTTGGCGATGAAGGGGGTTTTGCTCCAACTTTAGGCGGAACAGAAGATGCATTAGATACTATCGCTCAAGCAGTCACCAATGCAGGTTATAAATTTGGGGATGAAATTATGATTGCTTTAGATTGTGCTGCGGCAGAGTTTTATGTGGATGGTAATTACGATTATAGCAAATTTGAAGGAGATTCTGGTAAAATAAGAACTTCAAAAGAACAAGCAGAATACCTTGCCGAATTGGCTAAAAATTACCCTATAATTTCAATCGAAGACGGAATGGATGAAGATGATTGGGATGGTTGGAAGTATTTAACAGCGCTTATTGGAGATACAACTCAGTTGGTAGGAGATGACCTTTTTGTAACCAATGTAGCGCGTTTATCAAGAGGAATTAAGGAAGGAATTTCAAATTCAATCTTAATAAAAGTAAATCAAATAGGGACTTTATCAGAAACCATTGCAGCCGTTAATATGGCTCATAATGCTGGTTATACTACCGTAATGTCACATAGGTCTGGTGAAACGGAAGACACTACCATCGCAGATTTAGCAGTAGCACTTAATTGCGGGCAAATTAAAACAGGATCGATGTCTCGTAGTGACCGCATGTCAAAATACAATCAGTTATTACGTATAGAAGAGCAATTAGGGGATATTGCTTATTATCCTCAAAGGAATGCTTTTAAAGTTTAATTAAAATTATTTCAATATTTATATGAAGTCCGAGTTTTAATTAACTCGGGCTTTTTTTATGGAGCTAATATTTTTATATAATAAGGACTTAAAAGTTTGTATTGTATGTTAATTTATTGAGAAAATGGCACTCAAAAACCAACGTTTTTTTGTAACTTCGCGTACTCTCAGAATTTTTAAAAACACTGTAAATGTCAAGAAACGCAACCATCGAAATAGACGGTAAAAAGTATGAATTTCCTATTATTGAAGGAACTGAAAATGAATTAGCAATCGATATCAAAACTCTTAGGAGTATTACTGGTGGTGTAACTACCATTGATCCTGGATTTAAGAATACCGGTTCTTGTGAAAGTGCAATTACATTTTTAGATGGTGAAAAAGGAATTCTTCGTTACAGAGGATATTCTATAGAAGAATTAGCTGAAAAAGCTGAGTTTTTAGAAGTTGCTTACTTATTAATTTTTGGAGAATTACCTACTGCTGAAGAATTGACAAAATTTCATGATGATATTAAAGATCAAGCTCATGTTGATGAAGATGTAAAGAAGATTTTAGATGGTTTTCCGAAAACTGCGCATCCAATGGGTGTATTGTCTTCATTGACTAGTGCATTGGTTGCTTTTAACCCAGCTTCAGTTAATGTAGATTCTGAAGAAGAAATGTACAATGCAATTGTTAGGATTTTAGGGAAATTTCCGGTTTTAGCGGCTTGGACTTATCGAAAGCATGCTGGTTTGCCCTTGGACTATGGAGATAATTCATTAGGCTATGTCGATAATTTTTTAAAAATGATGTTTAAAAAGCCTGCTGCGGATTATGAATCAAATGAAATTGTGGTTAGTGCATTAAATAAATTATTAATTCTGCATGCTGATCACGAGCAAAACTGTTCCACTTCGACGGTGCGAATTGTAGGTTCTTCAAATGCAGGCTTATTTGTTTCGATTTCTGCCGGAATTAATGCATTATGGGGTCCTCTTCATGGAGGAGCCAATCAAGCAGTAATAGAAATGTTAGAGGCTATTAAAGAAGATGGTGGAGACACTAAAAAGTACATGGCAAAAGCTAAGGACAAAGAAGATCCATTCCGTTTAATGGGCTTTGGACATCGTGTATATAAAAACTTTGACCCCCGCGCAAAGATTATAAAAGTTGCAGCAGATGAAGTTTTAAATGAATTAGGAATCGAAGATCCTATTTTAGATATTGCTAAAGGATTAGAAAAAGAGGCGTTAGAAGATTCCTATTTTGTAGATAGAAAATTATATCCAAACGTAGATTTTTATTCAGGAATTATATACAGGGCTCTGGGTATACCAACAGACATGTTTACACCAATGTTTGCATTGGGAAGATTACCAGGTTGGATTTCACAATGGAGAGAAATGCGTTTAGGTAAAGAACCTATTGGGAGACCAAGGCAAATTTATATTGGAGAAACTCATCGTAATTTTATACCTTTAAAAAAAAGATAGAGAAATTCTATGTTTTTTAAAAAAGCACTTTCAATAGAAAGTGCTTTTTTTATATTTGTTATATGATAAACTTACATATTACTGACGAAATTTCTAGGTTAAGATCTGTAGTGCTCGGAATCGCTAATTCAAATGGTCCTATTCCTAAGTTGGAAGATACCTATGATCCGAAATCTGCTGAGCATATTAAATCCGGAACCTATCCAAAAGAAATTGATATGGTAAAGGAAATAGAATCTGTTTATCAAGTTTTTAAAAAGTACGATGTAAAGGTTTATCGACCTGAAAAAATAATAGGTTATAATCAGATTTTTTCTAGAGATATTGCATTTATAATTGATGATAAAATGATTGTCTCAAATATTCTGCCAGATAGAGACAAAGAAATTGAAGCCATACAATATCTATGTTCACAAATAGATAAAAATAAAATTATTTTTTTACCAAAAGAAGCTCATATAGAAGGGGGAGATGTAATGCCATGGAATGATTATATTTTTGTAGGCACTTATAGAGGTAACGATTATGAAGATTTTATAACCGCAAGAACAAATATGGTTGCTGTAAAATGTTTAGAAGATTTATTTCCAACAAAAAAAATAGTTTCATTTAATTTACGAAAATCTAATACCATAGCTAGGGATAACGCACTTCATTTAGATTGTTGTTTTCAACCACTAGGAAAAGGTAAATGCATTATTCACAAAGAAGCTTTTTTAGAGCAAGAGGAATATGAATGGTTGATTAATTTTTTTGGTAAAGAAAACTGTTTTCATATTAGTAAAGATGAAATGTACCATATGAATAGTAATATATTTTCTATATCTCCAGAAATAATTATTTCAGAAAGAAGTTTTACGCGTCTCAATTCTTGGCTTAGGTCTCAAGATTTTATTGTAGAAGAGGTTTTTTACGGTGAAATATCAAAACAAGAAGGACTGTTACGTTGTTCTACAATGCCCCTCGTGAGAGATTAATTTTTTTAATTATCATTATAATGAAACAAATCACCAATACTCTCTTAATGATTCGTCCGGTGGCGTATCGAATGAATGAACAAACTGCTGTAAATAACTATTTTCAAGAGAATTTGAATTTAAGTGATGTTGTAATTAATGCCAAAGCTCAAAAAGAGTTTGATGTTTTTGTTGTAAAACTTCGCGCAGTTGGAATCGCGGTTATTGTAGAAGATGATATTTTAGAAATGGAAACTCCAGATTCTATTTTCCCGAATAATTGGGTGAGTTTTCACGAAAATGGTGATGTTGGTTTGTATCCTATGTTTGCAGAAAATAGGCGCAGAGAACGAAGAGAGGATATTCTCCTTAGATTGGAAAAAGAAGGATTTATTATTAATAGCCTTATTGATTATACCAGTGCAGAACAAGAAGGTCTTTTTTTAGAGGGTACCGGTAGTTTGATATTAGATAGAGTAAACCGAAAAGCCTATTGTGCCCTGTCACCTAGGGCTGATGAAGATTTAGTGATTGAGTTTTGCGAAGATTTTGAATATGACCCTATTATTTTTACGGCTAACCAAACGATAAAAGGACAACGATTACCTATTTATCATACCAATGTATTAATGGCTCTTGGTGAAAACATCGCTGTGATCTGTTTAGACTCAATTGACAGTAAGTCTGAAAAGAAAATACTTATTCAAAACCTAAAAGAAGATGGTAAAGAAGTTGTAAAAATCTCCGAATCACAAATGCAACGGTTTGCTGGAAATATGTTACAGGTAAAAGGAGCAAACAATCAAAAATACATGGTGATGAGTTCAGCTGCTTATTATAGTTTAATTCCAGAACAAATTAGGAGTATTGAAAAAAATAGCACCATTATTCATAGTGATTTAAATACTATTGAAACCTGTGGAGGTGGAAGTGCTCGTTGTATGATGGCAGAAGTGTTTTTACCTAAAGGTTAAGAGACCTAAGATTATTATAGGATGCTTTTTGATTTCCCTATGCATCTATGTGGTATCGCATTACAAAAATGTATCTTTACAATCTTAAATTTAAGACCATGACGCTTCAAGAAAAGCTTGAAATACAAATTAAAAAAGCAGTAAGTCAGCTATACCAAGCTGATTTAGAAAGTGTAGAATTTCAGGCTACTCGCAAAGAGTTTGAAGGTGATATTACAGTAGTGGTTTTTCCAATGTTAAGAGTTGTAAAAGGAAACCCTGAACAAATTGGTCAATCTATTGGAGAATATTTGATAGAAAACGTGGAAGAAGTGATCCGTTTTAATGTGATAAAAGGGTTTTTAAATTTAGTGTTTAGTGACACCTACTTTTTAAACTTTTTTAAGGAGACTTCAGATTTTTCAAATTATGGAAAAGTAACTGGAGAAGAAGAAACGATCATGGTGGAGTACTCTTCACCCAATACTAATAAGCCTTTGCATTTAGGTCATATTCGCAATATTTTATTAGGATATTCAGTAGCTGAAATATTAAAAGCTTCTGGTAAAAAAGCATATAAAACTCAAATTATTAACGATCGTGGTATTCATATTTGTAAAAGTATGTTGGCATGGAAAATCTTCGGAACTGGAGAGACTCCAGAAAGCACGCGTTTAAAAGGAGACAAATTAGTTGGTAATTATTATGTAAAATTTAATCAAGAATATAAGAAGGAAATCGCTCAACTGATTGCGGAAGGTGTTTCTGAAAAGGAAGCAAAATTAAAAGCACCTTCATTAATAAAAGCAAAGGAGATGCTTATTAAATGGGAGGCTGGAGATGAAGAAACGGTTGCGCTTTGGAAAACGATGAACGGATGGGTATATGCAGGGTTTGATAAAACCTATGCATCTCTTGGAGTAGATTTTGACAGGTTATATTATGAAAGTAATACCTACCTTTTAGGAAAGGAAGTTATAAAAGAAGGGCTGTCTAAGAATGTGTTTTTTCAAAAAGAGGATGGTTCTATATGGTGCGATTTAACCGAAGATGGATTGGATGAAAAGATTGTACAGCGTAGTGATGGAACTGCGGTGTATATGACACAAGATATTGGTACAGCGATCCAACGGGTAAAAGATTACCCTGAAATTACGGGTATGATTTACACCGTAGGCAATGAACAAGATTACCATTTCAAGGTGTTGTTTTTAATCTTGAATAAATTAGGCTATCAATGGGCAGAAAATTTATTTCATTTAAGTTATGGCATGGTTGACTTGCCTTCTGGAAAAATGAAATCCCGTGAAGGAACAGTGGTAGATGCAGATGATTTAATTTTTGATATGGCTCAAACGGCTAAAAAGATTAGTGAAGAGTTAGGAAAGATTGATGATTTCTCGGAAGAAGAAAAAGAAGGTTTGTATAAGACCATCGGATTAGGAGCTTTAAAATATTACATCTTAAAAGTAGACCCTAAAAAACGAATTTTATTTAATCCAGAAGAAAGTGTAGATTTTCAAGGGAATACAGGTCCGTTTATACAATATACCTATGCCCGCATTCAATCAATTCTGCGAAAATCAGGCACACTAACTGAATTAAGTAATTTATTAGAATTGCATCCAAAGGAAAAGGAATTGATAAAACAATTACAGTTATTTCCTGAAGCTATTCAGCAAGCAGGGGTGCAATACAGTCCAGCATTAATTGCAAATTACACCTATGAATTGGTAAAGTCTTTTAATTCTTTTTATCAAAACGTTTCCATATTAGGAACTGATAATAATGCAGAAAAAAGTTTTAGGATACAGCTTTCTCAAGCGGTTTCAGATGTAATTAAAACTGCTTTTGGTTTATTGGGAATTGAAGTTCCTGAAAGGATGTAATAAAAAAATAAGGTTAATTTACTTTTTCTTCTTACCTAAAATTAACCAAAGGGCTACTCCAATTGCCACTGCTGATCCTGCTGCTATTGCTGTGATAATTGCTATGGACATTCTATTCGTTCTTTAATTATTCTCTAAATATAATTGAATTATTTAAAAATGACCATTTCTTTATTATTATACCAGGTCAAATAATTATCATGATTATCAAGTTCAATTAAATTCCTTTTTAGCTTTAAAGTAGGAGTTAAGAAATTGTTCTCTATAGTCCAATGAGTTTTAAAGACAACTGCTTTTTTAATTTTTTCGTGATTTTCTAATTGATTATTTAATTGATTAATAGTGTTCATTATACTATTAGATATTTTAAATGAAGAATTAGAATTTCCAATTTCTGAAATTGTTACTAATGCTATAGGATGAGGTAATCCACTGCCTACAATGCAAACTTGTTCTATATTGGTGTTTTTAGATAGTTCTAATTCGATAGGTGATGGATCTATATATTTTCCCTTATCCGTTTTAAATTGATCTTTTATTCTTCCTGTGATTGTTAAATTACCTTCCGAATCATATATCCCTTTATCACCGGTTTTTAAATAACCATCTTTATCAAATATTTTGGCAGTTAATTCAGGATTTTTAAAATAGCCTTTCATTAGGCAATTGTTTTTGATGCAAATTTCTCCTTCACTAGTTATTTTTGTTTTTACGCCAGGTAAAGCCTTTCCTACGGTTCCTATTTTGTTGTGAGGAGGTGTATTAAAATGTGAGACACAACAATCTTCAGTCATTCCGTAAATTTGAGAAATTTCTATACCAATAGTCTTAAACCAATAAAGCACATCTTTGGATATTGGAGCTGCTCCTGAAATAATAATTTCGCTGTTTTTTAATCCTAATTTTTGTTTAAGCTTAGCTATTACTATGTCATTAATTACAGGGGTTTTTAAAAGCCAATTCAATCTTTTTTGAGGTATTTTTGAAGTGATAATTTCTTGAAATTTCACCCAAATTCTTGGGACTCCAAAAAACGCGTGGGGCTGCGAATTTTCTAAATCTTTTGCAAAGGTTTTTAATGATTCTGGATAACTAAATTGTGCACCTATAGTTAGACCATAGGTCCAAATAATCCTTTCTGCGACATGAACCAAAGGTAAATAAGAGAATAATCTAGGATGACTAGGTAGCTTAATAATTTTTTGAATGGTATGTAGACTGTTCACGAAATTCCCTACACTATGCAGTACTCCTTTAGGATCTCCAGAGGTCCCTGAAGTATAAATGATGGTATGTATGTCTGAAAGTTTTGGAAATTTAATTGTAATTTCTGAACTTTTCGATTGTATAATGTTTTCCCAACTGTATTCTTCTTGAATTCCATACAATTCAATTCCTATTTTTGGAATCGCTGTAATTCCTTTCTTTAAGGAAGAGTAGTCGTCTAGTTTGCCAATAATAATAGCTTTAGACTCACTATGAGTTAGTACTTGACGAATCGCTTTTGCAGTTAAAGAAGTGTAAATAGGAACGGAAACAAACCCTGCCATCATTATTGCTAAATCTGACATCATCCAATGAGCACAATTTTTAGATAGCAGTGCAATGTGGCTTTTCTTTTCTAATCCTAGACTTTGTAATTTTAAAGCTACTTTCCTTAGTTCTGCACCAGCTTCTTCATAGGTGTATTTTATAAGTTTACCATTAATGGGTTGTTGTAAAAAGAGGTGATTGGGAATTTCTTTTTCCCAGTATAAAAAAGCTTCTAGCGGTGACAAGAATAAGGGTGTTTTTTTGTTTAAAACTTTTTTTTCTGATCTATTTCTCATAATATCAATGTTAAAAATAAGCCATTCTAGGCAGAAATTTTAAAATGAATGGTTTTTTTATATTTTATAAATTAAATAAGTTCCTTTAAAGTTTACATGAGCATTAAAATAGTTTGTAACTCCTTACTCAATTGTTATCTTTGCAAATCTTCTACCATAAAAGGTAGTATCATATAAAATTTCGCAAGATCATGTTCGATAATTTAAGTGAAAAACTAGATAAAGCCCTGCACGTGCTTAAAGGGCAAGGAAGTATAACAGAAGTTAATGTTGCTGAAACTTTAAAGGAAGTTAGGCGTGCATTATTAGATGCCGATGTTAACTTTAAAATCGCAAAAGAATTTACCAATAAAGTAAAACAGGAAGCCCTAGGCCAAAATGTACTTACCTCTATTCAGCCAGGTCAATTAATGGTCAAGTTGGTTAAAGATGAGCTTACTCAACTTATGGGTGGTGATACTGCAGGTATTAATTTAAGTGGTGCTCCATCTGTAATTTTGATGTCTGGTTTACAAGGTAGTGGTAAAACTACTTTTTCAGGGAAATTAGCGAATTACCTAAAAACTAAAAAATCAAAAAATCCATTATTAGTAGCCTGTGATGTATATCGCCCTGCTGCTATTGATCAGTTGCACGTGGTTGGGGATCAAATAGGAATCGAGGTATTTAGTGATCGAGGAAATAATAATCCTGTAGATATTGCCCAAAAAGCAATTGCTCATGCAAAGCAAAATGGATTTAATGTTGTTATTGTGGATACCGCTGGTCGTTTAGCTGTAGACGAAGTGATGATGACAGAAATTGAAAATATCCATAAAGCGATCCAACCTGAAGAAACATTGTTTGTAGTGGATTCTATGACAGGTCAAGATGCGGTTAATACTGCAAAAACATTTAATGATCGCCTAAACTTTGATGGTGTTATTTTAACCAAATTAGACGGTGATACTCGTGGTGGAGCTGCAATTTCAATTAAAAGTATTGTCAATAAACCAATTAAGTTTATTGGTACTGGAGAAAAGATGGAAGCCATCGATGTTTTCCATCCATCTAGAATGGCAGAGCGCATCCTTGGGATGGGAGATGTGGTTTCTTTAGTTGAGAGAGCACAAGAACAATTTGATGAAGTAGAAGCAAGAAAACTTCAGAAAAAAATCGCAAAAAATCAATTTGGATTTGATGATTTTTTGAAACAAATTCAGCAAGTAAAGAAAATGGGTAATATGAAGGATCTAATCGGAATGATTCCAGGAGCCGGAAAAGCCATGAAAGATGTAGATATTGATGATGACGCTTTTAAGGGAATAGAAGCAATTATTCATTCAATGACTCCAGAAGAAAGAAGCCAGCCAACATTAATAAATGCAAGTCGAAAGAAAAGAATTGGTAAAGGTAGTGGCACTTCTGTGCAAGAAGTTAACCAATTAATGAAACAATTCGAGCAAATGAGTAAAATGATGAAGATGATGCAAGGTGGTGGTGGCCGCAAGATGATGCAAGCGATGAAAGGAATGCAATAATACTAAGCAATTAAATAATTAAAAAATCGAAACAACATGGTTCTATTAGATGGTAAAAAAACTGCTAACGATATTAAAGATGAAATTACTATTTCGGTAAACGAAATGATAGATCTTGGTGAGAAAGTTCCTCATTTGGCAGCAGTTTTAGTGGGGTCTGATGGAGCTAGTTTGACCTATGTTGGATCTAAAGTTAGAGCCTGTGAACGTGTTGGGTTTAATTCTACTTTAGTAGAATTACCGGAAACAACATCTGAAGAAGAGTTATTAAAAATCATTCAAGACTTAAACAAAAATAATGATATCGACGGCTTTATTGTTCAATTACCCTTGCCTAAACACATAGATGAGCAAAAAGTATTAAATGCTGTAAATCCAGCTAAAGATGTTGATGGGTTTCATCCTGAAAATTTTGGTCGAATGGCATTAGAGATGGAATCTTTTATTCCTGCAACCCCTTATGGTATTTTACAATTGCTAGAACGTTATCAAGTAATAACTAAAGGGAAACATACCGTTGTCATAGGTAGAAGTCATATAGTAGGTCGTCCGATGAGTATTCTAATGAGTCAAAAAGGACCAGCGGGAAACAGTACCGTAACCTTAACGCATAGTCATACTAAAAACCTTTCAGAAATCACAAAACAAGCGGACATTATTATTGTTGCCTTAGGTGTTCCTGAATTTTTAAAAGCAAGCATGGTGAAAGATGGTGTTGTAATTGTTGATGTTGGAATAAGTCGTGTTCCTGATGATACTAAACCAAGAGGTTATACTATAAAAGGAGATGTAGCATTTGATGAGGTAAGTAAAAAGTCTTCATTTATCACACCTGTTCCAGGAGGCGTTGGGCCAATGACCATTGCCATGTTACTAAAAAACACCTTGATAGCGCGTAAGCGAAATACTTAAAATCTTTTATCTACATATTCTATTTTATACATTTTAAGTATAATAAAGAATAAAGAAATTGTTATTGGACCAAAAACAAGTCCAATAAATCCAAAAAGAGGAATTCCAATAATGACTCCAATTAATGTTATTAATGGGTGAACGTTATCCATTTTTTTAAGGACATAAAGTCTAATTATATTATCGGTAGAGCCAACAACTACCAAACCATAAATTAGAATTCCATAAGCAGCATAATCATTTCCGCTAGCCAATGTTATTAAAAATACGGGTATAACCCCAACAAGAGTACCTACAAAGGGTATCATCGATCCTATAACAATAATTACAAACCAAAATAATGGGTTTTCAATTCCAAAAATCAAAAAACCTATGAGTGCAACTATTCCTTGTGATAAGGCTACAATTGGTATTCCAAGTGCATTTGAGCGAATCATTTTACTGCTTTCTTTTGTTAGAATTTTTAAATGTTTCTCTGAAAAAGGTGCGTAATTATATATGCTTTTTTTTACTTGCTTTGGTTTTGTAAGCATGAAATATAGCAGAAAATACATGATGGCAATAGCGACAAAAAGTTCAAAAGTACTTCCGATTAATACTTTTGCATTTTCTCCAACCCAAGAGGTTCCTCCTGTAACATCTAAATCTTTATAAAAATCATGACCAAAAGTATCTTCAAATTTTATTAAATACTGTTGTAATGCTGAAAATAATTTCTCAGCATTAGAAGCCGCATTTTCAATTTTATTACTCAACATTAAGGTAATGCCAAATACTGGAATTAATATTCCTATAAAGGAAAGGAACATTAATAAAGAGGCAGCTAAAGAAGAATTCCAACCTTTAGCCATTAGTTTTTCCATAGGTTTTTTAAATAATATATATAAAGTTATTGCTCCTAAAAAACCTGATAAGTAGGGTAATAATTCGTAAAATATTAAAAAGCCTACAATACCTAATATAATAATAATAATAATTTGTTTAATAATTCTTGAAGGGACTGTTTCCATGTTATACTTTTAAATAATTGATACTTACTGTTGCTAATTCGTTATTTGGAAACTTAGAAAAGTGTTTATGATCGATATTCATTCCAACTTCATTTATTACTTTTTGAAACACATCTAATTCTAATATATACTGATCTGAAAAACCATGAGTGGCATCATATGCAGTAGCTGAGGTTAAACCTAAGTTTGCTGCTGTAATACTCGGATTGATTGTATGTAGTTCGATTAATAACAAGCCAAACTTTTTTATATAAGGTACCCATTTTTTAAAATGATCCTTTAAATTTTGTTCCACTATAGAATTGTTTAATCTTTTTCCGGCATATGCAAAAGCACCTTTTGATGTGCTAATTCTGTTTGCTTCTAGTTGATTTAGCTCTGACCAAGGGCGATTGTGATCTAAAAAGGTTCTTACATTTAATAAATCACTTAATTTTATATTATAATTTGTGTAAATGTCTTCATGTAATTGTTTTGGGTTTCCGATATCTCCCCAAATTACCTTTGCCCAAATATCTGCTTTTACAAGATTTGAACGGGTTACTTTTAAGGCAGCTTTGTTATAATCGGCACCTACTAAAAAGAGGGGGTATTCTTCTAACAATGCCCCGCGTTTAGTTCGTTGTTCTATTACTTCAAATAAATGAATTAAAAAAGCACCATTACCGCAACCCATATCTAAAATACCTTTAGGTTGTTCTTCAATTGGTTTGTTAAATATAGCAATAATAATTTCATCTATTTTTTTAAAATAGGCAGCATGTGCTCCTCCACTTCCCCAAACATTCATTTCTCTATCCACGTGTGTTTCTAATGAATTTGGAATAGAACTGCGTAACATATTTGCATTACCAAACATGAGCTCTTCTGCTCTTCTAAATGTTGGAATGTAAGAAACAGTTACTCCGTATGCTGAAGATCTTCTGGCAAAAAAGAATCCTTTATTGGTAAATTTATAATGCTCATTACTTTTAGTAAACCAACCTAAATAATGTAAGAAATCTAATATTTTTGAAAAGCTTTCTGGGTCTTCATGAAATTCTTCTGCACTAAAGGAAGCTTCCATAAAATATTTATGAAACATTCCATCCATACCTAAAAATACAATTAAAGGTCCGACTAAAATACCTTCAATATGCCTTTCAATTTGTTGTTGTATTTCTAGCTCTATTGGATTATTTGAAGTTGGTTTGTATTTTTTGTTCTTATAATTTACAAAGATTCTGTTAATGATAGAAAATTGCTCTTTATCTAAACTTCTAGGATGAAACTCTTTAGAAGTTTTTAAAAAATGAACCACATCTTCATATAAATTAAAATGTTGAAAAGCTATTTTACTTTTTTCATTTTGAGATATAGTGACTGTGTTTTTTAAATTATCTACATCATAATTAAGCCAACCTTGAGAGGCTAGTATTCTAAGGCCAACGTTTAGGTAGCCTTCATTAGCATTGAATTTTTTAGTGATTTCTGAAAGAAGAAAATGTTGCTTTTTTAAAATAAAATCTAAAATTCCTTTCTCCTTTAATGAATAAGCGACAGAAGCAACAGCAATACCATCTAAA
>OLHR01000353.1_pt1 | contig 14974 bp, 13 predicted proteins | sample 1609291 | NCBI WGS metagenome assembly OLHR01 (sample SAMN05416707, study PRJEB24817) | seawater metagenome | isolation source: Sea water | place: Canada:Atlantic | collected 2013-07 | reverse complement strand
GCACTAAGCAGTATGAGAATAATCTAGCAGAGCAATCCCATGAGGCGACCAGAGTCAGGGAGCGAGGGATGAGGAAGTTCAAGTCGACCAGGCAGGCACAGCAGTTTCTAGGAGCACATGCAGCGGTTTCGAATCTGTTCAACCTAGGTAGACATCTTGTTCGCGCTGAGCATTATCGGAATCTCAGGGAAAGTGCGTTCGCAGAATGGAGCAGGGCAGTTGCCTAAATGACGATGCCGACATTTCTGATTTCACAGAAGTTAATTTGTCAGTACCCTGTTCTGCGCTGGTGCTCGTTGCAATCTCCTAGGTTTCAACCTCCTCCAACCGCGCGCATAATGCTTTTTCGATGAAGGAGATCGAGTTGTCAATTTTTCCATCGTCTTGCTCGTCCGCAAGCAATCTTTCATTGATAATTAGCGGCTTACCAAGAGTCCCTACATAACGACCAGCACCCTCATCATTCTGACCTACAAAAGTCGAATTGATATGGGCGTCTACAGGGTCCTTAAACGACTTGGCGGAGAATTCAGCGGCCTTCTCGCCATTCACATAAAGCTCTACTAGTGAGGACTTTGTCTTCGGCATGACATGCCCTGGATTGAATTGTGATGTGACGATGACTGAAGTACAAATCCCAGAAGGCGGCGCAGGCGCCTCTAACCGGATACCATTTATGTCGAGGTGCAATTTCGAATCATACAAACTCAACTTCCACATATCACGCTGAAACGCTATGAACTGTCGACCTACCCCAGATACCGAAACACCTTTCGCTGCTGGAGTTTCCGGCACCAGAGCAATAGCAAACGTATACCCACCGTAACCGGGTGCACGCTGTAAGGAATGGCCCCCTATCTTCGCTGCCCCGCTGCTTGTCAATTGGTGATACGTAAAATCAACCTGTCGTGCTTCGATACGCCACTGCATGAAATCCTCTCTAAGGCCCTTAGTCATTACCGGGTAGCGCTCAACCACATCCGTATCTCCATTAGGATACTCGAACAGGTCATTGAGTTGTGGTTCTCCAATGAAGTATTGACCCAGGCGCCACCGCCCATCACTGGACAGAATTGACCACGAGTGATGAATGGAATTGCTGGATTCCCAGTAGAAGTTATTGGACCTCTCTACTTTTTTATTCAAAATATCGAAAATACTAATTCCGCGCACATCCGCTGGTGGTTCGATCTGTGCAATATCGGCAAAGGTGGGAAAATAGTCCAAATAAGTTACAACTTCATCGGTTACCGTTCCCGGCTGGACTTTTCCCGGCCAGCGAATAATAAGTGGGGTGCGTAGACCCCCTTCGTAAAAAGTTCCCTTTGAACCAAAAAAAGGCAGATTGTTATCTACTTCATTATTGGTGCCACCGTTATCACTAACCACTACAACGACGGTATTACCATCGAGGCCGGATTCACGCAAAGTATCGAGAACTCTACCGACTGAATGATCGACCTGTTCGACAAGCGCTAGATATTTCCCTGCTGGCGTATCCGGGTACGTTTTGGAAAATCGCTCTGCAGGATCGATAGGAGCATGAGGAGCATATGTCCACAAAGTGAGGAACCATGGTTGCTCTTCCTTTGCCAATGTTTGAATGGTACTAACGGCGCGTTCAGTTAGTATATCTGACAAATGCCCCGGGTGCTTGCTGGGCTCATCTTCATTGTGCTGAAGCCAGGGATCACGGTAGGTGGGATGACGGATCAACCACTTTCCGTCCCGAGTTCCCCGCAACAGGTTCTGCGCCAAAAAACCAAAAAAAGTATCAAATCCCTGCTGAGTTGGCCAGGCCAACTTTGACAGGAAGCCAACATGCCATTTACCAATAAGGTGGGTGCTATATCCCGCTTCTCTCAACGTCTCCGGTAACGTGATGGCCTCAGGAGAAATCCCGATCGCATCCGGTCGGAATCCGTGAGATTCTGGCTGTACTCCCAGCAATATACCTGCCCGCGTTACCGTACAGGATGAGTTAACGTAGTTACGGGTAAACCTTACACCCTCTGAAGCAAACTGATTCAGGTTGGGCGTTCTCACAGAAGCATTTCCGTTAGCACCCAGATCGTTATACCCCATATCATCAATAATAATGAACAAAATATTAGGAGGTCTGTCAGCATTCGTTACGCCCGCGACAATACTCGACTCAGGCTCAGGGCGGCTTCCAAAATATATAAGTAGTAAAGCTGCCACTAGCAGGGGGAAAAACCAGAAACCCCGACTGCCTACACCTACATTCATATTCAACACCATGATATTTATAGCCTGGAACCAGTTTAGAAGCTTTTTCTAGGTACTGACAACTTAACTCGCTGAAATTTGTAGAATCGGCCAATGAATACATATAAACGCCACCGATTCCCCCCAGATATCATTTCCTACGCTGTCTGGCTCTACTATCGCTTCAATTTTAGCCACAGAGACATCGAAGATCTACTTGCCGAACGAGGAATCACTGTCAGCCGAGAAGCGATTCGTCTCTGGTGTATCAAGTTTGGTGTCATATACTCCCGTCGACTGAAACGAAAACACAGAGGCTACGGCGACGCGTTCTACATCGATGAAGCCTTCATTAAGATTAACGATAAGCAGCATTACCTCTGGCGAGCGGTAGATCAGGACGGAGAAGTGGTTGACGTGTATCTGCAGGAAAAACGTGACGGGGCTGCTGCAAAACGTTTCTTCAGGCGCCTTATACGAAACAATGGCGGCGAACCCAGGAAAATCGTTACCGACAAACTGCGTAGTTATGGAGTGGCACATCGTGAGCTGATTCCCGATACGATCCACAGCACTAAGCAGTATGAGAATAATCTAGCAGAGCAATCCCATGAGGCGACCAGAGTAAGGGGGCGAGGGATGAGGAAGTTCAAGTCGACCAGGCAGGCACAGCAGTTTCTAGGTGCACATGCTGCGGTTTCCAATCTGTTCAACCTAGGTAGACATCTTGTTCGCGCTGAGCATTATCGGGATTTCAGGATGAGTGCGTTTGAAGAGTGGAGTAGGGCAGTGGCATGAATCTGGAAACGCGGATTTCCAGATCCAGAAGAGTTAACTTGCCAATACCGTAATACAGGTTCTGATTGATGCCTTCCTTGCGACACAGCTCAGCGATTGAACTCTCTCCCCTTAGGTCATCTAGGACGATACGTATTTTCTCCTCGGTGCAAAACTTGCGGCGGGTTTTGCGACGTATATCCGTGACCGTCTTTTCGGTGTTTGACATGCTCATATTGATACTCCTTTGCTTCAGTTTAAAAGTAGCAGAAGTCTCTCTTAGTGAATCAGGCCATTTGGTACCATGGTGGCTGACGCCACACAAGAGTGAGGATCTCGCCACCCCCTCTTTTTTTCAGATATAAATGTTTCTATGCAGTCACTGAGGTTTGGTTTTGATTCTCTACCTCTTTCTACGCTTGCATTATCCGCACTAAGACTCGAGAGATCATAGTCCAGTCTAACGACTTTGATGTACCAGAACTTTGAACGAGACAGTGCAACATTGCGATCACGAGTTTTCAAAGAACGTCTAAAAAGTGTTCTGGAGTTATTTTTGCGAAATTTAGGAGGAATCTGGATTTGGAAATACCAGATACCGTGGCGTGACTGAACAAGGTAGGAAGGATTAAAAATAGTCATTGTATCTCACTAGCGAAATACAATGACTTATTGCGCAACAAACTGCATAAAAATCAACAGTTTACTACTATTTGGTGGAGGCGGCGGGAATTGAACCCGCGTCCGCCAGTACTCTGCCTTCAGCTCTACATGCTTAGATTCCGTTAATTAATTTAACCGCATACAGCCCAACGGGCAGGACGTAGTTGGCGAGTCTTGTTTAAGTTTAGCAGCGCGGCCCAAGACAGTCCTTGCAGCGATCCAGTTCTAGATGACAGTCAGTAGCGCGGGGCTGGCACCTTGCTAAAGACCGCTGGCGGACGAATCCGCCAGAAGTGCAACAAAGAACTGCTTACGCAGCTAGTTGAGCACCGTAGTTGTCGTCATTGGCAACTAATAGTTTGCAGCTTTGGATTTACGTGATTGGCTACCATCACGGCATGCACCTCAGGGTTCGCAACCGTCGTCGAATCCGAATCGCCCCCATTGTGATATTGCATTATAGCGCAATTCTTTAGGTTTTGGGGCAAACCATTTCTGATGAGGCGGCGAGGGCGTTTTTAGGGCATAAGTCTTTGACGATATGCTCATTAATCGGTGGACAGGGGTTTTCGCTGGCCAGAATGCGTTTGACCATGCTTTCGCCGAGCACGGACAGACCCGCTGTCATCACGGCGGCCCAACCGCGGACCAAGATGCTGGCAGCGTTGGGTACTATGGATGGATCTGCAAGCGGGCCTTTGATGTCGACAGTGTTGGAAAAGACACTGCCGACAGAAATACCCACTCCCTGACGCCCTCGCGAGTCTAGGCTCATGTCCATCGTTTCTTTGCCCAGATCTACCTGAATATTGCCGAGCAAGTTGGCATCATTGGTACGTAAAGCAAAACCGTAAGGTGTGATGCCTTTACCGTCCTTGAACAGCGCTAATACAACGCCACACTCGACCTCCGGCTCCTCACGTTCGATACCGGGTATCAGGGTAGTGAAAATAGAACTGACGAGATCAGCCGTGAACAGTGCTGAGCTGGAGTAGTCAAAGGGTCCCTTGCCCAGCTCTATATAAAGTAGGCCATTGGTGCTGGCCGCAAGTTCAGCTTCGCTGCCGCCTTGGCTTTTAATCGAGATAAATCCGCTGCGTGGGTAGGTGTTTTGGTCCGCTAGGCCGCGCATGTTTTTGAAGTTGCTGGTGAAGTTTAATGATGCCGGCACCGTGTTGATATCCAAATTCACGGTGGCCTCCGCGATGCCCCCGCTGGCCTGGCCAAGGTTGGCCTTTATTAACCATTTCCCATCGGTAAGGCTGCCTTTTAAGCTCAACGCCCTCGCGCTTATCACGTTGCTCTCCAGCGAATCTAACTCCACGTCCACTCGCAGTTTCAAATTCTTTGTGGCCGCTATCGATAACGGCTCAGCGCTAAATAACTTCGCACTGGGAGTGTCGCCTTCTTCGCTTTTGTCAGAAAGAAATCGTAGTGGGCTAAGCAGTATATCGCCGACGAACTCGCTAGTCGTATTGATGGCGGAATCAAGCTTTTCGGGGATTTTAGTTTCCTGCGTTTTAGTTTCCTGGGTTTTGGCTTTGTGAGTTTTAGCCTTGGCACTGATTTCAGCGTTTTCCCAAGGCAGCAGCGATAGGGCACTACTGTGTATGTTGACGTTCAGTAACCGTGGTGTTGTGCGGCGATAAACGATACTGCCTGATAGGTCACTTGCTCCCCATTGCAGCGTGGTGATTTCCGCATGCATGCCATCGAGCAGTCGCGTAGCCTTCATCTCGAGTTTGCGGCGTGTCTGAAGCGATTCACCCTGCTGCGGTTCAGTGGCCTGCAGGTCAACGTAACCGGACATGCTGCTGACCAGTTCGCCGATATTACCCCCTTGGCTGGTTACTTTGGCGGAACCAGAAACCGGAACATGTTGATCTTCCATGCCCTGAATCAGGAACTGATCTAAATCAATGTCCGATAGGTCTGCAGTGGCCTCGAGCGTTGCCTGCAGGCCTTCCCAGGTGACTTTTCCCTGACTTTTGGCTGTGCCGTTGTGGCTGTTGAAATTCAATGCCTTTATATCAAACAGATCAGTGTCTGATGAAGCCTCAAGCAATACGTTTGATAATGCTATGTCATCAAATATCAATGATTCGACATTAAGCGATAACTGAGTCTGACCGAGGTTGTTCAATGAGGAAAGCAGATCTGATGCATCGGCGTCATCTGCATGTTGGGGGATCAGCTTACGCAGCGTCGACACGTTGAGTTTTTTTGATTGCAGGTCGGCGGTTAGCCATGGGTTATGGCTGGATAAAATCGAAATATCGCCGGTTAGATCCTGATCAAAAGAATCGACACGAATGCGGTCAACCTTTACGCCCACAATCCTGTCGCTATCGGTCAATATGTAGGCTTCTCCGGAGAGAAGGATTTTCTCTGCTGTTGCAGATGGTCTCTGCCAGTTGTTGTCGGCTCTTAGCTCCAAGCTTAACTCGGCATCCCCGTGCAGCGCCTTGAACACTTCGCTTATCCCTTTGCCACTGCCTTCAAAACTCATTTTACCAGAGGTACGGCTGATATTGGCACCGGGCTGTCGGAATGCGGAGGATAAATCGAGCCTGTTGAACACGGCGTTAAGCCGAAAGTCGGCAACTTCGCCGGTTTTGTTTGCAGCTGCTAGGTTCAATTTAAAGGTTCCACCATTCCTGCCGGAGCCCGTTGCTGACAACGTGCCACCTTCAGCATTGCGCTGTAGTGTCGTCTTACTCTCGATGAGGTGCACGCCTGGCGCTTCCAAGCCTTTGGCAAGCAGGCTTATATTCATATTGATGTCGGGAAAGATGTTCAAATATTCCGGTATGGCTACTCCCGGCTGCGTTTCTCCCCGGCCATCAACCACCAGGAAGTCCAGATCCAGATTGTTAGCTTCGAGGTTCATGGTCAGCGTGTGTGGCTCGTTTTCGGATAACGAGGCCGATCCAGTGATTTGCCCTTGGCCCAATACGATCATTAGGTGGTCGAGCGACAACTCACCAGAGGCGTTATCCAGCCTAGCGTCAATGGACACAGGCATAGCTTGTTTGTTGTTGTAATGTCCCGCCAGTGAAAGATCACCCGTCAGCGAGTTGAGTAAGGTTGCCCAGGTATCGCCGCTGCCATCGAGCGTTGCATGTCCGTTGCTCCACAACCAGTCTGTGCCCATGTATTTGGAACCCACGCCCGCGTTAATTGTGCGCTCCTGCATGGTCGCATCTGCCGTCACCGCCCAGCCCTGAGGTCCGCTCTTGACGGCCAGCTCACCCGTCAGAATGCCGGTGGGGCCGGTGCTGGACAGAGAGTCAATTTGTACCCCTTGCTCGTTGCTGATGACGACGAAAGAGGTGTCGGTATTGACCTCATTCATCAGTCGGACTTCGTTTATGACGACGCTGCCTTGATGCGCAGGCAGCGACAATAGTGGCACTTTAGATGCGAGCACCTCGGCAGTGGGTTTTGACGGGTCAGAGTCGCTGTAGGCGTCCACGAGGGTGAACATTTGGCCTATCTTCAGGAGAGCAATAGTGGTGTTTGAGCGGTCTGGAAGGCTCCATTTTTCTTGTCCACTGGCATTGACCTGTGCACTCATGTCGGCCGTGCGAAACTCCGCCAACAGGGAATAGGCAGCGGTTTTTGAGGGCTGAATGTTGGTTGTTAAAGAGACCTGTGAGTCGGGCTTTCCCATAACTTCCATCGTTATATCGATCTCAACGGGCGCAAGCAGCAGTAAATCTTTTAACGATTTCAGCTCCGCATCTAGGGTCACTTCTCCCGCTTCACGTTGCTCCCACCATCGTGCGCTTGCGCCACTGAGCAAATTGCGTTGCCAATGGAACCCATTGACCGCGTAGTCTTCGCCGGCAGCGCTGACATAACGTGCTGTGGCGGCCTGCAAATCGGCGGGAAGCCACGGATCAAGAAATCGATAATCGGAGGGAGCAGGAGTGTCAGAGCTAGGCCAGCGCGACGGGCGTATCATCACATTGTCGGCACTGGCATGTTGCAGCCGTATCTCGCCGCGCAACAGGGCGGACAGTACCAGCGATACCTTAACGTTGGTTGCCACAACAGCGGGATCGCCCGTATTTCCCATCACCAGTGTGTCGCTTTCTGCCGTAAGTTGCAGCAGGTGTGCCCTCATTGGGGCAAGCTGCACTGGCAGCCCGAGATTATCGGCGAGCAGGGGTCCCAGTTTGGCGTCCAGTATGCGCCCCGCTAGCGGGTTGCCGATGAATACTAGGGCCACAACGACCAGGATGACAACAGTGACAAAAATACGTCGTTTCAAAGGATTAGACCGCATGCATTAGGGGCAGCTATGATACCAGCGGGAGGTTCCGCTTGCCACGACGTTGGACTGCTGAGAAGACGGGCCTTACTGTTTGACGTTATCGCGCACGATACGTTGTTTTTGGCGGTTCCAGTCGCGATCTTTTTCGGTATCACGCTTATCATGATCTTTCTTGCCGACAGCCAATGCGATCCTCGCCTTCACTAGATGCCCCTTCCAGTACATTTGTGTACACACGCAGGTGAGGCCTTTTTGTGACGTCGAGTCGACGATCTTCGACAGTTCCTTCTTATGTAGCAGAAGCTTACGGGTGCGAGTGGGATCAGTCACGAAATGTGTTGAGGCCGTGTCCAGTGGGATGATATGCGTTCCCAGCAACCAGGCCTCGCCGTTTTTCATGAGCACGTAGGAGTCGGCCAGATCGGCTTTGCCCATGCGCAGACTCTTCACCTCCCAGCCGCTGAGGGCCACGCCTGCTTCGAACGTGTCTAATAGTTGATAGTCAAAACTGGCACGCCTGTTTTGGGCGATGACATTACTGGGTTTTTTAGGTTTCTTTTTGGCCATGGCACGCATTATACGGACAAGGCCCAGAGGTGAAACGTGAATCTTCCTCTTTTCACATCTGACGCCGTGCGGCATTGTAAGATCATGATTATATACCCGTTTTTCGGATGAATATTCCTGCGTTCAATACTCCGGATCGATGGCATTTGCGCACGACATTTGTGCTGGCGCTGTCGGCCTCTGCCTTGGGGATGGGCAATCTGTGGCGGTTTTCGTATCTGACTGGTGAGTATGGCGGTGGGGCATTCGTCATCACCTATGTGCTGTGTTTATTTTTAATCGCAGTGCCGGTCATGGTCGCCGAGGCTGCTTTGGGCCGTTACGGTGGCCCTAGCTCTGTGGCGGCCATAACCCTTGCCAGTGATAGCGCTGGGCTCTCACAGGGATGGCGGCTGATAGGTGTCCTAGCCTGCTTGACCGGGGTGCTGATTCTCGCTTTTTACATTGTAGTGGCCGGATGGAGTCTGGCGTATGCGGGGTTTATGTATGAGGGCACTTTTGCCGCAGCCCCGGCATTAGAAGTAGGGACGCATTTCGAGCAGTATCTGACCGACACGCCAGCGCAAATTTACTGGCAAAGTCTATTTTTACTCGCAGCAGCAGGCATAGTGGTGTTGGGTGTTCAGCGTGGGCTTGGGGTACTGGTCTGGATTGCGGTGCCGCTTATGCTTGTTATGTTGGCGTTCCTGCTCAAGTTCGCAGTCGACTACGGCAATATTGGCGCCACCCGTGATTACCTGTTTTCCGCCAAATTAGCTGATTTCACACCATGGTCAGCACTGGTGGCGCTGGGACATGCTTTCTTTACGCTGGGTGTGGGTGTGGGAATCGGCATCACGTACGGCGCCTACGCCCCACAGAAAACTCCGATTGGGCGCTCGGTAGTGGTGGTGGCGGTGTTCGATACTCTCATTGCTATGCTGGCTGGACTGGCAATCTATTCGGTTGTATTCGCCAATAATATGGATCCAACTGCAGGTCCGGGTCTGTTGTTTATTAGTCTCCCTTATGCATTCGGCAATCTCGATCAGGGAGACTTAGCGGGCACGGTATTTTTTGCGTTGATGGCTCTAGCTGCGTTGGGTTCAGCCGTAGCCATTCTGGAGCCTATTGTCGCCACGGTAAAACGTCAGTTTCTAGTGGAACGTTTCACTGCGACATTAGCCGTTGGTGCGACAGTGTGGCTGCTGAGTCTGGCGGTGGTGGGTTCCTTTATTTCGGTAGCTCGGATCACCTGGTTGGGTAAACCGAATCTGATGAGTTTATTGGATAGCGTTACGGCAAATTTACTGTTGCCTTTGGTAGCACTGCTCATCGCATTGTTTGTGGGCTGGGGTCTGCGGTCTGACATTCTGCGCCCGGAACTGGCTCGGGGTTCCGACGGGTTTTTCTCGCTCTGGCGCTTCCTGTTGCGGTATATTGCTACGCCGGCAATTGCACTGTTGCTGCTTACACCGTTTTATTGGGTATGAGGATTATGCGCAGTAGGTTGGCGGCGGCAGGCTGTAACAAGGTAACATCGCAATCATGACCGTTATCAACCGTAGCGCCTTGCTGCCCTTCAGTGCTTACCAGCTTTTCGAATTGGTGAGCGATGTGGAATCCTATCCGCGTTATATGGAAGGCTGTGTGGGTGCCTGTGTTCTGCGCCGTGAAGAGGATTGGGTTGAGGCCCGCCTGGATCTAGCGCGCGCTGGCATCACCCAAAGTTTTAGTACGCGCAATCGAATGTCGGCTCCGCGGGAAATCACACTGGAATTGATCGACGGTCCTTTTGAACACTTTGCCGGGCGTTGGGACTTTCACGCTCTGGGTGACTCAGCCTGCAAAATGAGTTTGAATCTGGAATTCACGATTAACGGCACGTTGCTCGGTGTTGCAGCGTCCCGGTTATTCGACAAAGCGACAAATAATGTGGTGGATGCTGTAGGTCGGCGTGCCAGTCAAATATACGGTTGATCTTATGAGCGAAAATACTACGATTAAAGTTGAAGTGGCCTACGCGTTGCCACACAAGCAAGCACTTCTCGAGGTCGAATTACCCGTCGGAGCGACGGCTTTAGAGGCCGCGCAGCTGTCAGGTATTGCCAGTACCTTCTATGGGGTGGATCTGGATAACGCCAAGTTCGGCATTTTTGGGCAGGTGATTTCGCCGACGCAGGTTTTGCGCGGCGGAGACAGGGTAGAGATTTATCGGCCGCTCACCGCCGATCCAAAGGAAGTGCGAAAAGCGCGCGCTGAGCGCGCCAAAGAACGTCGACAGCAGGATGCGCCTGATTGAACCCAGTCGTCGCCGCTACTGGTAGGTTGATGATTCCGAAGCGGGTTCTGCTGATGACGAAGTGGCTATTGGAGCGCCGCCTGTTGCGGCCCAGTCCGCTGAAACAAAGTCTCCGAATACGTTAACAAGCGTGTCTTCGTTGAACTCAACCGCGACTCGAGATTGATCCAGAACCGTTGATCCATTGCGTATCATGAACACATAATCCCAGCGATTGCGGTTAAAAGTGTCCTTAATCAGTGGAGTGCCCATGATGAAGTTCACCTGACGCCGACTCATGCCCGGCTTGAGTTGATTGACCATCTCTTGGGTAACGATATTGCCTTGCTCGATGTTTATTTTATAGACACCGGGAAAGCCGCAGGCGCCAATAAAAGCCAGAGTTAGGGAGATCAACAAAATCCGCATGGGATAACACTTCCACTTCCAATATGAGAATGGCATCATACCTCCACTTGTCAGCACAGAGAAGCCCCCAGGTTATGGTTGAGCAAAATCAGGAACTACGCGATGCGGGTTTAAAAATCACTTTGCCGCGTGTCAAGATTCTACAGCTATTGGAATCTTCAGAGCTCAATTCACAGCATTTGAGCGCGGAAGAGGTCTATCAGGCTTTGCGCGATGCCGGAGAGGATGTGGCTTTGGCAACGGTTTACAGGGTTCTCACGCAGTTTGAGGCCGCGGGTCTGGTTTCGCGTCACCACTTTGAGGCTGGTCATTCAGTATTTGAGCTGGCCAAAGGTGAACACCACGATCACATGGTCTGTGTCAGCAGCGGGGAGGTCGTAGAGTTTACCGATGCGGTGATTGAGCAACGCCAACATGAGATCGCCAAAGAACGTGGTTACGAACTGATCGATCACTCCTTGGTGCTATACGTCCGCAAAATAGACCCGGCCTAGCTTTCCAGCATTTCCCGCGCATGCGCTAGCGTCTGCGGTGTAATCTTGACACCACCGAGCATACGGGCAATCTCTTGCACTTTGTCATCATTCCCCAGCTTTTTCAGACTTGTTTCGACAAAGGTGTCGCTACTGGTCTTGGACACCTGCAGGTGATGAGTTCCCTGGGACGCGACTTGGGCTAGGTGGGTCACGCATAACACTTGTGTGCGGTCCGACAGCGTGCGTAATAATTTGCCCACGACTTCAGCAACCGCACCGCCAATGCCAACGTCTACCTCGTCGAACACCATGCTAGCGACGGTAGCGGTGTTTGCCGTCACGACGCCGATGGCCAGACTGATACGTGAAAGCTCGCCACCCGATGCAATTTTGCCCAGAGCTCGGGCGGGCGCACCGGGGTTGGTGCTGATAAGAAATTCGATCTCCTCGTTGCCGTGCGGGTGAGGGTCCTCACTTTTCAGGGGTATGAGAGCAATCTCAAACTGACATCCGTCCATGGAGAGTGACGCCAGGACCGAAGAGGCGTTCTTCACCAGTTTTTTCGCCGCGCTGCGCCGTTTTTTACTCAGGCGAATTGCACTATCCGTGTACTGTGCCGTCAGATCAACCATCTCCAGCTTCAGCTGTTCGATACGCTCGCCACCGCTGGCCAAGCCCTGTAACTCGCCTTGCAGCGAATGGTGCAAATCAGCCAGCCGTTCAGGCATCACCTTATGCTTTCGGGCGATATCGTAAACACTTTCTAGACGCTTTTGCACTTCGCTCAGACGGTCTGGATTGACCTGAACGCTGTCGATATGACGCTGAATCTCACCGCAAGCCTCGCCCAACTGAATGGCGGTAGACTCCAGTAGATTTCTGGCATTGATGACAGCAGCCGTGGCATGAACATCTCCGCCGAGCAATTTCAGGGCCTGGCGTGCGCCCGTTTCTTGATCATCACAGAGCTCCAGCGCTTGATGAGCGCCCTCCAAAATCTCTTCGGCATTGGCGAGTCGGTTTTGCTCCTGTTCCAGCGCAGCCAGTTCGCCCGTCTGCAGGCTTAGGACATTGAGCTCTTCCACCTGGTAGGTCAGCAGCTGTATACGACTGGTGTGTTCATCGGTTGATCCCGTCAATAACGCCAGCTCGCGACGCTTGCGCAGCCAGTCGGAGGCACATTGCTCGACGTCTCGGGTGAGGGGCTTGTGCCCAGCATAGGCGTCCAGTAACGCTCGTTGTACCGGTTTTTGCAGTAGTGACTGATGGGCGTGCTGGCTGTGGATGTCGATCAGTAATGCGCCCAGCTCGGCGCAGTCCTGAAGGGTGGAGACGCTGCCATTGATATAGGCGCGACTGCGCCCATCGGCGGTGACAAGCCGGCGTAATAGGCATTCGTTGCTAGTGTGCAAATCACGATCTTTTAGCCAGGCAATGGCCAGGGGGATAGCGGTCACATCAAAGTTAGCGACAATCTCTGCGCGGTCACAACCATGACGTACGGTCTTCGAATCAGCCCGGTCTCCGAGGCACAGGCCCAGTGCGTCCAGCATGATGGACTTGCCCGCGCCCGTCTCGCCGGTGATCACTGTCATTCCTGAGAAAAACTCCATCTCCAAGGAAGAGACAATGGTGTAGTTGCTGATGCTTATTTGGGCGAGCATGAGAGACCGTCTTTGGACTTTTCGGCAATCTTAGCATGGAACATTAGCGGCCTAAAACCGATTTTCTAAAGCGTATAAGGCGGCTGCAGGAAAGCAGGATCAACGTCGTTACCGTCAATTCCGCCTTTATGCGGCACATACGTGGCCACTTAAATAGCAATGGGACACGACATATGTTGCGTGTATGTCTTTGTAATTTCTGCCTCCTGTGATACACATGTAGGCGTATCATTTTTGGTTGTAACTTATGGCGGCAGGAGTGATTTCAGAACGCGCTAGCATTCTGTTAAAGACATTAGTTGAACATCATATTCAAGATGGTCAGCCGGTTGGATCCAGTACCTTGCTCAAAGTGGCCGGTCTGCCTGTCAGTGCGGCGACTATCCGCAATGTGATGTCTGATTTGGAGGAGCGGGGCTATTTGCACTCGCCCCATACGTCGGCGGGCCGCGTGCCGACAGCTTTGGGTTACCGTTTGTTCGTGGACACACTCTTACAGATTAAAGCCCCGGAAGACGATGCTGTGTCCGCGCTGCGCGCTGAACTCAATCCTGACAAGTCCGCCACCGAGTTGGTGCAGGCTGCCTCCTCGCTATTGTCCAATATTACGGCTCAGGCGGGTCTGGTCACCGTGCCGCGTCAGGAGGCGAATCAACTGCGCCAGGTGGAGTTTTTGCCCCTTTCTGGCAACCGGGTACTGGTGATTCTCGTCGTCAATGAGCGAGAGGTGCAAAACCGTATTATCCATACCCAGCGGCCCTTCACGGAGGCACAGCTGCGTGACGCGGCGGCCATGGTGAACCAGCGCTACGCCGGCCAGGCCCTGAATCAGGTGAAGGAGCGGATATTGCGTGAAATGCGCGAGGCCCGCAGTCAGATAGACAGTTACCTGGAAGATTCGCTCGATTTAGCCAGCAAAGCGCTGGATCAGGAGGGTGATGGTGAGGAGTGTATGATGGTCGGCGAATCTCGGCTTCTCGGCAGCGCCACCGCTGAGGAAATGCCTACGTTGCGTGATCTATTTGAGTCCTTTGAACAAAAAAAGGATTTGCTGCACCTGCTGGAGCGCAGCACTCGTGCCGAGGGTGTGCAGATCTTTATCGGTGAGGAGGCCGGATACGACGTATTTGGTAACTACAGTGTGGTCACTGCCCCCTACAATGATGGTTTCCGGACACTAGGCGTGCTGGGAGTTATCGGTCCCAAACGCATGGAGTATGCCCGCGTTATCCCTATTGTCGATGTCACTGCCCGGATGCTCAGCTCGGCGCTTTCAAGCTAGCGACGGTCACCCCTCGGCGGTCAATTACGCGTCCGTCAATTCTTGTAAATTCCGTGCGGCAAACCTTGAAATGGCTGCGGCTGACCCCATATCCCGATAACGATTTCTGATTGTGCGGCTTCACAGAGTTGCGCATGAGTAGTCATCACTTTACAGGGAGTGCCAGCGTGGCGAAACAAGACCCAAATCAGCCAGGGAGCGATGAGCCGCTTGATGGCGTCGTAGATAGTGCAGCAGATAGTGCAGCAGCGCCTGAGGCTGCAGACGATGGCCCAAGCGCGGAGATATTGTCTGCGGAAGAGCAGATAGAGAGGCTCGAAGAGCTGTCTCTTATACACATCTCCGAGC
>OLHR01000352.1_pt1 | contig 14982 bp, 14 predicted proteins | sample 1609291 | NCBI WGS metagenome assembly OLHR01 (sample SAMN05416707, study PRJEB24817) | seawater metagenome | isolation source: Sea water | place: Canada:Atlantic | collected 2013-07 | reverse complement strand
CCTGCAGAGAGTCGCGTCTTAATCCTTCTCACAGATGGACAAGACACTGCCAGCTCAGTAAAACCCCTAGACGCGGCAAAACTCGCGGCCAGCCTGGGCATTCGAATTTACACCATTGGCATTGGGGCGGACGCGCTGACCTTACCCGGTTTGTTCGGTTCTGGTTTCGGCAGTCGTCAGGTCAATCCGTCAGCGGAGTTGGACGAGGCTGGACTGCAGGAAATCGCCCGCCAGACGGGAGGCCAGTATTTTCGGGCTCGCAACCCACAGGAACTCGCCACAATCTACCAAATACTTGATCAGTTAGAGCCCCAAGAACAATCAACCGCGACCTACCGCCCAAGACAGTCTCTAAGCTACCTACCTCTGCTTGCAGCGCTGTTGCTAAGCTTTTTGTTAGCGTTGCGACACTGCTGGCATTCAATCAGTTGGCGCGGTGCTGCTGCGCTGCACGATCCGCGGAAGGACTCCTGATGGACATGCACCTGATGCGGCCCGAGTGGCTATGGACACTGGTGCCCGCCCTTATCCTCATTGTAATGCTATGGCGGCAACGGGGGCGAACAGGTAGCTGGGATGCGGTCATTGCCCCTGAACTATTGCGCCATCTGGTGGGAGACAGCGCGAGCTTTCGCGGCAGTAACTTGCTACCGCTTGTATTGCTGGGTTGGCTCATTGCTGCAGTGGCGGCCAGCGGTCCCAGCTGGCAAAAAATTCCACAGCCCGTTCACCAGAAACAGGACGCATTGGTGGTGCTGTTGGATTTGAGCGACTCAATGAAATCGGCAGACCTTGCGCCATCACGGGTCGATCGCGCGCGCCAAAAGTTACTCGACCTATTACAGCAGCGTCGTGAAGGGCAAACGGGGTTAATTGCCTATGCGGGTGATGCCCATATCGTTACGCCCCTCACTGACGACACACTGACCATCGCCAACCTATTACCGGCATTGCAGCCCGATATGATGCCCCTGCTCGGCAGCGATCCCGTTAGCGCGCTGGCACAGGCATTGGAACTGTTGCGCTCTGCCGGCATTCGCCGCGGCACAATACTCCTTCTGACCGACGGGGTCTCCGAGAAGGACAGTGACGCTATTGAGAAGGTCATGGCAGGCAACCCGTCCCAGTTGAACATTATCGGCGTAGGCACTGCCACGGGGGCGCCTATCCCTCTGTTAGAAGGTGGTTTTCTGAAAGATGATACGGGCGCCATTGTCATGCCGCGACTGGACGAGGCAGGGCTGCGCAAACTCGCCGACGCGACAGGAGGCCGCTACAGACGTCTGCAGATAGACGACACCGATATTGAGTTTCTGCAGGCGGAAAACCTGTTCAATGAATCAGAAGAGACACTGGCATTAGATAGGACTGCCGACGCTTGGGAAGATCAGGGCTACTTTTTTATACTGGCATTGTTACCTTTAGTGTTGGGGCTATTTCGACGTGGCTGGATATTGACACTACTGCCGGTACTGTTTCTGGTGCAACCAGAGCCGGCTAGCGCTGGGGTCTGGGATGATCTGTGGCTGACACCCGATCAACAGGGGCAACAAGCCTTGCAACGCGGTGACGATGAGACGGCTGCCGCGCTGTTTAAGAATCCTGAATGGGCAGGGACAGCGGCCTATCGCAACAAGGACTACGAATCTGCAGTCACACACTTCAGCGATCTCAACAACGCTAATAGCGCATACAACCGGGGCAACGCCCTTGCGCAGGCTGGACAACTCGACGAGGCTATTGCCGCGTATGAAAAGTCGCTCGCGCTTCAGCCCGATCGCACTGACGCGCAGGAAAACCTCGCGCTGCTCGAGAAGCTTAAAGAGCAGCAAGATCAAGATCAAGATCAAAAACAGGATCAGCAAGACCAGCAGGATCCAAAGGACCAACAGGACCAACAGGACCAACAGGACCAACAGGATCAGAAAGAACAGCAAGAACAGCAGGATCAGCAGGATCAGCAAGAGCAACAGGACAGTGCGTCTGAGGATGAAGCGGAGCCAGACCCAGAGGCGCCAGAAGAGTCTCAGGCAGAGCCAAAAGAGGCCGCGCCTGAGGAGCCAGAAGAACCTCAGGAGCTGCCACCCATAAGTGCCGCCGAGCCGGGTGACGAGGAGCGCGATCAGGCGATGGAACAGTGGCTGCGACGCATACCCGACGACCCTTCAGGTTTACTGCAGAGAAAATTTCTTTATGAAAGTCGTCAACGACAAGAACAGGGCCTTGGGAGAGATGATGAAACCTATTAGTAATACACTGGCGGCTCTGGTCATATTGATCATGACGCTTGGCGGCTCTCCTGCCATGGGAGCCATAAATGCCAGCTTGGATCGCGATAGAGTTGCTCTGGGTGATACGGTGCGACTGACCATTATCGCCACAGAGAATGAAAAACTGAAGGATGCGGATCTGCGTGACCTGACCGAGAATTTCGAAATCATCGGACGCTCAACCAACAACAGCACCAGCATCGTCAATGGCCGCATGTCTCAAACTCGAAAAGTCATTATCGATCTCATGCCGAGACGTGCGGGCAGCTTATACGTCCCTTCGATTCGTATTGGACAGAATAGCACGCAAAGCATACGGATCCAGGTTAGCCCTGCCTCCGCTGCGCCGACTGGCGAACAAACCGTTGTGTTCGAAGCAGAGGTAGACAAGGACAGCGTCTATGTTCAGGGACAAGTTATTCTGACCCTACGCATTCAGCAGTCCATCAACTTGGATGGGGGTAATATTTCTGAGCTAAAACTCGATAACGCCTTTGTCAAACCCCTCGAGCAACATTCATTCCAACGCAATATCGATGGGCGACCGTGGCGCGTGAACGAAGTGCGCTACGCGATTTTTCCTGAGAAAAGCGGGACGCTGGAGATTCCTGCTCAAGTTTTTTCCGGACGAGCCAGCCGCGGTCGGCAGAGCGTTTTCGACCTTGGCGGCGGCGGACAGCTTCTACGCCGTAACAGCCAACCGATATCCATTAACGTACTACCTAAACCTAGCAGTTTTACTGCGGACACCTGGCTACCCACTCAGAGTCTGACACTGCAGGAAACCTGGTCCAGTGAGCCGAATGAATTGCGGGTCGGCGAATCTGCCACTCGCACTATTACGATTGTTGGTGAAGGTCTACAGGGTGCCCAGTTACCACCCATCCTCTTTACACCCATCGACGGTGTGAAATACTACCCTGATCAACCCACAATCGAAGACCAAGAACTGACTGACGGTTTAGTGGGCATCAGACAAGACAGCGCTGCAGTGGTGGCGATTCGGCCGGGCACCTTCCTGATTCCGGAGATCAGAATACCCTGGTGGAACACACAGACCGAACAGCTGGAATATGCGGTCTTGCCCGAACGTGAAATTAATGTCGCAACGGCCGAAATCACTGGCCTCAAAACAGAACCCGTTCTACCGGCTACCCCCATCGACATTACTGCCACACCGCTGACGAACCCCACTCGCCATTGGCTAGGCGGGCCGATCTGGCCAATAGTGAGCGCGATCAGCACGCTGGGCTGGATTCTTACGCTTCTCTATCTGTGGCGAGTGCGCCGCTCAACAGCGCCTAATAAGCCCCATGCACCGGATACTTCCGCCGAGAAACAGGTGTTCAAGCAACTCCTCGCTGTCTGCGCCGACAATAACGCGGCCCGAACACGCGGCGCAATCATTGACTGGATAGCGGCTTTCAAGCCAAAGGCCTCTCCCGTGTCGCTGGACGAGATCGCAAAGCTATTGGGGGACGAGGAGTTTTCGCGAGAGATCGATACACTGGATACCTGTCTCTACAGCTCTGATCAGGATCACTGGGATGGCACTAGTTTGGCTGACTGTTTACACAGATTACGCCGAGCGAGTGGACATGGGGGTGATGAAACGGCAGAGCCAATAAAGCTCTATCCAAACGGGGACTAACTGAAAAAGATAAGCGGTGGCTAGGCCACCGCTAAATTTGCTGCCAGATGCGAGTACTAAAGAGGCTTAACGTTATTAGCGCAAGGACCCTTCTGGCCTTGACCAACTTCAAACTCAACTTCCTGACCATCATTCAAAGTCGCGTAACCGCCGCCAGTCTTTATCTCTGAATGGTGAACGAAAAGGTCTTTACCACCGTCTTCTGGAGTAATAAAACCGAAACCTTTATCCGCATTGAACCACTTAACAGTACCTTTACTCATATTACATACTCAAAATTGTTGGTGAATGATTGTAATTCCCCACCTCGCATTCACCGGTACGAAGTGGGAATTCTTTGAAATTAACGATTTATATGCTGCTGTCTGTAGCCGGTTGGGTATCTACATCGGCAGATATAGTAGCACCTTCTTCTTCAATATGCCCTTCTTCAGCCTTTCTCAAGCGCTTTTCTTCTTTTTTCTTCTTCTTTGCGAGCTCTTTCTGTCGTTTTTCGAACGCGTAGTTAGGTTTAGCCATCGAGATTCTCTTCTATAAAGGTCAACTATACGGTCATATTCGTGTCATCCGTTGCACTTTCGGGACTCTATCACACCCGCCAAACACCACAAATTCATGTTTTCATTAGCTCGAGCGGCAGACCCGCTACGGCTGAGGCCAGTAATTTAACATATCTGACGCGCAATTACTTGGTGGCAACGGGAGCTTATTACCCTTCTAGGCCGCGATACATCACCTTACTGCAGTGATTTGCTCACAATCTCAAACACATCCGGCGAGAGCGCTGGCTCTGCGGCCAGCCGTTCCAGCTCAGCACGCATCAATTCTCCTCTATCAGTATACCGGCGCCACTTTGTCAGAGGCGTTAACAACCGCGAAGCCAACTGAGGATTAAGACGATTCAGCTTGAGCACAACATCACCGAGAAAGCGGTAACCGGAGCCATCAAGATGGTGAAAATTGATCAGGTTCTGGTTGACGAACCCCCCCACTAGGGCGCGCACCTTGTTAGGATTGCCGAGATCAAAGTCGGCATGAGCCATCAGTGACTGTACCCGCGAAAGTCCTTCACTATCGGGGATAGCGGCCTGCAACTGCAGCCACTGGTTGACCACTAGCGCTTCATGTCGCCACTCCTGGTGGAAGTTTGCCAGCGTGCTATCGCGAAGCGTGTGATCGCCATAGAAAGCAATTTCTTTAAGCGCAGCCTGCCGATCAGTCATATTAGTCGCCTCTCGGTACTGCGTAGAAGCCAGCGCGAGGTTGTCCAGACTTGCGCTGACCAGATAGGCCAAGCACATATTGCGCAAACTGCGATCGGCGATTTGAGCCGCTTCAGGCGCGTAGGGTTGCCTGCTCTCCAAACCTTGGTAGCGCGCCAAAAATAGTGGTGCGAGGGCCGTACCTAATGCACTGCGCACCCAATCTCGGGCGTGATGAATGGAATCAACGTTGGCGCCACCCGACTGACTGGCTTGCTCCGCCAGATAGTCTTCGCCTGGCAGACGCAGCATCTCAGCCACCATGGCAGGATCAAGGGAGTCGTCGCGCAACAGATCGCCGCAGGCCTCTATCAGCAACGGATCGAGCATCATCGACGTGCCTGACAAGAATTGCTGCTCGACCTCGAAAATAATGCGTGTCACCAGCGTCTGAGCACTGTCCCACCGCACAAACCCGTCGCCATCCCGACGCATCAGGGCACAAAGGTCGTGCGAGCTATAATCATACTGTAAACGGACAGGTGCAGAAAATCCGCGCAGTAAGGAAGGCACCGGGCGCTCTGTCACCCCCTCGAACACGAACGACTGCGTTGGCTGATCTACAGTCAAAACCGTGTGCGTGTTGTCACTTGTTTCCAGATCTGCAGGTGCACCGAGTTGACGCAACGGTAAATTACCCGCCTCACCTAATAGGCCTATAGCAAGAGGAATAACAAACGGCAATTTCTCGGATTGTCCCGGCGTCGCGGGACAGGATTGCTCCACGTGCAGCGTGTAGCACTGGGCCGTTTCGTCATACTCGTCCTGCACCGTTAGCTGCGGCGTTCCCGCCTGAGAATACCAATTGCGGAACTGCTTTAGATTGGCGTCGCTGGCATCTTCCATGGCCAACACGAAGTCTTCGCAGGTTACCGCCTGCCCGTCGTGGCGCTCGAAATACAGGTCCGATCCTCGCCGAAAGCGTTCTGCACCCAGCAACGTGTGAATCATCCGAACGACTTCAGCGCCTTTTTCATAAACTGTGGCCGTATAAAAATTATTGATTTCAATAAACGATTCTGGGCGCACCGGGTGGGACATTGGTCCCGCATCCTCAGCAAACTGAACAGCGCGCAGCAGCGTGACATCCTCTATCCGCTTCACCGTAGACGAACCCATGTCCGCAGAGAATTGTGAATCACGAAAAACAGTAAAACCCTCTTTAAGACTCAGCTGGAACCAGTCCCGACAGGTCACCCGATTGCCGCTCCAATTGTGAAAATACTCATGCGCCACAATCGACTGAACACGATGAAAACCGAGATCCGTGGTGATCTGAGGACTGCACAACACGCAGGAGGTATTGAATATATTCAGGCTCTTGTTTTCCATGGCGCCCATGTTGAAGTCATCCACAGCGACAATATTAAAGATATCCAGGTCATACTCTCGACCGTAGACCTCTTCGTCCCAGCGCATAGACTGCTGCAGCGAGCGCATGGCATGGCCGCACTTATCAATATCTTTTTTCTCCACATAAATTCGCAGGGTGACTTCACGATCATTCATTGTAGTAAAGCGATCTTCTATGTGTTCCAGATTGCCTGCGACCAAGGCAAACAAGTAGGCAGGCTTGGGGAACGGGTCATGCCACACCGTACGATGGCGCCCCTCGGCAAGCTGTTGCGCCTCAATAAGATTGCCATTGCTGAGCAACACCGGATAGCGCTCACGCTCCCCTTCGACTGTCACGGTAAAAACTGACATGACGTCGGGCCGATCAATGTAATAGGTAATTCGTCGGAAACCCTCTGCCTCGCACTGGGTACAAAATAGGCTTCGAGACTGATATAACCCTGACAGCGACGTATTCTCCTGCGGTCGAATGCACGTCTTACAGGCCAGCACACACTGCTCGGGAACCGCATGAATAACCAGCGATTCTGCGCTGACACTATACTCGTGCTCTTCTAATTCTCTGCCGTCCACAGACACGGACAGCAACTCCATCTCCTCGCCATTCAACGAGAGAGACGTATTGTGTGTCAATGAGCTAATGCGCAACAGATGAATACGAGAGGAGACAATGACGTGATCCTCGTGCAGATGAAAATACAACTCAGTCCGATTGATCAAGTAAGCGGACGGCTGGTAGTCTTTAAGATAGACTGTTCCTGGCGTGGTATCGGCCATAGATCTACCCTGTGGTCGACAGGGAAATATGGTAGCCGCCGTATTTACGCATATTGATGACCCCACTATCGAATATCAAATACTGCCCTTTGATTCCCATCAAGGTGCCACCAATCGACGGTGTCTTGTCTAGGTTGAATGAGGAGACCTTGGTCGGATACTCGAGCACGGGGTACTGAATGTGGGTTTCCGGCTCGGAAACCAGCTCAGTGATCGCTTGTATACCGAACTCCTGTCCTAGCGCATCAAGCCCAGCGGCACATTCTTGCATCAGGCGCTGCCGCACCTGCTCAAGGTCACAGGGCTCGGCATCACCTTTAAGCATCGCCTGCCAGTTGGTCTTATCGGCAATATGACTTTTGAACAGGCTTTCCACTAACCCAGAATACAAGCGAGTGGCAACACGAAAAATAGGCTTTGCCTGGGTCGCCCCCTGATCCATCCAGCGCGTAGGAACCTGAGATCCACGCGTAATGCCCACTTTGATGCCCGATGTGTTAGCAAGATACACAACGTGATCAACCATACAATGTTGTTCTCCCCACTGGGGCTCGCGGCATGTTCCTGCGTCATAGTGACATTTTTCAGGGCTGACAATGCAGCTGTCGCATTGTGCCAGGCGTCTGAAACAGGGGTAGCAATAGCCTTGATTAAAACTTTTGTTGATCTTGCGGTCACAGTGGATGCAGTGAATCTGGCCCTTGAAATCCAGCTGCAGTTGCCGGCCAAGGTAGTCATTTAATGGGATTTCATGCTCACCCAGCAACATTGTGTATCGCACAGTGTCTTCCAGCTGTGTTTTCATTTTGCGCACAGCGCCCGTTGCTACAACATCCGGCAAGTCAAACTCCTATTCTTTCCAATTCAGAGGTGTTTCCAGTGGAGCATCACAACTATCACCGGCCTTTTCTTTTTTCTCGATATATCCAACACGATCCTGTTCTGACAGATGGCTCTCACCCCAGGCAATAATGGCCTGCATAGCATTTTCGCGCTGCTGCGGCGTCACAGTTCTGCCGTCGGGCCATTTACCCAGCTCCACCGAACGAATAAGGCTCTGGTAAATTTCCGGCGACATCGTTGCAATGAGCTGAACGTAATCCATCTAGATTTTCACGCTATTTAGGGCGGGGTAGATTATACCTTTGGAGCTGCGGCCTTGTCGCTATCCAGCCTCGAAAACCCGGCAAATACGACTCCCACAACAGCACCGCAAAGAAGCCCGCCCAAATGCGCTGCATTGGCAATCGCCCCGAAACCCAACACTTCGACCATGCCGGACATACAGACCAGCAACCAACCCACCATGAAAATCATGACGGCCTTTGGAGGCTGTATGGGCCAAGCTGGCTGCAGCTGCGGTGCTGCCCAGGAAAAACCCAACAGGCCGTAGACCACGCCTGACATACCGCCAAACAGACCCCCGCCTCCGAATTCAAACTGGCTAGCATTGGACACCACTGCAATCACTAGAAATAGCATAAACATATTGAGATGCCCCATAACCTGCTCTACTCGTCGCCCTAGATCCCATAACCAGAGACAATTAAAGACAATATGTAGCCAGCCAAAGTGCAGAAAAGCCGGTGTAATCAGTCGCCAGTATTGGCCATCAATAGCCTGGAACAGGCCTTGGTTATCGCTAACCTGAGAGGAAGAAAAGCTCAAAGCGTCCAACCAATTCATTGGCATATATAAATACATTAAAAAACCGCCAACACTCAACAGTATAAGCGCGAGAGTCACAGGCGCGTTAAGCAATACAGCGCGCATCGGTATCGTTGTGTCCTGGCTTGCATGACGAGTACGCTCTATGCGAACGTCTCCGGCGCGCCATGCTTCATAGAGGTCTTGCACCTGCTGAGCTTGATCCTGCCGACCGACCAACACGATCTGACGTCCACCCTCCTCAAAAATACGGTGCATAACGCCGTGTTGGTGCAAGAGCCCACTCAGAGGCAGAAGGTCTTCCTCAAGAGCGACACTGAGAGCTTGGTAAGTATCCTGCATCAGCTGACCAGCGCATTGCTCCAGCGCAGCTTGTCTCTGCAACTGGCGTAAAAGCTGTGTCCCATCGGGTGCAGCAGCGTGAGACGGTAAGGATTCTTGCGGATGTGTACTGAATCCCCAGGCCGCGCCTTGATCTTGACCTGCCCGTCGCAAGTGACCGCTGGGTGAATACGATTGCGCGCCAGTATATCTAACCGAATCTCACTGTTGCCGTCGACCACAATAGGCCGACTGCTGAGCGCGTGAGGAAACATAGGCACCAGCACGATAGCATCGAGCGTGGGATGCATAATGGGCCCGCCCCCGGACAAGGAGTAAGCCGTAGAGCCGGTTGGCGTTGAGACAATGAGCCCATCCGCACGCTGACGATAAACAAAGGTATTATCGATAAACAACTCAAATTCGATCATCTGGGCCGACGTGCCGGAATTAACAACAACGTCGTTGAGCGCATCGCCACGACCCACGAGCACCTCATCACGCCGAACCTCTGTCTCCAATAAAAAGCGACTTTCTCGCTCGAAGTGGCCATCCAGAACCTGTGGAACCTTCTCGGCAATATCATCCGGCGTAATATCGGTCAGAAAGCCGAGACGACCGCGGTTGACGCCGATCACGGGGGTTTCATATTTCGACAGTGTGCGTGCAGCACTCAGCAGGCTCCCATCTCCCCCTACCACAATAACCAGATCGGCCTCCTGGCCAATTGCCTCTAAAGAGGCTAGACGACATTGGTGATTAGGTACTACATGGCCCAGAGTGTCCTCTAGCAGCACCTCAAGACTGCGCGCCTCAAGAAGCTCCAGCAACATACGCAGCACGCCAGTCAAGCCACGCTGCCGACTGCGACCCACCAAACCAATTTTTTTAAATGTTCCCTGCATTGAGCCTGCTGCCATGGCCTGAAGTCCTGCTATTATAACCATGAATGAACCGTGTAGTGCAGTGAACATCAGTTATCCTTACAAAACACAAGAAGTGCGCGATCTGGCCTGGGCCTGCTTCTCGCCTACCCTGCTGAACCTTGGGCAGACAGAGGTTAGCGCGCCTGGAGTAAGCCCCTGTGGCTTGCCGTTCACCCCGCCCAGACGAGCTTGGCTGGCCCAATTGGACCGGGATGCCACATCCCTGATGACACACCTGTCGCAGCGACCTACGCACCGTCTGGGGATCTATTTCGAACAGCTGTGGCACTTTTTCCTGCAGCAGGACCCCGAGATCGAACTGGTATCTCACAACCTACCCATACATCACCAAGGCAGAACTATCGGCGAATTCGATTGCCTATATTACTGCCATCGGCGCGAATGCCATGTTCATCTTGAACTAGCGGTCAAGTATTTCCTCCGTTTACCACGGCCTGGGGTTAGCGATATGACGAGTGCATTATCGGATTGGGTTGGGCCTGACAATCGTGACCGGCTCGACCTAAAGCTGGAGCAGTTGTTACAACGTCAAATCCTGCTGGGCGATCAACCGGCGGCTCAACAGGCGTTACATAATCTAAACATAGTCAATCTAACGAAAGAAATCGCTTTGAAGGGGTATTTGTTCCAAGCGCCCGCGCCCGCGCCCGCGCCTGCGATAGCCCCAAATACCGCCGGGCCGCCGGGTTATAACCACGATTGCAAGTTGAATCCTTGGGTCCCCCTCGATCAGCTTGAATTGCATTGTGACACTCTCAATGCAGTGGCTTACATGATGCTGCCTAAAATGAAATGGCTTAGTCCGGCGTACTGCGAACATACCGCGGATAAGATGACAAAACATGCACTCCAAGCGCAGTCAGGTGAACATTTCAGTCGGGGTTCTTACCCTCTAATGATCGCCGCACTCGACGAGTTCGGCCATGAGTCAAGCCGCTTTTTTATCACGTCAAACCGCTGGCCAGAGGTCAACGGCTAATCAAAAGCAAACACTCGGTGCACTTGTGCCACGCTTCGAACCACACTGCCTGCTCAGAGTTTGCTTTATTGACTCAGGATTATGTACCCACTACCTGTCTGATTTTCATTGGCAACACACGGGGTACGTCTATAAAGCCACGATGATTTTTGATGGTATTGTAAGCGGAGGCCAGCCCAAGCTGATCCATTTGCCTGCCTCGCTGAGCGATACACTACACAATTGTTTTCGCTATCGCCGTCGATGGGAAGGCGTGGGGGGAGCGCGCAGCTAGTGAGTGTCAGTGATATAGTAGCACCTGACCCTGTGAGACTACTGGAAATAAAAGTATGGCAAGCCACTCTGACCTTAAATGGCCTTTTCGCTGGGATCTTCTGTTGCGCTACCGCTTTATCGAAACCATCGCGCTATGGGAAGGACGCCTGACCACCCGCCATCTCTGCGATACCTTCGGCATTGGTCGGCAACAAGCCAGTAAAGACATCAACAACTACATCCGTGAAGTCGGCCCTGGCAATCTACAGTACGATAAGTTTCTCAAAGGCTACAAACCGACACCCCAATTCAAACCGCAGGTGACCGAGGGGCTGGCCGATGAATATCTGCACCTGATGGCGCGCAACAACGAACTGATGAATGTGTTCGAATCGCTGTCACTCAATGTAGCCAACGTCGAGGTGCTCTCACTACCGGTGCGTGACGTCAAACCTGAGGTGCTTCGTCCCATCATGCAGGCAGCCAGGCAGCAAAAGAGACTCGATGTAGACTACGTATCCCTGAATCACCCAGACAGAGAGGGGCGAATCATTGTGCCCCACACCCTGGTTTATAGCGGGCTACGTTGGCATGTGCGCGCCTGGTGTGAGAAAAACGCCGAGTATCGCGACTTCGTACTGAGTCGATTCCGAGGCATCCCGGACATCATGGATGAATCGGAGCATGGCGCTGAAAGCGATACCGAGTGGAATACTCACATCACCGTACGTATCGTACCCGACCCCAGACTGAATCCAGAACAGCAGGAAGTGGTAGAGATGGATTACGGCATGGAAAACGGTGTACTGGAGGTTTCTACCCGCGCGCGGCTTGTGCCCTATGTACTACATCTTTTGCATATCGAACCCAAGGAATTAGCTGAGGATTCGACCGCCCAACAGATTGTGGTAGAAAATCGCTCTGAATTGAAACCTTGGCTGTTTGGGTAGACAGTGCCAAAGGATAAGTGCTGCCACAGGGCACACCGTCTGTACCTTTACCTAAGTGTAAAAACTGTTGCTGCCGCCACCGCTGCCCACAGCAGCTCTTCAACATAGGCACCCAGAACCAAAAGACCCACGGTGACGGCCCCAATAGCGATCAACCGATCTGCCCATGGAGTGATGTGCTCCTGCTCAACGGGCCCTTCCCTGCGCTGCAGTAACTCACGCGTGATACGGTATTCAATGCGCTTTGCTGTTGCTGTTGCTGTTGCTGTTGCTGCTGTCGTCGTCATAATGCCACGTCCTTCGCTACTCGCTAGTCGTGGCACCATGATCCCAGTCGCTTCACCCACACACCATCTGTCCCCTTTTCAATCCGATTGAAAAGGCGACACGTGAGTAAGAGGTGGCTAGTCCTCCCTCCTCCTTAGGCGGCGCCACAACGTAACACCTGCTAACACCAGCCCCCCTGCTACTATCCCGATTAAAATGCTGCAGAGGGTTGACGTTAAGAACGCCAGAAACGGTCCGACGGTCTCTATCTGTCCGATATAGGTTGACAGCGACTGTACACCCTCCTGCAACTCATCAAAGCCGTGCACAAGAATGCCTCCGCCCACCATAAACATGGCGACGGTACCCACCACTGCCAGAAATTTCATCAACCAAGGGGCGAATATAATGAAACGCCAACCCATCCAGCGCACAAATTGTAGCCAGGCACCAGGCCCTTTCCTCTCCATCAGATACAGACCGGCATCATCGAGTTTGACGATGCCAGCAACCAAACCATACACGCTGATGGTCATAGAAAATGCAATGATAGAGACGACTAAAACCTGACCCAAGAAAGTCATTCCAGAAACCACGCCGAGTGTCAGAACAATTATTTCAGCCGACAGAATAAAGTCCGTGCGTATCGCCCCTTTGATCTTGGTCTGCTCGTATTGCACAAGATCAAGCGAAGAGTCTGCCAAGCGCTCAACTAACTTCTGGCGATGTGCTGCTTTCTTTGTACTATCGCCAAAAGCTGTGTGGGCAATTTTTTCAAAGCCCTCATAACACAAGAACAGTCCGCCTAAAATCAGTGCGGGGCCAATTAACCAAGGCGCGATAAATGAAATGGTAAGCGCCGCGGGAACTAAGATGCACTTGTTGCGCAACGAGCCCTTTGTGACAGCCCACACAACGGGCAACTCTCGATCAGCGCGCACGCCTGTCACTTTTTCTGCATTAACGGCTAAGTCATCACCCATTACAGCAACGGTTTTCTTAGCCGCCACTTTAGTCATCAGCGCCACGTCATCCAGCACTGCTGCGATATCATCTAGCAGTAAAAGTAAGCTGCCTCCTGCCATTTAAAGTTGACTCCTACTAGAGACCCTAACCACGGCGGCATGCCAAGGTGAAAGAGTTGGAATGAGTTGCGCTAGTCACGGGAGTGTACATGCCCAATCGCGACACGCAACTGTAATGGAAGAGAGTAGCCTATACCGCGAAACAATGCGGCATTGAATGATCGAACAAACGCACAACAAACCCTTCAAGGTTTATAGCGCAGCGCAATGACGGCTAGACGCGATTTTTTACAGATCAAGAACATTGAAACGGCTAAGCTGTTTGACGCACTCTTTGGGGTACTGGGTCAGTGAAATTCAGCACTGGCGTGTGATCAAAAAACGCTGCCATCAATGCAGGGTTCTCTCTGTACTTTGGATCATTCTTAATTTCGCGGATCTTTGCAACAGGTAACGTAGAGCGGGACAGAAGGTAAAGATGATGATAAAAATCATAATCCTCCTCTGACGGCCTCCTTAGCAAACCTGCGCTTTCAGCTGCTATCACATCCTCACTGTACTTATAGGTCGGATAGCTGGTCATATTCGGCAACATAAAAGTGTTCATGTCGATAGGGAACCTGAGCAAAAACTCGAAGGTTTCTTCTAGGTCATCAACCGTCTCGAAATCTACACGGGTAATCAAATCGTAAAAACCTGTAATACCAGCGCCGACAATCTCCTCTGCGGCCGCGATTACCCGGTCCGTTTTAGTGGGACGATTGAAATGCTCCTTCAGAACTCGTTCGCTGCCAGACTGCACGCCCATAGTGATAGCAACGCAACCCGCTTCTTTGAGCTTGTCCAGCAGCGCTCTATCATGTGTGGTCGGGTAGGAGTAACACCAAAATGGCAATCCAATCTCTTGTGTATAGCGGGGTAAAAATTCTTCAAGCCACCGCGGGTGGACTCTGAACACGTCATCATAAAACATCACTTTCTTAATACGCAAATGGCTTTTCGCCCAAAGCAACTCATCAATTATGCTGTCCACTGACTTGCGACGAAGAGAGTTTTTTCGCCCAAACATATCCTGATATTTACTCTCAATACAAAAATGGCAGGAAAATGGGCAGCCACGCTGAGTCATTATCGAATAGCTTTTCGAGCCCTCGGGATGATAGTCTCGCTCTATTTTGTCTTCGTTAATGTAAACATAGCGATCTCTCGCCCAGTCGGGGCACTGTCTCTTATACACATCTCCGAGCCCACGAG
>OLHR01000351.1_pt1 | contig 15001 bp, 13 predicted proteins | sample 1609291 | NCBI WGS metagenome assembly OLHR01 (sample SAMN05416707, study PRJEB24817) | seawater metagenome | isolation source: Sea water | place: Canada:Atlantic | collected 2013-07 | reverse complement strand
AAAAGAGGTAATGGCCCAGGGTCTGCTCGGGATGGTGGCACCAGGTGCGATAGGGTAGGGCGGCCTTGTTCTTTCTCGCGAAGATGAGCCAGAATCCTGTCGATAACGTCCTGGTCCTCAATACAGGCGATGACCTTTACCGATCCACCGCAATGACCGCAAACCTCGATATCGATGTCGACTCCAGGCGGGAGCCCATCGGAGTTAATGCCACTCTGGGCTTCAGTGGGGTCCCTACTGTGCATCAATAAAGAATTCGAATAGACTAGACGTGTCGTATAAACTACCCAGTACCCGCGTATTTGCGGTATTAAAACTTAGCTAACAACACAAGCGGATAGCCCACCCCATGTTTGAATTCACGGTAAACGATAATGCTTATGCCGTAGACGTAGAGCCAGACACTCCACTGCTTTGGGTTTTGCGCGACCATTTGCAATTGTTGGGTACGAAATTTGGCTGTGGCGCGGGCCTCTGTGGCGCATGTACGGTGCACTTGGACGGGACCGCAACGCGGAGCTGTGTGCTGCCGATTAGCGCCGTTGCTGATCGGCGCATAACGACTATTGAGGGATTGGGTGGCGAGCATCCAGTGCAGCAGTCGTGGATTGATCACAGCGTGCCGCAATGCGGCTATTGCCAGTCAGGACAAATCATGAGCGCAGTGGCATTACTTGATGGCAACCCAAGCCCCAGTGAGACAGATATAGAGCAGGGTATGGCCGGTAATATTTGCCGCTGTGGCACCTATCCGCGGATAAAAGCAGCCATACAATCGGCGGCACAGGCTGAGTACTATAGCGCCTCCCACACGAGTAATGAAACCGTTGGAGATGACGTATGAGCGTCTCCCGACGGGGTTTTATAATAGGCACTGCCACTGTAGGCGGGGGCCTGTGGCTAGGATTGAGCCTGCGCGGGGATGCTCCCTATCCCAATGCGCGCGAGGGTAGTTTTCAGCCCAATGCTTTCCTGCAGATCACTCCTTCTGGTGAGGTGATATTTCAATTGCCTAAATCAGAGATGGGACAAGGTATACAGACCTCTCTGACGACTCTGCTCGCCGAGGAACTAGACTACGAGCCCGCTGACATCATTATTGAGTATGCCGGCGTGCACAAAGACTTCGCAGCGGCAGGTGGCTCGCAGCTTACCGGTGGCAGTGCGAGTATTGCTGTGAGTTGGAATCCTTTGCGCGAGGCTGGCGCTGCAGCGCGGGCAATGCTCATTGCGGCAGCCGCTGGACGCTGGGGTGTCGGGGTAGAGTCTTGCAGTACCGAGCCTGGCGTGGTCTTGAATAGCATCAGCGGTGAAAAATTAGGGTACGGCGCCTTAGCAGAAGAAGCCAAAGATTTTCAGCACACAGCGTTTGAACTTAAAGAAAAATCCGCATACCGGTGGCTCGGTAAGAGCACGCCACGTCTCGATCGCGTCGCTAAAAGCACCGGTGAGGCCCGCTATGGAATGGACGTTCAACTGCCGGGCATGAAAACTTCAGTGGTTATTCGCCCTCGTCAATTCGGGGCGACACTTGGAAGCTTTAATGCGGATACAGCGCTGAAGGCGAACGGAGTTGAGGCCATTTTTGCTATTCACAGCGGCGTCGCAGTCGTGGCAGATACGTATTGGCGTGCGCGAAAAGCAGCGCGGCTAGTCGACATAACATGGCTAGATGGTCCCTTGGCCAATCTCGATTCCGAGGCCATCCTAGCGCTGCAGAAAACGGCGCTTAAAAACGAAAGCGGACATATTGCTATGGAGCGGGGTGATGTTGCGCTGCAACAAACGCGGGGCGAACGTCTGGAGAGTATTTACAGCGCACCTTATACGCATCACAGCCCAATGGAACCACAAAATGCAACGGCAATAGTGAATGGCGATAATTGCGAAATATGGGCGCCGACTCAGGCGCCAGATATTTCCCAGGCAGTCGCCGCTCACTATACTGGAATCACGCGGAGCAACATTGTGGTGCACGCCCTGACATTAGGTGGCGCTTTTGGTCGGCGAGGCTATGTAGACTTTATCGGTGAGGTTGTTGCTATTGCCCAGCAGATTCCTGGTACTGCGGTCAAGTTAGTATGGTCGCGCGAAGACGATATGCAGCATGATTTTTACCGACCAGCAACAATGCATGGAATGACCGCTACACTAGCCGAAAACGGAAAGATAGACAGTTGGCAGCATCGGCTGGTCTCACCCAGTATTGTGAAAGGACTGGGAGTCAGTCTTGCCAGTACAATTTTGCCGGAGTGGGTTCCAACTGAAATGGCGCGGGCTATCGGCCGTAAAAGTGGCGAACTGTTTGCGGGGGCCGATCCAACTACTGCCGAAGGCGCAAAGGTTGCCTACGATATTCCAAACTTCGCCGTCGAACAAATTCTGCAAGATTCAGGCGTGCCGATCGGCTTTTGGCGTTCCGTTGGTTTTTCACATAACTGTTTTGTGGCGGAGTCGTTCGTGGACGAGTTGGCGCATGCGGCAGATCAAGACCCTCTCAAATTCAGACTGGCTCACTTGGAAAATGCCCCACGCTATCAAGCTGTTTTGAAACTTGCCGCAGAAAAATCCGGCTGGGGCAATCCACGCAAAGGTCATTTTCAGGGAATTGCGGTTGTAGAGCCGTTTGATTCTTTTTGTGCTGCGGTGGTAGAAGTTTCCGTTGTTGGCAATGAATACACAGTAGAGCGTGTCGTAAATGCGGTAGATTGTGGTTTTGTTCTAAATCCAGACATTGTTGCAGCGCAAGTCGAAAGCGCAGTAATCTATGGTCTTGGGGCAGCGATGAAACCGCCCATCACCATCTCAGGTGGAGCGGTGCAGCAATCTAATTTCCACGATGCACCGGTACTGCGTATGAATGAATCACCCGTAATCGAAACCTACATCGTCCAAAGCGATGAAGACCCAACGGGTATTGGCGAGATCGGGCTTCCGGCAGTGGCGCCTGCTTTGGCCAATGCACTGTTTGCAGCGACTTCAAAGCGCCTGCGCAAATTACCACTGGTGCTTGGGTAGGCGCCCTCGGTGCAATCGCTCGACCTCAAAGTGCTCCGGCAAACAAACGATTGGCTGAAAGAAGGCCGCAGTGTGTGGCTGTGTACCGTTATCCACACCTGGGGTTCTGCCCCGCGCATCCCTGGTAGCTTGTTGGCATATGCTGATGGAGACACCGTGGGTTCTCTATCCGGAGGTTGCGTAGAGGAGGAACTTCTGCAACGCCTTGAGACAGGTGAAATCGACACCGCCAGCGCACACTATATTGTTTATGGCGGAGAGGATGCAGAGAGCGTGCGCCTGCAACTACCCTGCGGTGGAAAACTCGGCATTTTGCTAGAGCCTCTGCAGCATGATGATCTGGAAGTTTTTCAGGACATTGTTGCTGCGCTTGAGCGCGGAGAAAATATCCGCCGCGAACGAATGTGGCCGCAGGGCGAAAACAGCCTGACTATTGACGCCGGGCACTCCGATATTTCGCTCTCATTAGAGAAAGGAGCTCCCCTCCGCCTTACGCAGACTTACGGCCCTGTCATCCATCTGCTGATTATTGGTATCAACGAAGTCAGTCGTCATCTTGCTCAATTTGCACTGGCCGTCGGGTATCGTGTCACAGTGTGTGATCCGCGCGCAGATCAGCATACAGCATGGAATATAAGCAATGTGAGGCTGCTGAGGACTATGCCAGATGACGCAATTCTTAGCCATGCGGCCGACGTGCATTCCGCCATTGTTGCCGTAACGCACGACCCGCGTATTGACGATATGGGTTTGATGGTTGCATTTAATACCGATGCTTTTTATATCGGCGCAATGGGGTCGCAGGCGACCACTCAAAAACGCAAGGAGCGACTTGCCGCATTAGGCGTATCGCCGAAAGAGCTGCTCAGATTGCACGCGCCCATCGGGCTTGATATCGGCAGTAAAACACCGGCTGAGATTGCGATCTCTATATTGGCAGAACTGATCGCTTGCCGTAAAAAAACCACCACTGTCGCATGACCACTATTGGTTCAGTCGTTATGGCGGCCGGCAGCAGCATTCGATTTGGTAGCGACAAGCGTCGTTACGATGACGGCAATGGCCCTCTGTTGCAACAAACCCTTGCTCATGTAGTGGCGCTCAATTTGCCTGTATCTGTTGTTCTGCGGGTTCAGGATCAGACAAAAGTAGACGAACTGCTGGGCCGACATGCTAAGAATCCTGCGCTAGCATGTTACTTCGTTAGTCATTCGGAGCTGGGCATCGGTCACAGTCTCGCTGCCTTTTTTCAGCAGCCGCCCCCTTGGGACGGTGCTATGATCTTCCTTGCAGATATGCCGTGGATCCGGTCCGATACCAGTCGACTATTAATGGAAAATTTCGATGTTGAAAAAATCATTGCGCCGCAAATAGCGGGTCAGCGCGGTCACCCGGTGCTGTTTCCGCGTCAGATGTTTGCAAAACTTGCTCAACTGCGCGGGGACAGAGGCGCAAACGCGTTACTGCAAAGTTCGCTAGGCCTGGTTAGGGAAATACCCGTGGAAGATCACGGTATCGTGCTGGACGTTGATAGCTTACCCTGCTAGTTCTGGCGCGCCGCCACATTTCTTCAGGCTCTACCGTCGCCACTGCTGAGCAGCGAAAGAGAAAGGCCCTCTTTCCCAATCCAGAAATACGGTGTGCCGTTGGCCGACACCTGGCGCCCACCTGCGAAGTGTCCTTCCAATTGCTTCCCGCTGACATAGCTAAGCGTTTAGTCGATTGAGCTGGCATTGACACCAACAGGGAGGGCAAGACGGATAACGATTAACAATTTCTTCAGTATCAGCATGAACTTTCACTCCCATGAGGGTCGAAAAACAGCTCCATTGCCCTTAACCCACATGAATTTCTCGATATAATATATGCTATGGTATCTGCTGTTTTTAATTTGGATGTAACTGTATGAGCGATGTTATTACTACGGCTTCAGGTTTGAAGTATGAAATTCTGGAGAGCGGGAGCGGGGCAACGCCCGGACCAAGCGATACCGTGAGTGCGCACTACCATGGGACATTTGAGGATGGCCGAGTTTTCGATAGCTCTGTCGAGCGAGGCCAGCCCATTGATTTACCTGTGAACGGTGTTATCGCTGGCTGGACGGAAGCCTTGCAGATGATGAAAGAAGGTGACAAGTGGCGACTTACTGTAACTCCAGAGCTTGGCTACGGAGCCAATGGCTCGGGACCGATTCCGGGCAATACAACACTGATATTTGAAGTCGAGTTGATTGCTGTTCGCTAGAGATACTGCGGACCACCTTGTCAGACGGGCTGAGTAATATAGCTAAGCCGTGACAGTAATCGTGTCACCGTATCGCTTCACTGGGTATTGATCACCCTGTCGTAGAGAATCCAGCTATAATCGACTCCGTAGGCTGCAGCGTGGTAGTGGCATTCCATACAGCTGCTTTCCGTCTGGAAGTAAGTTTCCATCGTGACGTTAGCCGCACGTTGTGGAAAGGGGTCGCCTGCTAGGCTGTTCTCGTAGTTGCCGGGGTTGAAGTCAGGGTCATAAGGAGACCGTAAGCTAGGGTCTAGCGGCCACTGGGTGACCACCAGTTTATAGTTTTCCCAGACCGTACCTTTTAAGAGTGCACGATATTTTTTGTTCAGTTCTTGGGTTGAGTATCCCCCAGGATCACTGGGCGTGGTAGGAATGGGTACGGCTCTGGTCACCTGAACCGGCTCACGAGATTCGCGGATCGGAAAAGGCGCTTCGATGCCAGCGGGCTCGTAGTTGTAGCCAGTGGGTTGGGCGTTAACTATTAGGCTAGGCGGTTCGTTGGTTCCGTTGTTAAAGGACGGATGAAGGCCGGAGACGTTATCAACATGCTCGAATGTGGACCAGATCCATTGCGGGAAGATCGCGGTTTTTTGCATGATATGAAATCCAACCATGCCCACTGTTGCGGTTGTATAGTTGTAACCATCTTCGTCCGAGATTAGTGCCTTACGGACATAGTAACGATCGTGGTCGTCTTGGTCTGTTAGTATTCGCCAGGCGACCTTAATCTCCATTGCGTTGGTGTCAAACTCGATACCCTGCTGAGGACTGATGCCTGCGTTGATCTGAGCGGCCACAGCATCAGCGATTGCCGCATCTACTGTTGCCTTGTCATACCAGCGGTTGTTCCGTACCTGGTCGTACTGAATCTGGTTGATGCGGACCTCATATCGCACGTAGTTCTTATTCTGGTCGATGAGTGGACCACTAAAGGCTTGATTCTGCTGGCCTACGATCCCACCCTTAGTGACCATAGCCAGCACACGGTCGCCACTGACTTCTCCCGCCGGCGTCTGCACCGGGTCTGTGCTATTCCATTCCGGTGGCACAGAGTTATCCTGGGGAAATAGCTCAAAGCCCTCACGATAAGTTTCCCAGACAACCGGGGCACTGTCGCTTGCGTTTGTGTTGGTTTGGCGAAACGTGTCTGGATTATTGGGCTCGATGGGGACGCCACGATTCACTGGAGTGGCGGGCCAAGATAATGCAATAAAAGACTGCCACGAAAAGGTGTCGAAGAAAGGTCGTGTCAGGACCGGGTCATGGATGATGTCGGCCGGTGGTGATGGGACTTCTAGTGGAATCTCACCAGACAGCACAGGAATAAGATCTGCATATGCCGCAGTGTCCTGCTTCGATGTGCTCTCATTTGAAACGTTGTTTTCGCAGGCGGCCAGGGTCATGGCGACGAGGACTATAGGTAGTAGTGTATACATGAAGGATATTGTCGAGTTTAGAAGAATGAAAGACTAGATCTGGGTGCAATCTGCCTGCACATTATATTAACACTAACGGTATCCCTGCCTGCAAGCTAGGATGAAGCCTCTGTACAAAGCTGCGGGGTTTAGTCCTATGCTAGACACTTCTTGTAAGATCACAGACTTCGCCTAGGGCGAAGCCTGTGACTTGGAAGTGTTACTCAGAAGGCGGCATCATGACCGTATCGATAACATGAATGACTCCGTTGGAGGCATCAATGTCGGTGATGATGACGTTAGCGCCATCGATTGTAACGCCAGTGTCCGCTACGACTATGGCGGCTGTCCCACCCTGCACGGTGGTCACTTCTGTGAGTTCTACTACCTCTGCAGCAGTGACATCACCGGCCACTACATGGTAGGTCAGTATGGCAACCAGCTTGTCTTTATTCTCAGGTAAAAGCAGCATTTCTACGGTTCCATCTGGCAACTTAGCAAACGCCTCGTTGGTAGGAGCAAACACTGTAAAAGGCCCTGCACCGGACAGTGTATCTGCCAAGTCAGCAGCCTGAACTGCAGCTACCAGAGTCGTGAAGTCGTCATTACTGGCAGCGACTTCCACGATATTCGGCGCTGCAGCAGCCTCGCCTTCTTCGTGGTGAGCGGCATTGACAAAAGCCGCACCTGATAGGACGCTGAACAGCGCAATTGACGTTAAGAATTTTGTGGAAATATTCATTTCTCTATCCTCTAAAAATTGAGTTTGCCCTGAATGCCACAGTTGTCTGTGGTAAAGATATGTACGCCTCAAAGACCCAGTTGGATCAGCTAAATTGAGTCTCTGATCAATTAACCGCAACGACCTGACGAGAGGCCTGTCTCGGGTCAGTCACTGCTGTGTGCCTCTATTTGAAAGAGACTTCGATGAAATTAGAAGAGTCGTGATGCGTCGTCTTTGCAGTGAAGGGCTATCTCATTTTAGTCGTTAAATTCAATGTATTGCGGTTCATGCCCACGAGGCAGAATATTTAACTGCGCACGCAATGTATCGATAGGCTCAGCAAAATGTTCCCACGGGTCCCATGCAGGGTCGCCAATGAGGTCTCGATTCACCTGAGTGCCGTGTTCCAGGGCTGCAAGCATTGAGATGGGGTCGGCCTGATTTGACGTGGCAGGCACGAACGGCGAGACTCTGACGCCTAGCTCAAACTGCGCTAGGCCGAACAGTATAACGAAAAAAGGGTCGGCCTTCTCGAAGCCAGCTTGAAAAGAAAGGACGGCGCACTCCTCAGCTGCCGTGGTGCCGTAACCGCCGAGCACGTGACAGCAGTCATGGCGCATGAGCGGGGCAGGAGGACCGCCCACTTCGCCCGGGTAGGCGAAGCGGTTGCGTACGACAAAATCTGCCAGCGCACGGCCGAACGTGCCCTCTGGGTAGTCATCGAGAGTGTGATAACGGGCTGCGAGCGTCTTGTCTTCAATACCCAGAAGAGTCTCGACAAGCTCGGTCGCACCACTAAGCCCCTGGCTACCAACATATCCTTTTATGGCTTCGGGTATGAAACTTCGGCGGGCTACGTCTAGGCGGATTCGTAAGAACTTCTCTTCGAGTAGTTGTCGATAGGTGTTTTCAGGAGAGGTTGCTAGGCCTAGTACGCTGGCTGTTGTTGCAAGGACCTCGAGCCGTTCTGGCGTCGGTTTGCCATCCATAAGCGCAAGTATTGTCATGCCGGTGAGAATACGCTCGCGCCATTCTGGCTCCGGCACTGCGGCGGCAAGATGGGTCGGGCTGATGGCGGTTAGTGAATTGAGATCCAGCTCCACATGAAGGATGTGATCTCGGACGCCTTGGATTACCGCGAGCGATCTATCGCTGGCGGGGCCCCCGGTCTTGGCGATAGTCAGGAGGCTCCCAAGGCCTGCGCGCGCTATGCGCTCTAGATGCGTTGGTGGCGGTTGATGTTGTATATTGATGGGCATGTTGACTCCCGAGGATCAGTAAGCTCGCTAGAGCGGGGCATGACATAAACCATGCGGTGGGGTGTGACGGGGGACTCATTTCGGCCTCATAGCCTAACAGTGTTGCGCCCAGCAAAACAAACATTTCGTCGTCGCTGGTGATGCCAGCGGTAATGGCGCAGGCATCGCATGAACCGTCGCCCGCACCGGGCGCAGAATCGCAACTCGCATCGTCCTCCACCAACCAACCCGTCCCCTGCGCGCACTGCACGTCCTCTGGTCGGTAGCTGCGGAAGACATCTCTCACTTTGGGGGTAGTGTCCCATGCTTGCGCTTCGATGAATGAAACACGCACTAACCCGCCGCTGGAGGTGTAGGGAACTCCGTTCAGCCAGGCCATAAACTCACTATATTCACCCTTAGACAACTGCATTAAACCTTCCGGCGCCATGCTGCAATTTTCCAAGGCGTGCTGTATTGCAGATTTGAAACTGTTCACACGGTCGATACCCTCCAAAGAGCGTGGAGCCAATGCGCCAGCTCCCCTCACATGGCAACCGATACACTTGCCCAGCATAATAGGTTCGATATCTTCAGAAAAGGTCATCATGCGAGACGCTACAAGCACCGCGTACTGAGTTGTGCAGGACCACAAATTATAAAGTCTAGTGTCGCAATATCAAAATTTTGAACTGCCTTTGGCGCAGTGCGGCGACCTTGGCGATCGTAATGGCCAGCGGTGCTTCGACAGGTGCTCTTCTTGAGCCGATTTCAGCGATCCGCTTGCTCTGTGCCGCTAGAGAACAATTAGGGTGTGCGAGGTTTAAAAGCGGAGCGAAGTGTAAAGAATCCTGACACTCGTTTACGATGACACTATGTGTTGTTGCCTTCGCCGATGTGAGCAGTATGGTGTCCTAATCAGCTCGATACAGTATCGGTGTAAGCGGGCCATCAATCACTCCTCCGTCCGCAGTGTCACCACACCAACTGATGCGGTCATTCTCTTGATTTTGACTACGCCTTTTCTTAAGACGCATCTGCTCATCCATGTAGATGATAGTATGGGCTTTTCTAGGCTGTTCAGTGGCATTGCCGCCAGCACGATGGAGCGTCCATCCGGAGTGAAAGCTTACATCACCAAGCGCATAGGGCACTTGAATTTCGATAATTTTTTCTTTCTTGATTGCTTGCGCAATGATGCGTTCGGATTCGTCAGAAATCTTCACGTCACGCGCAATGTATTTTAGATGGCTACCACGACCAAAGCACAGCGGACCCATTTCCACCGGTGTGGACTGCAGGGGAATCCAGGCTGTCACGTTCTTGGAAGAATCCATTGGCCAGTATTGCTGGTCTACATGCCAAGGGGTAATGCCCCCTGACGGCTCCTTGTAGAGTGACTGATCGTGGTAGAGTCTAACGCCTTGAGTTCCGATCAGTTCGGAGGCTAAGCGGGCTAGACGTTTGCAGAATACTAATTCCGTCACCTGCGCGTCATGCTGCCACAGGTTGCCTAACTGAATGAACGCCTTACCATAAAGATCTTTGTCTTCAAGAGCGACACCTGCTGCCGGATCATGCTCTTGGGTGATCTTCGAGATAATAGGCTCGTAATATTCTAAAACAGCATCTGGCAACACGCCGGCCAAGTGAATATAGCCATCTTCGCGAAACGCCTGAACGTCGTCTGACGTTAATAAATAAGGTTCATTGATCGCTTTTATAATCCTCTGGGGTGTTGCCATAGTTCCTCATAGTAGATCACTGACATCAAATGACGCTTGGTCTGTCTATTCGCGCTGAAACTTAGTCAACTCGCCCACGACGCCATCAACGGTAAAACTATTTGGGGGCTGTCGCGACGGGTATTCGCGAAAAGTTTGCGCAAAATTTAAGGCTTTTGTCGAGCCATAGAATATCCAGGCCGAGTTGTTTTCCCACCACGTGTTATAGGTGTTTGAATCTGTGTCTGCCCGTTCAAAGGGGTCACGGCGCAGGTTGAATAACTTAGGGATGCGCAAGCGCACAAATGGTTCGCGCCATACTTGAAATTGTTTGGCTCGCTGCTCGGCGTACACGACTTTCCAGTCTTTTACTCGGGCGCCGACCAAAAGGCCGTCATCGCTAAAGTAGAAAAACTCTTCACGTGGGCTGGTCGCCGTTTTTCCGGTCAAGTAGGGCAGAAAGTTATATCCATCTAAGTGGACTTTATAATTTTTAGCGCCGAATGAGTGGCCCTTTTTCAGTTCATTGACGACATTAGGTTCCCCCGCTGCGGCCATCAGGGTTGGCAGCCAATCGAGGTGTGACATGATTTGATTTGAGACTTGGCCGCCTTTAATTTTGCCTGGCCACTTAACGAATGCCGGCACACGATAGCCGCCTTCCCAGTTGGTGTTCTTTTCACTGCGAAAAGGTGTAATCGCGGCATCTGGCCATGTGTTGTAGTGTGGGCCGTTGTCGGTGCTGTACACCACGATGGTATTATCTTCTACGCCCAAATCAGTGAGCTGCTGAAGCATGCGACCTACTAGCTCATCGTGCGCCACCATTACATCGTTATAAGGGCCTTGACCCGATTTTCCAATGTGTTTATCCGCTGGATGAGTCCAAAAGTGCATGCCGGTGGTGTTCAACCACACAAAGAATGGCTTGTCTGCGGCCACCGATTGTTCAATAAATTTTATCGCTTCTGCTTCGAACTCTTCATCCACATTTTCCATACGCTTACGGGTCAATGGCCCAGAATCTTCAATGCGTCCGTCGGCATAGCTGTGGATAACACCCCGCGGGTTGAAACTCTTTTGAAACCAAGCATCTTGAGGATAATCCGGACTCTCTGGCAGCTCTTCTGCATTTAAGTGGTAGAGATTACCAAAGAATTCATCGAAGCCATGATTCGTCGGTAAGAATTCATCTCGGTCACCTAAGTGGTTTTTACCAAAATGTGCTGTGGCATAACCTAGGGGCTTTAGCATCTCCGCGAGAGTGGGGTCTTCAGGACTTAGGCCAGTGGGAGCGCCAGGCGTGCCGACCTTGGTTAAACCGGTTCGGACCGGGTGCTGGCCGGTAATGAATGCGGAGCGACCTGCGGTGCAACTTTGCTCGCCGTAATAATCGGTAAACATCATCCCGTCTTTTGCCAGGCTATCTATATTCGGGGTTTTATAACCCATCAGGCCTTCACTATACGCACTAATGTTTGTGATACCGATATCATCACCCCAGATAACCAGTATGTTGGGCTTGTCGGTCTCCGCGCGACCAGCGAAAGCGTGCAGGCACAACAATGTGCCAAGACCAACTTGAATCAACTTCTGCAATTTCATTAATGCGTCCTCCAAGATAAAAATCCGTATCAGGGCAGAGTATAGGATACAAAGGAGAAAGCGTAGCGGAATGACGCTGGCGGACAGTATATTAATCGAAAAGCGCGAACGGCTCATAGGTCAATTCTTTACTATCCTGCCTATATGGACAGTAATGTTGGGTAACTGGAATACGCCATGTGATGACTTCCCCAGTGCTGTTAACAACGGACGGTGGCAAGCGCTATCCGATAACAGCGATTCCAGCTACGACAAACTTTGACCTAGGAACGAATACGCACTATTCTACTTAACGAACGTTTAGTCGGTATCATTGATGGAACCCACTCAAAAGAAACTCCTAGGGATTGCCGCCGAACTTTTTGCCGAACGCGGCTTCAGCGCCGTGTCGATGCGCGAGATTTCCCGCAGCGCCGGTATCACTCAGGCCGCGATATACCATCACTTTGTCAACAAAGAAGCGCTGTATGTTGCAGCAGTGGAATACCTTTATGAGGGCCAGGCGAATGCGCTGGTGAGCCTAGCCAGTCAGCAAGAGGACCTCGAGGCGCAATTGGCGGTCACGGTATCTAGCCTGCTCAAGTTGTTTGATAAACAAGCGCAATTTCGGCGTATCTATTTTCGTGAACTCCTTGATGGTGACCAGAAACGCTTGAAGCTATTGGCAGACGGTGTATTTCCCGAGATCCACCAGTTCTTGGTCGGCTTAATGGCGCAGCTTGCACCGCATATGGACAGCCATCTGATGGTGCTCGATCTGACCGGACTGATCTTTCACCATCTTGAAGCCAGAAAGTTATCTGCGCAGCTGGATACCGGACGTGCCAAACATCAAAAATTACCGTATCTGGCAGACCATATTGTCGCCCTGCTACTGAATGGAGTACGAACTCAGTGAAGTTACTATCGGCTTTAATCCTGTTTATCTTGATCACTGCCTGTGGCGCGTCAGAGCCGGACGTGACGCCGCAGTCTCAGGAGAGCGTGACGTCAGTCGTAGTGACGCACCCGCAGCTGCGCGATATCGATGTTGTATTAACGGCACTAGGCAGTGTTGAGAGCATCAATGATCCCACCGTCTCGGCACAAGCGTCGGGGCAGGTGGAGCAGATTGTGGTGCGAGAGGGTGACCAAATAGAGGTGGGACAATTACTCGCCACTCTGGACAGTACTTTGCATGCGATCGAGTCGGCCAAGTCTGCTGCAGAAGTTCGGCGCTACGGTGTATTGCTTGAGAACCAGGACAGCGAAGTAAAGCGTCTGCTGCGGCTGGCAGAATCCAAATCTGTGTCTCGGGACAAGCTGGAAGATGAGCAGGCGCAACTGGAAATGTTGACAGCGCAGCGTGATATTGCCCATAAACAGTGGGAGCAGCATCAGTATATGGAGTCGAAAACGCGTATTGTGGCGCCGCTGAATGGACTGGTCACTCGCCGCTATATTTCGCCCGGTGATTATGTCATCACCGGCCAGCCATTATTCGATTTGGTCAGTGTAGATCGGTTACGTGCCCGTATCGGCTTCCCTGAACATGACGCTTCCAGGATCGCAGTAGGCAAAGAGGTGTATCTGACAACCCCTGCGGCGCCCGGCGTCACGGCCATCGGTGAGGTGGCGGCGGTTAACCCGCAGATCAATGTGCACAACCGCGCCCTAGAGATCAGCGTTGAATTTGATAACCCGGGCGGTTGGCTCCCTGGTGCCAGTACCGATGTTGCCTTGGTGGTGGAACGGCGTGCGCAAGCTCTCACAGTGCCTCTGATGGCAGTTGTTATCCGCGATGGCCGTGATGTGGTGTTTGTGGTTGATGGCAAGCAGGCTCGTGCGGTGCCGATCACCGCGGGTTGGCGCGAGGCAGGATGGGTCGAAATTGTCAGTGGCATTAACGCCTCCGACCTGATCGTCATTGAAGGTGCCGGTCTGCTCAGTCACGGTAGTCATATCGAAGTGGATGCACCTGTACTGTGAACATCATCGAATTATTCGTTCGCCGGCGGGTACTCGCCTATATGCTCAGCGCCGCATTGCTGTTGTTTGGCTTTATCGGTCTGCGCGGTATTGGCTTGGATAGGCTGCCCAATGTTAATCCGCCGTTAATTACCGTTACCACTGTGAACCCGGGCGCGAGTCCGGAAGTGATGGATGCCAGCGTCAGCTCGGTGCTGGAATCGGCGGTCAATGCAGTCGCAGGTATTGAGCACATTCAGTCGGTGTCTACTCCGGGTGTATCAGAGGTAATGGTTGAATTTATGTCCACCAAGGACCCGGACGTGGCCTTTACAGAGGTTCAGGCGAAGGTGAACCAGGTTATGAATGAGCTGCCACGCGAGGCAGATACGCCCATTGTTGCAAAAATGGATATGAATGCCGAACCTATTGTATGGCTGGTTCTAAAGGGTGACCGGCCGCTCAGCGAGTTGAACCAGATTGCGCTGACGCGGATCAAACGCCAGTTGGAAAATGTGAATGGCGTCGGTGGGGTGAGCGTTGGCGGTGGCCGTGAACGGAAGATCCGTGTCGATCTGGATCTGTCTGCGATGGCAGCCCTTGGTATCACCGCCCAGGATGTGATGGAGGCTTTTAGCCGTGAGCATGTGCAATTACCCGGCGGTTATCTTGTCGGCGGTATGCTGGAAAAACTGCTGCATTTGGATCTAGAGTTTCACAGCACGGCGGAGCTGGCTAATCTGGTAGTGATGTGGCGAGAACAGGTGCCGGTGAAGTTGTCAGACATTGCGACGATCAGTGATGGCTTAGATGATAAGCGCAGTGTGTCCCGATTCAACGGCGAGGACGCGCTGGCGATCGCCGTACGCAAGGTCAGGAATGCCAATACCGTGGCGATTGTCGATGAAATTAATGGACGTCTGGACAATGTGATTATTCCGTCCCTACCCGATGGCGTGGAACTGATGGTGGCCAGCGATGCCTCGAGTATTATTTCCGGAACGGCCAGTGCGCTTAAGAACCACATTGTGGCTGTCTCTTATA
>OLHR01000349.1_pt1 | contig 15036 bp, 12 predicted proteins | sample 1609291 | NCBI WGS metagenome assembly OLHR01 (sample SAMN05416707, study PRJEB24817) | seawater metagenome | isolation source: Sea water | place: Canada:Atlantic | collected 2013-07 | reverse complement strand
GTCTAATGTCCGGGGCTCTTGGCTCCCGGTCCACGGGTCTAGGCAATATGGTTCAGGAACCCCAGGCCAGGTTTCATGTGGCTAAATGGGGAGTGTTTTGTCATTTACGGTCGCGACAAATACACCCTGCCCGCTTCAACCGAGTTTAATCTGACAGTGCCAATTCATTCTTAAACCGCCCACCTGTCCACGCCCAGTAAATTGAGTTTCGAACTTCCTAGCCAATCCATAATCCAGATCCCCACAAGCCCAGGCCAAAAATTGTATGGGCGATTAATCCAAGGCCTCTTGTTTTCCATGGCGCCGGTGTATTTCTACCCGCCCAGCCTAGACCCATTCCTGGCTGGAGGATGAACCAACCGGCTGTAATCGTAACCAATGCGAATATCCAAGCTGACAAGAAATCAGGATTTACAAGCCACTCCGTTCCCACAATGAGCAGAAACAATATGCCATATGCAACACCAACCCCGTAGTGAAACAGCCAGCCTAAAAGCAGCTCATTTGGAACCGCGTTAGACTGCGCAATATCTCGATGAAAAACCTTACCTTGGAATAGGTGGGCAAACCAACGCCCCGGCATCGCCCAATTGGGCAATGGTAAGTTCCAGATGCGATGTTGAATGACCGCCCAAAGATCCATAGCCAAGGTTGCACCTAAGCCAATCAAAAATCCACAGTGTATCGTTTCAATCACGTTTACCTCCCTCTCGGTCATCTGTTAGGGTAGTAAGCCCAAGACGTTCGGACTGTTCATCACACAAGCAACTCCCGCGGATCCGCGATTAAACCGGCAAGATGAGCCACAAAACGGGCGGCTTCTGCGCCGTTAATTACCCGGTGATCATAGCTCAGATCCAGTGGTACCATTGGCACTGGCGCAAAGACTTCCCCATTCCAAACCGGTGTCATTTCTGTGCGGGTCAACCCCAGAATGGCCACCTCAGGTGGGTTTACAATCGGCGTGAAAGCCGTTCCTCCAATACCTCCGAGATTGGTAATCGTCATCGAAGCCCCGCCCATCTCTTCGGGTTTGATCTTGCGCGCCTGTGCCCGTTCGGCCAGATCCATGATCTCCGATGCAATCTTCCACAAGCCCTTGCGATCCACATTCCGGATCACAGGTACAATAAGCCCATGCTCCGTATCCACCGCGATGCCAATGTGAACGTAGCCCTTAAGCACCAACCTTTTTCCATCAGAGGTCAGCGACGCATTGAAACGCGGAAAATCACACAACGCCCGCGCCAAAGCCTTCACGTGAAAGGCCAGCGCCGTCAGCTTTACACCTCGGGCCATTGCCTCCGGTTTCAACTCCCCACGAAACGCTTCAATTGAACTGACATCGGCCCGGTCATGATGGGTCACCTGCGGGATCATACGATTGGCCGCAGCGAGATTGTCCGCTGAGACCTGAGCAAAGCGGCTCATAGCCTGCTCGGACACCGGGCCAAATTGACTGTGATCCACGTCCCAATATGAGGGTTGAGCCACTACCTCTGCAGGCCTGGCTGTTTGCAAAACATCCTCGCGCGCAATGGTCTCACGGCCCAAGTCCCGCGATAGTTTTTCCAGATCGACACCCTTTTTCCGTGCCAAAGTCCGCACGGAAGGCGCTGCTATAATATCGGACATCACAGCCTCACCAGCTTGCTGAAATATATTGAGTTTCCATAAATTCTAGCATGCCCTCATGGCCTCCTTCACGACCAAGGCCTGATTGTTTTACCCCGCCAAAAGGGGCTGCAGGATCAGAGACCAAACCACGATTAAGGCCCACCATCCCATATTCCAAACGCTCGCAAACCTGCAACGCACGCTTCATATTCTCAGAAAATACATAGGCCACCAGCCCATATTCTGTATCATTTGCGCGTCGGATAACGTCCTGTTGGTCGGTAAATAGCTGCAATGCGGCCACTGGGCCAAAAATTTCATCATGCACACAGTCAGAGCTTTCGGACACATTCGACAGAACCGTGGGCGGGTAATAAAAGCCTTTGCCCTCCGGCGTGACTCCACCGCATTCTACTTTTGCACCCCTAGCCACGGCATCGGCCACAAAGGCTGCCACCTTGTCTCGGGTTTCCGCGTTGACCAAGGGCCCCACGTCCACAGTCGGATCGGTCCCATCCCCAAGCTTTAACGCGCGCATGGCAGCAGTCAGTTTGGCCGTAAACGCCTCGGCCACATCTGCATGCACATAGAGTCGGTTGGCCGCCGTACAAGCCTCCCCAAGATTGCGCATTTTGGCCAGCATCGTGCCTTCCACGGCCACGTCCAAATCCGCATCTTCAAACACGATCAAAGGCGCATTGCCGCCCAGCTCCATCGCAGGTTTCAACACTTGATCTGCCGCTGAATGCAACAGTTTGCGCCCGACGCCAGTGGATCCTGTAAAGCTGACAACTCGTACGCGCGGATCATGCAACATGTGATCCACCAAAGCGCCAGTCTTGCGCGACGGCAACACATTGACCAGACCTTTTGGCACTCCAGCCTCTTCCAGCAACGGCATCAAAGCCAGCATGGTCAAGGGCGTCTCAGAGGCCGGTTTGATGATCACGGCACAGCCTGCCGCTAGGGCAGGTGCAATCTTGCGCGTGCCCATCGCTGCAGGGTAATTCCAAGGGGTGACAAGCACCGCCAAGCCTGCGGGTTTATGCTGAACAATGATCCGCGCGCCAGAGGCTGGAGCATGGGTGATCATACCATCGGCCCGCACCGCCTCTTCGGCGAACCAACGGAAAAACTCTGCTGCATAGGCCGCCTCGCCGATGGCATCGGCCCGCGCTTTACCATTTTCCAAAGTGATCAAATGGGCAAACTCTTCCAGCCGCGCGGTCATCAGCTCCCAAGCTTTACGCAGCACCTCTGATCTGTGCCGCGGTGTTTGAGCGGCCCAAAGAGCCATGGCCGCCTCTGCCGCATCGAGTGCGGCATCTGCATCGGCAATATCGGCAGAGGCAACAGACGCAATCACCGCCTCTGTCGCAGGGTTCAGCACATCAAAACGCTCCTGCCCCGCACCTTCTTGCCAATTCCCATCAATATAAAGGTTCGTATAGTCCATATTTCATACCCTTTGGATCAAAGCAGATGGCGAAGCGGCTGCTCCATCCGGCCTGCAAATTCAGTTAGAAAAGAAAGGGCCACATCCGCGCTCATATGATCGCTGCGGCATTCCAATGTGAGCGCGAGAAAGTCTCCTTGGCTCAGAAGCGTGAGCGTTGGCTGGCCATCGGCACAGTTCTCAATCGAAGTGATCGCGGAATTGCGCAAATCATATATGAGGAGCTGCGCTGGCGCGCCCTCATCATCCGCGCGGGCTTTACCTAAACCGATATGATGGGGATTGGTAAACTGCTGGGTTGTTGCAAATTGGCGGTAAGCAATCACGATATCTTGTTGCCCCTGCTCCCATGCGCCAGCCGCAAGCCCTGCGACCACCGCCCCGGCTTCACGGCCGGTAGGTTGTGCAGACACCAATGACATAATTTCGCTGAATTGCTCTGCGCGGACCTGCGCAGTCAATCGGCGCAGGGCCGTTGCGGCAAAGGTGGCCACGGTGCTGGATACCATCCCCTCCAGAACGTCTACATCAGACATATGAAAAGGTTGCACGTGGCCTGCTTGTACCAACTGCTGCAGATCCAATCCACGCTCATGAGCCAACCGGCGCGCCTTGGGTGAGGCCAGAATGCGGCCAGAGTTGGGCACTGCCACTGCTTTTTTTGCACTCTTAGGTTGGTCTGACGTCACAACCGCGGGAGCCAACGGCGCGACCTCATACGTCACTGCCCGATTGGAACGCTGCACAAGTGCAGCCGGTTTGGCTAAACTAATAATAGCCACGTTATGGCCCACGGGAACGTCTTCACCCGCCTGAGCCAGAAGGGCCGCCACAAATCCATCAAAGCCCGCTGTCACTTCCATGGTGCTCTTGTCAGTCTCAACTTCAAATAAGATATCATCCGCCCTGACGGCCTCACCGGGCTGTTTGAGCCAATTGACCAAAAGCCCCGTATCCTGTGTCATTCCAAGTGCTGGCATAATAACCGCCTGGCCCTCTGGAAGCGCATCATCCTGCGACACCTCCTGAGGCGCCACCGCGTTCGGTGCCTCCGCGATCACCGCAATGACCTGCCCCACCGGGACCTCGTCACCTGCATTGGCCACAACATTGGTCAAAAACCCCGAATGCTGTGCCTCCACCTCCATCGTCGCCTTGTCGGTTTCAACTTCAAAAAGCGCCTCACCCACGGCTATCGCATCCCCAGGTTGTTTGGACCAACTGACAAGAATGCCGCTATCTTGCGCCATACCGAGCGCTGGCATTATCACATCATGTGACATTGATCATCTCTCCAGCCATCAATCTCCGCGCCACGGCCACAACGCCCTCAGGCGTGGGCACTGTAATATCCTCCAAGGCCGGAGAAAACGGAATTGGCACATCCATCGCGCCCATACGGATCACAGGTCCATCGAGATGATAGAAGGATTGCTCCATGATCCGCGACGCAATCTCTGACGTAACACCAAAGGATTGGTGCCCCTCATCAATCACGATACAGCGACTGGTTTTACGAACAGAAGAGTTAATCGTTTCCATATCCAAAGGCACGATAGTACGCGGATCAATGACCTCGGCGCTGATGCCTTCGGCTGCCAATATCTCAGCTGCTTTTTCAGCAACCTGCACCATGGAAGAGGTGCCAACCAGGGTAATATCAGAACCTTCTCGTTTAACATTGGCCACGCCAAAAGGAATCAAAAGCTCACCTTCTGGCACCTCTGCCTTGTCTTGGTACATCAACTTGTCTTCGAAGATCACGACCGGATTATTGTCGCGAATGGCCGTTTTTAAAAGCCCCTTGGCCTCAAATGCAGAAGAGGGCATGGCGACTTTGATACCAGGGATATGCGCCACAATAGCATGCAAAGATTGGCTGTGCTGGGCCGCTGATCTCCGCGTGGCGCCCATATTGGTGCGCAATACAAGCGGTACATTCAACTTCCCCCCAGACATGTAATGGGTCTTGGCCGCCTGATTGCACAACTGGTCCATGATCAAAAAGATAAAATCACCAAACATCAGATCCACGATAGGCCTGCTTCCCGTCATGGCTGCCCCTACGGCAATACCCATGAACCCCGGCTCAGAAATCGGGGTATCAATCACCCGGTCGGTGCCAAACTCTTCGACTAATCCAGAGGTAATTTTAAATGGAGTGCCCGCCTCGGCCACATCCTCACCAATCAGGAAAATTGTCTCATCGCGGCGCATCTCTTCAGCGATGGCTTCATTTACCGCGGTAGAAAATGTTATTTCGCGCATTATGCTGTCTCCAAAAATACATGCATGTCGACTTCATTTGCATCAGGATATTTAGCCTCAAGCGCATAGGCCACGGCAGCGGCTGCATCCGCTTTGATCTCTGCTTGAATTGCATCCAAATCAGCTTGGCTACTGATGCCTTCAGAGGTCAACCATTTGCCAAAATTGGTGATGGGATCACGGGTTTCGTGCCATTGCTTTTCCTCAGCCTTGGACCGGTAATATTCACGGTTGATATCGCCCACATGGTGCCCATGATAGCGGTAAGTTTCCAGCTCAACAAAGAACGGTCCCTCACCTTTGCGGCAGCGCAATACCAGCTTTTGCGCCAAATCATTAACGGCCAACACGTCTTGCCCATCCACTTGGAAGGCTTCGATGCCAAAGGCTTCCGCCCGTGCGGTGATCGAACCTGCGGCAATCTCATCTGTACGTGTATATTCGGAATACCCATTGTTTTCGCAGGCATAGATGACCGGCAGCTTCCATAAAGCGGCCATATTCATAACCTCATACATCAGCCCCTGAGCTGTGGCCCCGTCGCCAAAAAAGCAAACCGTAACATCGTCACGCCCTAAGCGTTTGGCTGATAAAGCCGAGCCAGTGGCGATCCCCATAGAGCCGCCAACAATAGCATTTGCGCCAAGATTGCCATTGGACTGATCCGCGATATGCATCGAGCCACCCTTGCCGCGGCAATAGCCCTCTTCCTTGCCCAACAATTCACAAAACATCTTTTTGAAGTCAGCCCCCTTGGCCACACAATGCCCATGGCCACGGTGTGTTGAGGTAATTTTATCGGTGACCTTCAACGCCTCACAGATGCCGACAGCTACCGCCTCCTGGCCTGAGTACATATGGGTCAATCCAGGCATTTTTGCCGAAAGATAAAGTTGATTTGCCTGATCTTCAAAATTGCGGATCCGCACCATTTGGCTATACATACGCAGGTAATCTTCGGTATTAGTTTTCATATCAGTCATCTGATCATTCCAAAAAATTCCCGCCCTGCTAAAAGCAGGACGGGACCAGGGGAGAATTAATAACGCGCAGCGATTGGTAGTTCTGCGGCAGGAAAAAGGCTAATAACTTCGCAACCAGTATCAGTCACAACGACCTCTTCTTCGATACGCGCAGCCGAATAACCATCTGTAGCCGGACAATAAGTTTCCAAAGCAAATACCATGCCCGTCTCAATCATCATTGGGTTTTCCATCGATACAGCACGTGAAATTATTGGCCGCTCGTGCAGAGCCAGGCCAAGACCATGACCAAATTGTAGACCAAACGCTTCAAGCTCACTGCCAAACCCTAACTCTTGTGCTGTTGGCCAAACGGCAGCCACTTTATCAGTAGTCACCCCAGGTTTTATCATAGCAATCGAAGCGTCTAGCCAGTCACGAGCTTTTACATAAGCGTCTACTTGACACGGCGTGGACATGCCAATGTTGAAGGTGCGATAGTAACACGTACGATAGCCCTGATAACTTTGCAAAATATCAAAGAATGCCTGATCTCCAGGCCGGAAATAACGGTCAGTAAAGTTATGAGGGTGCGGGTTACAGCGCTCACCAGAAACAGCATTGATCGCCTCGACGTCGTCAGACCCCATCTCATACAACATCTTATTTGACATCGCGACGATATCATTTTCACGGATCCCTGGACGCAACTCATTGTAAATCATGTGGTACACCCCATCCACCATCGACGCCGCTTGGGTCAGCAGGTGGATTTCGTCGACACTCTTTATTTCGCGAGCTGAAAGCATTATTTGTTGACCGTCGACCACATTCAAACCTGCATCTTGCAACGCAAAAAACATGGCCGTTTCAGCATAATCCACACCGACTGGCATATCCGCAACACCAGCTTTCTTCAGTAGTCCAAAAATCTCGTCGGCATAGCGCTTCATCAACCCAAACGAGGGCGGTATCGTACCCCGCATCCCTACTACGCCTGCACGCATTCGGTCCGGATCCAACCAATCGCAATATTCACGATGATGAACAGCAGCTGATCCAAAGTCCCAAACATAGGGCTCTTCGTCGCCAGCAAGTAAGGCAAAACGGCACATTTTGTCCCGCTCCCACTCACCTATTTTTGTGCCTGAGATGTATCTGATATTATTCACATCAAAGGTCAGTAGAGCACCACAATTGGATTTTTTTAATGCTTCCTTTGTACGGCTTAGGCGATAGCGGCGAAGACGGTCATGATCCACACGACGCTCAAAATCCACGGCTGTATGTCCTAACGCCGGAAGATGCCTATCCCAACGCCAATTTGGGTCGATATCACCTGGCTGTAAAATCCTTGGATTTAATGCATTTGCTAGCGTCATTTGGGCCTCCATTTGGCCCCCGTCTGCGCGAAGGCTAGTAATGTCCGCGTGACCGCATCAAAGCGTCCGCGCGGTTTTGTGAATTTGCCAAAGCAGCGTCGATTGTTTTTGCGCCGACTAACATATCGTGCATTTCTTCACCGACGATGGCGATTATGTCCGAGATCTCAGGGACTGGCGGCCGCGGCCACATCTGCAAAACACCAAACCGAGCCATCTCATCCACCTTGGAAATCACAGGCGAAATTTTACTCACTTCGGGGTCCATGCTGACGCTAAAACGCGGTGAGACCAGGCTCCCATTCTCAATATATAGTTTTATCGCCTGTGCCGATGAAAGCGACGCTAAAGCTGTCCAAATTGGACCAATTCTATCCGGAGAAATGTTCGCTGGAATAGCCAAGGCATAGCCGCCCAAAGGGGCAACGGGCTTGGCATTTGACCCAGCTGGATGCGGGAGATACTCAGTTACGCCATGTGCAGGCGATTCTGGGTTCAACTCGAACATGGGCGCCAGTAGCGTAGCACAATAGGCCATGCCCACTTCTCCATCTGCATAGGCACGCGCACGTTCATACCACGACATGCTCAGTATATTGCTTGGTGAGAAATTGAGCAGTTCCCGCAGATAAACTGCTGATTGCCGCGCGGCTAGCGTATTAAACATCGGGCGGAAATTTTCACCTTCGACGTTGCCACCGTCGAACCCACTGATTGTCCGTCGCAAATTAATCGCAGGTTGACCAAAAGCCGCCATACTGAACAAAAATGAATGACCAAGCGGCGTTCCGCGGGCCGCGTTCCAAGCAATTCCAGACATATTTCGTGCCCGACTGTGAAAGGTTTTAGCAACCTCCAGAGTGTCCTCAATTGTGCGAGGCGCATCCAAGCCAAATTCATTTAAAATATCGCGGCGGCACACCAGAAGATCCGGCGTCGTCTGTACGGGAATACCATATTGGCGGCCCTTATATCTGGCACTCGCTATTGCTTCAGGATGGAAATCTGACGTGTCAAAATTAGTTTTTTCAATAAGTTCATCAATGGGCATAAATCGCCCCTGCTGCGCCATCTCTCCAAACCAAGGCAAATCGCAAGCGATGATGTCATAAGAAGATCTCTCACTTTTTGCATTTTTTATAATCTCGTCCCGCAACCGATCGATTGATAAGGCACGGCTTTGGATTGGCACACCAAAAATTGACTCGAATTGTTTTTTCAAAACATGCATTGCCAAAAACGTAGGGTCCGCATGCACCAGAACCCTAAGCCCTTTTTGTAACTGCAACTTGGAGGACAAAACACTCGGTGGATTTATCACATTACCACGCTGGTAGGACGAACCATAAAAATAATCACTACCCCGGCCAGGTACGGATAACCCAATAGTGCTACCAATTAGCGAATGTACCCGCCGCGCATATTCTTGCCACTCCTGAATTAATTTTTCGGATGGATGAAGAGAAAAGCTTTTGCCGGTCACAGTCCGCGCACGTCTCATAATTAACCCGCGGCTCTCAATATCATTGATTGCCCGAATGGCAGTGCCATATGTCAAACCTGAGCTTTGAGCCAATGATGAGCTAGTTGTCAGTTTGCCCTCCAAGTGGTTGCGTAACAAAGCCACGAAGAGTTGTGTTTCAGCATACCCAGTTTTGATGCTCAACGCTTGGGCTGACTCTTGATCCAATTGTTCGATAAAATCAAGAAACCGCGACATCTCTTCGCTAGCCGCACCAAATTTATGCCCCCTATCTTGGGTTTCGAAGGGCCCCTCTGGACGACTTTTATGTTTTATAATTGATTGCATGGAGTTCCAAAAATATTAGAATACCACACTAGGCAATTTCGCGCCGTCAGGATCAAGTAATAATATCCAAATTGGACATTATTACTATCCAGATCGGATTTTTTGCCGTCTTTGCGCCAACTGTTTAGCTAACATATCGGTGTCAGCCAAAATTTGTTTTCGGCGTTGGCTTTCATCGAACACTCGAGACCCAGTCTGGAACATAATAACCACAATAAGCAACACTCCAAGGTACAACTGTACCATAAACGCAGGGGTAACATTGAAAACCAAACCAGTGTTTAGAAAGTTAACAGTCAATGTACCAATAGCGGCGCCAATCACTCCACCTTTTCCACCCAAAATGCTAACACCCCCGATAAAGGCAGCTACAGTTCCGGCCAACAAGACATATTGTAATCCCAAGGCCTGAGCCGTTCCAGATCGCAAACCAATAATCGCCCCACCCAATCCGGCACATAGACCGGAAATGGCGAACACGATAATCATGGGACGCTTCAAACTAACGCCAGCCGCCACAGCCTCTTTACGCGCCCCACCAATAGCGTAAATTTCACGCCCAAATTTTGTGTAGTTTATAAACAAAGCAACAAGAATAAACATAAGGATGACAAGCAAACTAGCGGGTGAAAAATACCCCAACATTTTTGTTGAGATGAAATCCGGCACTCGAAAATCAGTAAGCATTACTGTTTTTTCTTCAGCGGCGAACAAGGCGACTCCGCGCAACAGCATTAATGTACCAACCGTCAAAACAATAGCACGCACCCGAAGGTAGGCGATAAAATAGCCTTGGATCATGCCAATGGTGGTGGAAACCACTAGAGCAATCAACAGGGCCGTTGGGGCCCCCAAGCTGTCGGTGAATCGCACCGTAATCACAGCCGCAAGGGCAGCATTCGATCCAATCGAAAGATCAATTTCACCTGCTATGATACATAGAGTTAGGGCTAGGCCTACCAAGCCCAACACCGCGAACCTTTCCATGATCGCAAAGCCCGTGCGATGTGTCGCAAAAAACTCAGTGCTCATTGCAAAATAACCGTACACGCAAACACTGAGTAATATTGCAAAAGCAAGATCAGGATTTGCAACGACCCAATTTTTTAGTTTTGTCATCGTCCTAATTTCCTATTCTTCTGCTCGGCTACCGCGGCGAACCAATGCAAACACCATAATGCTAAAGACAATCATCAAACCAACAGCTAAAACCCGAGGCCCACTGTTAAAGCCGTGCAGCACCATCATGTTGTCTATTGTTGAGATAAATACTGCTCCCAAGCTGGAGCGAAGGCTTGAGCCATAGCCGCCCATGATAGAGTTTCCACCAACCATAACCGTTGCGATCACCATAATGGTCATGTCACCGGATGAACCAAAAGATGACGAAAAATAATTTACATGCGCACTAGAGACCTGAGCGGAGAAGGCAACGGCTACCAATGCTGAACAAATTGATGCAATAATGCAGACCTTAATTGCCATGGAAAAGTTCTCATGCCCTGTCGCCTTTCCAGCCGCACGATTTGCACCAATCAGATAAACTTGACGGCCAAAGCTTGTTTTACGCAGTACCAACTCCGCAATGATAGCAATCACCACGAATGCAATGGTTATATTAGGTAATCCAAAAGTAGACCCCGACCCAAGCCATTCAGCTCCGTGGGGCCGCCGGAAAGACACAACTAAATTATCGCTCCACCAACTACCGATGCCGAAAAACAAGCCCGCAGCGCCCAAGGTAACCACGATTGGATTTCCGCCCAACCCGATTAACACCCCTTGAATGGCGCCAGCCAAGGTCGCAATGGCCATAGTCACCAAAAATGATATTGGGAAGCCGAGACCCGCGGCCATGCAAGTTGCAAAAGCAATTATTGCTAAAGCCGCAGTTTCCTTCATAGATAATAAAAAGAAGTTTCCCGATAGGGTTACAAACGTCAGTCCAATGGCCATGATGCCCACAATTGCTGCATCGCGTATGATAGTTTTGAAATTGAAGAGTGTTAAAAAGTTTGGAGCGGTTGCCGCGCCAATAATGCAAACTGCCATGAAAATTCCAACCATAAGAATAACCAGTGGCGAATGGTCCCGCGCCAAGCGCTGAATAAAGTTTGGTTTATACGCTTCTGTGAAACTGTTCATGCCACTTGCCCCTCTTGCAGACCTGTCTCATCAAATGGATCTGTGATTTCCTTCAAAATCGTCGCAGCAGTCATATCCTCCAAGGCAAGTTCGCCAATTTGAATGCCTCGATAAACAGTGATTACCCGATCAGGTAGGTTGGTAATCTCTTGAATATCGGTCGAAGCAATAATAATCGCTGCCCCCTCATCAGCAAGCTCACGCAATTTTTGATAAATCTCAGCACGGGCCCCAACGTCAACCCCACGGGTAGGTTCATTTACAAGAATAAGATTAGGTTTAATCGCCAACCATTTCGCTAAAGCCACTTTTTGTTGATTTCCACCGCTCAACACCCCTGCTTCTTGCGGAAGGCGCGCAGGGTCAACTGTAAATTTAACCGCGTTTTCTGAAGCCATGCACAGCTCCTCGGCATCAGATCTAATTCCCCAATTGGAAATCCGTTTAAGAGCGGCTGCCGAGAGATTCTCAGAGATGGGGCGTCCTAAGAACAACCCATCGTGTTTGCGATCATCCGAGCAATAGGCAATGCCAGCATCAATCGCCTCCCTTGGGTTTTTTGGCAGGAAATTGCGTCCCTGATAAACGAGATTGCCATCGCGGGTTTTAGTTGCACCAGCTATGGCGGCAAGGATGTCGCCAGTCCCGCTACCCAACTGCCCAGCGAGACCCAGAATTTCACCGGGAAAAATATCAAAAGAGATCCGTTCCAAAAGCCGATCTGGCCAAAGATTTTGAACCTTCATCAAAGGCTCGCCAGTTTGCAATTTAATATCACGGGTTGGAAACATATTATTCAATTCACGTCCCAGCATCAATTCCACGAGGCTGTTTACATCCAAATCAGCTGCCTCGCGTGGTAATTGGCTCTCCCCATCACGCAACACTATGATGCGATCCGAGATCTTAAAGATTTCATCCATTCGGTGACTAACATAAACAATCGATTTGCCCCGTTTTGACAGGCGGTTCACCATGTCCAAAATGCGAATTGAATCAGATTCACCCAATGCAGCCGTTGGCTCGTCTAAAATCAGAAGTTGTGGATCATGCGCCAACAATCGGGCTACCTCGATCAGGTGCTGCTCCCCAATAGATAGTCGATCAGTTGCAATACTTGGATCAATATGGCCCAACCCAACCTCTTCCAAAAACGGCTTTGCCATTCGGGACAAACTGCGTTTTGTGGCAAATGTCGGAACCTTATCACCAGCCAGAAAAATATTTTCAGCCACACTCATAGTTTTGATGAGGCTCAATTCTTGTTGGGCTACAGCAATGCCAGCACGTTCTGCTTGAATGGGGCTGTTGAAATGGAGCGCCTCACCGTTCAAAAGGTATTCACCAGTAAATCCACTGTCAAAACCGCTGATAATCTTAACCATGGTTGACTTTCCAGCGCCATTTTCTCCAACTAGTCCAATGACCTCACCTGGCATTATTTCGAAATCCGCACCACGCAGAGCTTGGATAGCACCATAAGAGCGTTTAATATTTGTTAGCTTAAGTAGTGGTTGCATATGGGCATCCCAATGCTTGAAATTTAAAGAAACAAACCAGAAGCAATACTTTATTGCTTCTGGCCGTATTATTTAACCGATGATCACTTAAGCTCTAACTTACCAAGCTCCAGAGCAGAGCTCTTCGATACCGTAAAGCTTACCATCAAAACCACGCAGTGCTGTGGTAGCAATGGTCTCTTTAGTCACAGATGGGTTTGGCGTGAAGTTGATGTAGTTTGCCAACTTGCCAGTCTCCAGATATTCTTCAACCAATTTGATTGCCAATTGGCCTTCGTGCAATGGGGACTGCAGAGTTGTACCAAATTGCTTGCCTTCTTCGATCAATTGCTTGTCGCCGTTACAAACTGTACCCACTGCAATAACATCTTTGCCCATGACCATTCCAGCCTCTTCCAAAGCTTTAATTCCACCTGTCAAAATAGCGTCATCCATACCGTAAACAAAATCAATGCTTTGTCCTTGAAGGGCTGCAATCATTTTAGCAGCACCCTTGTAACCGTTTGCTTGTCCAAAGCCTTCATCAACATCACCAATGATAGTCAAATCAGAACCAGCAATAGCCTCTTTAAACGCGTTGATGGAAAGACCGTATCCACCATAACTATGAGGATATGATAGTGCCAAAACGTTAAATCCAGTACCGCCTGCAGCTTTTTTAGCCGCTGCCGCTTCACGCATCATGTAGCCTGCGTTACGTGCACGAAGACGGTCATCGGGACCAGCAAAGCCAAAGATATATTGCTTATCTTGCTCGTTTGGTAGTTGGTTGATTTTCAATACAGGAACTCCTGTTTTAGCCAAGGCGCGCAAGGAGCCCAGGCCTGCAACAGCGTCAGATGGCCACCAAATAAATACATCAGGCAATTGTCCAGCCGCCAAAATCTGTTGGACTTGCTGATCTTGCTCTGCTTGGTTGAATTGGTTTTCAAATACTTTGATGTCAAAACCCTTCAACTCCGCTGTCGCTTTGATACCTTTAATGAACTTGCCGATATATGCTTCGCCAGCCGGCCCGTTAAATGATACGATAGAACCTTCCGCCCAAACAGAACCCGCTGTCATGGTCAATGCCACGGCACCCGCAGCAAACGAACGATATAAATTTTTAAAGTTTTCCATTTTTCCCTCCCTGGAATGAATCGACTCGATCCATCAATGTGAAATCAGGTTCTACAAAAATACTTTGATTTATAACGTAGTGTTTGTCCAACTTGGATAAAGTTGGTTCATTTTGGATATTTTGATGATTTTATTAATCAGCTGGAATTGAGATGAATTAGAAAATGTTTCAAAATAATTTGGAGAAGATTATGGACCCGAACCGTCTTAAAGGAAAAAATTGCTTGATCACAGGCGCCGCCCAAGGAATGGGAGCTGCAATTGGAGAATATTACGCAGCTCAAGGTGCCAATGTATGTTTGGGCGATATTAACCTCGCAGGCGTTGAACAGGTTGCAGCACGAATTAATTCCGCCGAAAACGGTAAAGCGATTGCCATCAAGCTAAACGTGACCAGTCGAGAAGATAATGCCGCAGCCGTGGACGCTACAGTAGCCGCATTTGGCTCCCTGAACGTGGCTTTGCTAAACGCAGGAATTAACAAGCCGAAGTTTTTCATGGATATAGATGAAGAAAATTGGGACTCGATCATGAATGTTAATGCCAAGGGCCAGTTGTTTGGCATGCAGGAAGCCGCCCGCCAAATGATTAAGCAAGGTCCTGAAGCCGGGCCTTATAAATTGATTAACGTTGGATCGATCTTGTCGCGGGTCGCCTTCGACGATGTGATCCCATATTCATGCTCAAAACACGCAACACTGGCACCTGTCTCTTATACACATCTCCGAGCCCACGAGACTAGGCATGATCTCGT
>OLHR01000346.1_pt1 | contig 15238 bp, 15 predicted proteins | sample 1609291 | NCBI WGS metagenome assembly OLHR01 (sample SAMN05416707, study PRJEB24817) | seawater metagenome | isolation source: Sea water | place: Canada:Atlantic | collected 2013-07 | reverse complement strand
ATGCCGATGGCTATTATTCATTTCATACAGTTCGGCCGGGACCCTATCCTTGGCCGAATGGCGGTAATGATTGGCGGCCTGCACATATTCACTTTAGCTGCTTCGGCGTGGGATGGGCGCAGCGTTTGATCACGCAAATGTATTTCGAGGGTGATCCGCATATTCCGCTTTGCCCCATTGTGCAGACCATTGCAGACCCACAGGCGATTGATAGTCTGACGGCGCGGTTGGATATGGCCCATACGGAGCCTATGAATTTTCGGGCTTTCCGCTTTGATGTAATCCTTCGCGGCAAAGTCTCGACTTTGTTTGAAAATAAGTTGGAGGGCAATTGATGACCCGATTTCAAAGCGCGTCCCAAACCGCAGGCCCTTATGTGCATATTGGATGCACTCCGAGTTTTGCAGGGCTAGAGAATATGTATGGCGGCCATGATTTGGGCGCTGACATTTTCAGTCCCGACACACCCGGCACTTGGGTGACTGTTTCTGGACGTATTTTCGACGGCGAAGGCATGCCGGTCACCGATGCCATGCTAGAATTTTGGCAGGCGGATTCATTCGGGCATTATGCGCCGCAAGGGGGATCCGAAGGCTGGGGCCGCAGAGCGGTGGACGCTCAGGCAGCAAGCTATTCTGTGAACACCATCCTGCCCGCCGCGGTGGGAGATGAAGCACCTCATATCAATGTTTGGGTGGTGGCTCGTGGGGTTAATCTTGGCCTGCACACAAGGATCTATTTCGACTGCGCAGACAATGAACAAGACCCGGTCCTTGCAGCGATTGATGATCCTGCCCGCCGGTCAAGTTTGATTGCCACCCGCGATGGCGACACTTATAATTTTGATATTCATCTTCAAGGTGACAAAGAAACGGTATTTTTGAATGTCTGATTTCCAGAACAAACCTTGCATCTTATGCTGCGCAATCACCGGTTCGGTGCCGACGAAGGCCGCCAACCCAGCAGTCCCAATCAGCATTTCCGAGCAGGTTGAAAGCAGCCATGCCGCTGTTGAGGCAGGTGCGTCCATCATCCATGCTCATGTGCGTAACGCGGATGAAACAACCAGCAGCGACCCTGAAAAATTTGCTCGCCTGCAAGAGGAATTGCACCGCCACTGTCCTGGGGTGATCATTCAATTTTCAACTGGTGGCCGCTCCGGCGCAGGCCAAGAACGCGGTGGGATGTTGTCTTTGCGGCCCGATATGGCGTCTCTGTCAGTGGGATCCAACAACTTCCCAACTCGGGTTTACGAAAACCCACCTAATTTGGTGGCGTGGTTGGCAAGTGAAATGCAAACTTATGAAGTGGTTCCTGAGGTTGAAGCCTTTGATTTATCTCATATATTACAAGCCATTAGGCTGCATGAGGAGGGTCTGTTGTTTGGTCATCTTTATGTGCAATTTGTCATGGGTGTGAAAAATGCGATGCCTGCGGATCGTGCGGTATTTGACTTTTACGTGGCTCAAATGCAGGCGCGGGCGCCGAAGGCTGAATGGTGTGCGGCGGGGATTGGACCCAATCAGATTGTTGTAAACGAATGGGCCATTGCCGCGGGCGGTCACACCCGCGCAGGTTTGGAAGACAATGTGCGCTTGGACCGCACGACTTTGGCACCGTCAAATGCAGCCCTGATCGCCAGAGCTGCAGCCCTGTGTGAGAAATATGAACGCCCTGTGGCGAGCCCGGCTCAGGCGCGTGAAATACTTGGATTGCGCGCCGCATGACCTCAGTTTTTGAGCATCCTTGGCTAGGTGGCTTGTTCGGGGACACAGAGATCTCCGCCCATTTGTCCGCAGAGGTTCAACTGGTACATATGGTTCGAATTGAAGCGGCTCATAGTCGCGCCTTGGGCAATGAGGCGGCGGCCTTGGCTGTGGAAGCAGCAGTGGTTGTGCCCCAAGATTTATGGGCTGGCAGCGCTGTTGACGGCCTGCCTGTGCCGGAATTGGTGCGGTGTTTGAAAACGCAGATCGCCCGAGACCTCCATAAGGATATTCACTGTGGTCTGACCAGCCAAGACGTTATTGATACAGCCTTTGTGCTGTCCTTGGTACACATTTTGCCGATTTTTGCAGAACGCTTAGGCAAGCTGAAATCGGCCATGGCGCAGCTGGATGCTGACCACGGCGCAGTCCCGCTGATGGGCCGGACACGCATGCAAGCCGCGTTGGAAATCTCAGCATCAGATCGCATTGCAAGCTGGAGCCTGCCCTTGGCCGATCATCTTACACGGCTGCACGAGATGTCGCCGCGGCTGTTGCGCTTGCAGTGCGGTGGTCCAGTTGGCATAAGCTCAGGAGATGCTCTGGCGGCCCATTTGGGTTTGGTAGCACCCACCAAAAGCTGGCATGCAATGCGAGATGGCTTGGGGGAATTGGCAGGGTGGTTGTCCATGGTGTCTGGCAGTATGGGTAAATTGGGCATGGATATTTCACTTATGGCGCAGCAGGGAATCGATGAGATTTCGCTGGTTGGTGGTGGATCTTCCTCGGCGATGCCGCATAAACAAAACCCGATATTGGCGGAGCTACTGGTCACTTTGGCTCGGTACAATGCAACCCAATTGGGCGGCATGCATCAGGCCTTGGTGCATGAGCAAGAACGCTCAGGTGCGGCTTGGGCCTTGGAATGGATGATCTTGCCAAATATGCTGAACGCCACTGCGAGAAGTCTGTCGGCCGCATGTGAACTGATTGCGCAGGTAGAGAAAATTGGAACCAGCGGCTGAATGAGGGGCTAAGTATAAGTTATGACGCCGCGTTTAGATAATTCACAGACTGTTGAAAAACTTGCCTTTGAGACTGACGCTGGAATTGGCTACCGCGCGCGTATTGGCCTTTTGGTCTTGCAGACTGATCAAACTTTGGAGGCTGAGCTCGCTGCACTAATGGCGATTGAGGGCGTGGCCCTGTACCATGCACGGCTGGCAAATGATGCGGTAGTCTCGCCTAGATCTTTGGCGCGAATGGCCGAGGAGCTGCCACGCGCTGCTGAGTTGATCGCGCCGTCTTTGGGTCTCGCGGCCATCGGGTATGCTTGCACAAGCGGGGCTACAATCATTGGCGAGACGCGGGTTGCGGAAATTTTGGCTCGCATTCACCCCGGTGTGCCCTGCACCAACCCATTGACGGCGGCAAAGGCGGCTTTGGCGGCGCTGGGCACTGCTCGAGTGGGTTTGGTCACGCCCTATACCCCAGATGTCACCCTTGCGATGCAGGCGAACTTTTCAGCGGCAGGGATTGATGTGCCCGTGGTTGGGTCCTTTTATGAGGATAATGACTTAGAGGTCGGTAAAATCAACGAGGCCTCCATTCTAGACGCGGCCATTGTGGTCGGCCAAGATCCACGTTGTGACAGCGTATTTATCTCCTGTACCAGCCTGCGCTCAGCGCGAGTCATCGCGCTGGCTGAAGAGAAATTGGGCAAGCCTGTGACCGCCAGCAATCACGCATTGGCATGGCATCTGTTGCGCTTGGCTGGGGTGGCGGATCAACAGGCTGGGGCGGGCCTATTGTTTGCGCATCACTAGAAGGCGTCGCGATTCTATTTAGGAGGCGATGATAGGCGTCGCTTTTAAATCGCTCTCACGTGGGGTTTGGCCTACGAAATTTGTGCCATGCTCAAACCAGCTTTTGGGGGCTGCGGCGCCCCAAAGGGTTTGGCGTTGCGGGTCGGTGAGATCCCATTTGATCGGTTCGTGATCTGGATCCACCGTTTGATAATCTGAGCAGTAAATCTCAATGCGGTGACCGTCAGGGTCTAAAATATAGAGAAAAAATGCGTTTGATATGCCATGGCGTCCAGGCCCGCGTTCAATATTTCTGACATAGCCGGTTGTCGCCATCAAATCCAAAAGATCGATGATATTGAGCGGGGTGGGCACCCAAAATGCGATATGATGCATGCGCGGGCCGGTGCCATTAGTGAAGGCCATATCATGTACGCCGCCCTTGCGGTGCATCCATGCTGCCCAAAGCCTGCCGCTCTCCTCATCTTCGGTATATTCTGTGACGCGAAATCCGATATCGTTATAAAATGCCACTGAGGCATCCACATCTGGCGAAAAGCAATTGAAGTGGTCAATTCGCAGCGGTTTGACACCCCGATATAGGGCATATTGCTGATGCAAGGAGGGCAAGCGGTCCATTTTGTGGTAGAATTCCAGCGGGATGCCAATGTTATCACAGGTGAGCAGGGTGCGGCCTTGGTAGGGACGATCCACCCATTCTGTAGGGCAGCCTTGGGCGCTGAAATGCGCCTCCGCATTGTCCAAATCCTGTTCATCATAGGTTTTGAAGCCCATGACCTCTACCGTTCCCGGATGATCGGACCGCTGTAAAATCACGCTGTGATGGCCCCGTTCTTCCATGGCACGCAGATAGATATGGCTGTCAGTTTCATCAGAAACCTGCATGCCAAGAATTTTAGTGTAAAACGTCTTGGATACGACCAGGTCAGCGACATTCAAACAGGCGTGGCTGAGGCGGACAGTGTTGAAGCTTGGGTAAAGGTTCGAGGCGGGAACTGGCATTTTAGGCTCCTTTGGTGATTGTTATCAAACGCCGAGGCGCGAAATTTTATGGGATCCTGTGGCAAATCCTATGTGCTTTTGTTCCATGTAAAACTCAAAGCTCCAATCGCCGCCATCGCGTCCGATCCCGCTTGATTTCACGCCACCGAAGGGCGTGGGCAGGTGACGGACATTCTCGCTGTTCACCCAAATCATGCCTGCTTCCAGTTTTTCTGTAAACCGGAGGGCGCGGGTCAGATCATTGGTCCACACGTATCCCGTCAGCCCATAGGGCGAGTCATTGGCAATTTGCAGGGCCTCTTCTTCGGTGGAAAACGGGATTGAAGTGAGGACCGGCCCGAAGATTTCTTCGCGGGCGATGCGCATGGTGTTGTTGGCTTGGGTGAAAAGGGTTGGGCGGACAAAATAGCCGCTATCTCCCAATGTCTCCCCTCCGGCGGCTATGGTGGCACCGTCTGCTTTGGCGATGTCGAAATAAGAGGTGACTTTGGCATAGTGCTCAGCGCCGATCAGCGGGCCGATCTCGGTGGCGGGATCCAAGGGATGGCCCACCTTGATATTGTTGACCCGGGCAATCAGCTTGGCCTCAAAAGCCTCACGGATATTTTCATGGATCAACAGCCGTGAGGAGGATGTGCAGCGCTCACCGTTTATTGAATAGATCATGAAAATAACTGCATCCAAGGCGCGTTCAAGGTCTGCATCTTCAAACACGATGACCGGGTTTTTACCACCCAGCTCAAAATGAGTGCGCTTTAGGGTGTCCGCCCCTTGTTTTGTGATCATCGAACCAGTGCGGCTTTCACCGACAAAGGCGATGGCTTTGATGTCGAGATGCTCGGTGAGGGCTTTGCCCGCATCTTCGCCAAAGCCGTTGACTGTGTTCAAAACACCTGGCGGCAGGCCTGCTTCTTCGGCGATTTCAACCAGCAGGCGGGCGCTGAGCGGTGACGCTTCAGCCGGCTTGTGCACCACTGTACAGCCTGCGGCCAATGCTGGGGCAATCTTCCAAGTGGACAGCATGAATGGTGTGTTCCAAGGGGTGATGACCCCGACAGGACCAATGGGAACCCTTGTGGTGATGTTCATCAAGGTTGGGGATTGCAAATGTTGTCCGTCGCGCGCAGCGCCAACTTGATCTGCGAAATATCTAAAATTCTCAGCCCCACGGATGGCGGCTTTGGACATGAAGCGCCAAGCCTGGCCCGTATCCCAGCATTCGCACAGCGCAATCTCCTCTGCCCGGGCTTCAATTCCCTCGGCTATACGGATCAAAATGGCTTTGCGCTCTTTTGTGGGCATGTCGCGCCAAGTGGGGAATGCCGCTTTTGCCGCCTTTGCCGCTTTGTCAATATCGCCGGCATCGCCGCGCGCAACTTCGCAAATGGTGGACTTGTCCACGGGAGAGATCGTTGCGAAGGATCCGCCCCCACCGGCGATATCTTCCCCTGCAATGCGGTGCAGTATTCCCCTATCCTTGAACCGTGCCAAATGGATGTTGAGCTTTTCGATGTTTTGATCAAGGGCAGACATGACGCGTTTCACTTTCTGTTCAGTATAGACACAGGAGGGGCGGCCTGAATTTTATATTTGTAACATGTTAACTAAATACAGTTTTTCAATTTTTTATTGTGCTGTCAATATTTTTAATTAACATGTGTAATAACCAATGGCGGATCTCATGGCAAAACCAAATTATCAACTTCCCTCTACCAACCGATCTTTGCCAATTGCATTGATGAGGTCGCGTGAAAAGGTGATGGCGCCGATCCGTGAGATGCTCAAAGCGTCAGGCATCACAGAACAGCAGTGGCGGGTGTTGCGCATTTTGTCCGAGTTCGGCCCACAAGATTTGACTGAGGTTGCCGCAAAGGCCAGCCTACTGATGCCCAGCTTGTCGCGTATTATTCGCAAACTTGGGGAAGATGAGCTGATCACACGGGCCACGGATTCCGAAGATCGTCGCCGTCAAACCGTGGTGATTGCGCCAGCTGGGCAGCAAATTATCGATGATAACCTAGCGCAGGCAACGAGGATCGCCGCGGAGTTTCAGTACAGACTTGGGGCAGACCGCTTTGAGCTGTTGTTGGATCTTTTGGCAGAGCTGGAGCATGAAGTCTAAGCCGAAGTTGCGCCGAAAAGTAATAGTCTTTAACATAAAAAAGCCCTCCAAACACGACGTTCGGAGGGCTAAGTTGCCGAGGAAATTTAGCTGCCTGAGAACTCAGGGTAGGCTTCCATACCCAACTCGCTGCGATCCAGACCCATGATTTCGGCCTCTTCGCTGACCCGGAGACCGACTGTTGCTTTGAGCACGAACCAGACCAAGGCGGAGGTGACAGTGACAAATGCACCGACGATCAAGATTGAGGTTAATTGGACCGAGAATGTGGCGGCACTGTTGGTAAAGCAAACTGCCAATGTGCCCCAGATACCTGCAAAGAGGTGAACCGGAATGGCACCGACCACGTCGTCGATTTTTAAGCGATCCAGCATAGGTACTGCGAAGACCACGATTACACCGCCGACTGCACCTATCATAGTGGATTGGATCAAGGATGGTGTGAGGGGCTCAGCTGTGATCGACACAAGTCCGGCCAAAGCACCATTCAAAATCATGGTCAGATCTGGCTTTTTGTAAAGCAATTGAGTGAGGATCAAAGCTGCTACCGCACCAGCCGCTGCGGCTGTGTTGGTGTTGGAGAAGATACGGCTGATGTCCGCCACGTTGCCTGAAGTGTCCATATACAACTGTGAACCGCCGTTGAAACCGAACCAACCGAGCCAGAGGATGAAGGTGCCCAAAGTGGCCAAAGCAAGGTTTGAACCTGGCATCGGGTTTACTTTACCATCTTTGTATTTTCCCAAACGTGGGCCAAGGATGATCGCGCCGGTCAAAGCTGCCCAACCGCCAACTGAGTGTACAACAGTAGAACCTGCGAAGTCTTGGAAGCCCATGTCGTTCAAGAAACCACCGCCCCACTTCCAGCTGGCTTGGATCGGATAGATCACCGCCACCAGAATAATTACGAAGACCAAGAAGGGCCAAAGTTTGATCCGCTCTGCCAAGGCACCTGATACGATAGACGCAGTCGCAGCACAGAACATCAGCTGGAAGAAAAAGTCTGAGCCAACGGAGGCATAGGTCAAATCAGCTTCAACGCCGTCAAGGCCAACTGGCTCAAGTTCGGTGATGGAGAAGGCGCCTAAAACGCCCTGTACGGTCCAACCGTCGCCCGGGTACATCAAATTGTATCCTAGAATGTAGAAGAACAATGAAGCCAGAGAGAACAGCGCCATGTTTTTTGTCAGCTGCATGGCTACATTTTTGCCCCGCACGAGGCCTGCTTCCAACATCGCGAAACCGGCCGCCATGAAGAAGACCAAAAAACCGGAGACCAAGAACATAAATGTGGTGAAGATGAAGCCAATATCAGCGTTCAGAGGCGTTGTGTCCGCCTCCTGTGCCACGGCCAATTGCGGAAGAGCAAGCAGCATAGCCGCCAAGCCCAATGATGAAACCTTTTGCATATTACCTCTAAGCATTATAACGCCTCCTCGTTTGTTTCGCCGGTGCGCACGCGCAAGGCTTTTTCGAGATCCAGGACGAAGACTTTCCCGTCGCCAATTTTTCCAGTCCGTGCTGCGTTTGAAATTGCCTCAACCACTTGGTCGGCCATTTCGTCTTTTACAGCGATTTCCAATTTAATTTTTGGAACAAAATTAACTGTATATTCTGCCCCTCTATAGGTCTCAGTATGGCCGGATTGGGCGCCGAAGCCTTTGACTTCGGTTACCATCATTCCGCTGACACCAATTCCAGAGACCGCTTCGCGCACTTCTTCGAGCTTGAAGGGTTTGATCGTTGCAATAATCAGTTTCACAAGAGTTCCTTTCGCTAAACTGTAAATATTTTGTGAACTCATCATCAAATTGCTGCTCAGCAGCGTAAAGTTTGAGCGGGGTGAAATATAGACCGATGCGCCTATTTGCTTAAAAAATGCGCAGATAGGCGCGCGGAATCTAAAATATGGGCGTGGGAGAGTTTTTGTAGACAGGATTTTTTACATTTGATTCTTCGGTCGGTCGGTCTTGTCTTTTGGATCTTTGCGCGGCCACAGTATGCCAAAGCTATTGTGCAGATGCTTTGATACGGCTTGGGGGGACAATGGGCCTGAATAATGAACTTGACGGGATCACGGTGGTGTCTTTGGAACAGGCTGTTGCGGCGCCCTACTGCGGCTTGATGCTGGCAGATGCGGGCGCACGGGTGATCAAAGTTGAACGGCCAGAGGGTGATTTTGCGCGTGGGTATGATGTGGGCGCCAATGGGCAAAGTGCGATTTTTGCTTGGCTGAATCGGGGTAAGGAGTCGATCTGCCTGAACCTGAAGGCAGAAGATGATCTCGCGCTCATGCGACGTATGTTGGCTACGGCGGATGTCTTTGTCTCCAATCTGGCCCCTGGCTCTGTACCGCGCATGGGCCTCACCGGCGAAGAGTTGCGCCGGGTGAACCCCAGGCTGATCACGTGTATGATTTCGGGCTATGGTGACAGCGGCGCTGCCGCCAAAAAGAAGGCCTATGATTTTTTGATCCAAGCGGAGAGTGGGCTTTGCTCGGTCACGGGCACGCCAGATAGTCCGGCGCGGGTGGGCGTGTCTCTCACGGATCTGTCCACCGGGCTGACCGCCTTTTCAGCTATTTTGCGGGCTTTGATTCAAATGGGTAGGACCGGCGTTGGAATTGACCTTAAGATTTCTATGTTCGATGTTCTGGCCGACTGGATGAATATGCCGCTCATGGCGCATCGTTATATGGGCGGCGCTCCGGCGCGCTCCGGTCTGAAGCATTCCTTCATCGCCCCTTATGGTGCATTCGGCTGTGGGGATGGTGGGCAGGTGTTATTGTCGGTGCAAAGCAACCGAGAGTTTGTGGCTCTGTGTTGTGGTGTTTTGGAGCGGCCAGATTTACCGGATGACCCACGGTTTGCCCAAAATCCTGATAGATATGTGAACCGGGTGGCATTGGATGCCATCGTGACCGCCTGTTTCGCGCAATATGATACGCCTGAGGTGCTGGCGAAGTTGGAGGCGACACATATTGCTAATGCGCAACTCAATTCCGTGGCGGACCTGTCGGAACATCCATTTTTAAGGAACACCAAGGCAATGATTGGTGGGGCTGAAGTCGAAATGGCGGCTTTGCCGGTGCAAACGGACGGGGACGCTGCGACAGATGTCCCGGGCTTGGGCGCGCAAACAGCGGCCTTGCGATTGGAATTTGAGCAAGAGACATAAACGCAGAAATTGGAGACCCGCGCCATGCCATCTGACAGACGAGACCTCAGCATCGATACAGATATTTTGCAGCCGCAAGATTGGAGCTTTCCCGTGCCCATCGCCTACGGCCCCGGCCGATTGGCTGAAATTGGGCGGAAATCGGTGGAATTGGGCCTTTTGAACCCCTTGGTGGTGACAGATCGCGGCAGCCGTGATTTGCCGTTCATTGCCGCTCTTCAAGGCTATCTTGCACAAGCGGGGCTGAAATCTGGACTGTTTAATGAGATATCCCCCAACCCAAGAGACGACGAAATCGGCGCCGGGCGCGCAGCATTCCGCGCCGGTGGCCATGACGGGATCATTGCGATTGGCGGCGGGAGCGCGATGGATGGGGCCAAATCCATTGGTTTGACCGCGCGCAATGACATTGAGCTTTGGGCGTTTGAATATGAACAACCCGTGCCAGAGATATCTAACGATCAAGCCTTCCCAAAACTAATCACCATTCCAACCACTGCGGGAACTGGAGCCGAAACCGAAAGCACGGCGATGGTCACGGATACCACCAAAGCCATGAAATTTTGTGTTTGGCACCCTGAGTTGAAGCCCTCACTGACTTTGCTTGATCCTGAATTGATCCTTGGCCTGCCGCAGCACCTCACCGCTTGGACCGGTGCGGATGCCATGACCCATGCGATTGAGGCCTATCTTGTGCCCGGGTTTCATCCGCTTTGTGATGGCCTGGCGCTTGAGGGGCTGGCGCTGGTGTCTAAATGGCTGCCAATCGCGGTCCGTGAGCCGCTCAATTTGCAGGCCCGTGGTGGGATGTTGGTGGGTTCTTGCCTAGCCGGGGTGGCCTTTCTGAAAGGCCTCGGAATGGTACATGCCATCTCGCATATGATTGGTGCTGAATTTGACACGCAGCATGGGCTTACAAATGCGGTGGTTTTGCCGGTTGTGTTGCGGTTTAACTTGCCGGGCCAAGAGCCGAAAGTGCAACGCATGGCCCAAGCCATGGGCCTGAAAGACACGTCAGTGACGGCGTTTATCGCGCATGTTGAGGCAATTTTGGACGAAATCAGTATTCCAAAAGCCTTGAGTAAGATTGATGTACCGTTAGACTGTGCGCAACGTATTGCAGAAAAAGCCATTCTCGACATGGCCGCAGGCACAAATCCGCGGCAAGCCACCGTCGCAGAGATCCGCGCTTTGGTACAAGAGGCTATAATCAAGGCCCGATGAGGGGCCCCAAAAGGTGAAAGACTTGAAGATGGAAAATCTAAGTAAGTTCTACATTGATGGTGTTTGGAGTCAGCCCAACTCTGGTGCTACGATGCCTGTTTTAAATCCAGCCACCGAACGGCAGGTCGGTGTGGTTGCTTTAGGAAATGCCGCGGATGTTGATGCTGCTGTGGCTGCGGCCAGCCGAGCCTTTGCCAGCTATTCCCAAACCACTAAGGCGGAGCGTTTGGTATTTCTGGGCAGATTGCTCAAAGTCACTGAAGCCCGATTTGAGGATTTGGCACAGGCGATGAGCATGGAGATGGGCGCCCCAATATCTATGGCGCGTGACGCACATGCGGATGCGGCGGTAGGGCATTTGCAAGGTTTCATCGAGGCTTTGGGACAGCTGCAAGAGCGTGAGAGTTTGACCAGTGGCGACATCCAACTGCGCGAGCCCATCGGGGTTTGCGGGTTGATCACCCCTTGGAACTGGCCGATGAATCAAATCGCCCTAAAGGTGATCCCCGCGCTTGCGACTGGCTGTACCTGTGTTTTGAAGCCTTCCGAGCACACGCCTATTTCTGCGATGATCTATGCGGAGATCATCCACGAAGCTGGCTTTCCGGCTGGCGTATTCAATCTGGTCCAAGGCGATGGTCCCACGGTCGGCGCCGCGATGTCACGCCACTGCGATATCCAGATGATGTCGTTTACGGGCTCGACCCGGGCCGGTACGGCAGTGACACGCGATGCGGCTGACACGGTGAAACGAGTGACGCTCGAGCTGGGGGGGAAATCGCCCAATCTGGTGTTTGCTGATTGTGATTTACAAGATCGGGTTACGGCCTCGGTGGATGAATGCATGTATAATACAGGCCAATCTTGTGATGCGCCTACCCGGTTGCTGGTGGAACGGAGCTGCTATGACGTGGCTGTGGAAATCGCTAAACGTGCCGCTGACGCCACGCAAGTGGGGGATCCCACACAAGAAGGTGATCACATAGGCCCACTGTTTGACCGCATTCAATTCGATCGGGTTCAGGCGATGATTGCCGTGGGTATTGATGAGGGCGCCACTGTTTTGGCCGGTGGTTTGGGCAAGCCAGAGGGCATCACGGATGGCTGGTTTGTAAAGCCAACGGTGTTTACGGATGTCTCAAATTCCATGCGAATTGCACGAGAAGAAATTTTTGGACCGGTGCTGGTGATTATACCCTTTGACACGGAAGAAGAGGCAATTGAAATTGCAAATGACACCCCCTACGGTCTGGCAGCCTATCTGCAAACTGGGGATCCGGTTCGGGCCGAGCGGGTGGCGGCGTGCTTGCGGGCGGGGGCCGTGCATATCAATGGCGGTGGGTTCAACTATGGCTCGCCCTTTGGAGGCTACAAGCAATCAGGCAACGGCCGCGAAGGCGGGATGATGGGGCTGGAGGATTACCTCGAAACCAAAACTCTGCACGGGTTGGGCTAGGTGGCTGCCTTAGGGGGGTCCGCAGCGTCACTGAGACTTTGTCTGGCCTTGGGTCACGCTTGGCAATTAGGCTTGTGAGCAATAATCTGTGCGACGGATAAGACCTTATAGCTAAAATGAGATGAAAGTTAAGGAGCTGAAATGAGTGTTTGTTGTGGTCCGGGCTATGCCAGCCCCGCTGAGGCGATCCAAGCCCCGGCTGAGAAGTTGCTGTACACGATTGCGATTTACACCGGCACAGGCATTCAAAAGCCAGATTATCTCGCGACGGTGGATGTGGATCCCGATAGTCTAACTTATTCACAAGTGATCCACCGTTTGGAGATGCCAGGAATTGGCGACGAGCTGCATCATATGGGCTGGAATGCCTGCTCCTCCTGCTTTGACGACGGCTCTATGTCACGCAAATATTTGCTTCTGCCCGGAGTGCGCTCTAACAATATCCATATTGTCGACACCGCCACAGACCCACGCGCCCCCCGCCTGCATAAGGTGGTCGAGGGAGCTGAGATCAAATCTAAGACCAACCTGTCGGGGCCGCATACGGTGCATTGTCTTGGCTCTGAAATTATCATTTCGATGCTTGGGGATGCTAAGGGCGAAGCCCCGGGGGGCTATCTTCATCTCAACAAAGATTTTGAGATCATGGGGCGCTGGGAAAACTCCATGGGTGATATTAAATTTGGCTATGATTTTTGGTATCAACCGCGTCACAATGTGATGGTCTCTTCGGAATGGGCGGCACCCAACACCTTTATGCCCGGCTTTGACTTGGAAGAGGTGGGACATCTGAAATATGGCCGCGAGCTTCATTTCTGGGACTTTGAAAAAAAAGTGCCAATTGAGACGATGTATCTGGGCGAGGATGGCTTGTTGCCCTTGGAGGTGAAGTTTCACCATGACCCTGACAGCACTCATGGGTTCTGTGGCGCAGCGCTCAGCTCTAATGTCATCCATTGGTGGAAAGATGATGCCGGCAAGTGGCAATGGGAGAAAATTATTGATGTGGCCAATGAGCCCCATCCTGAATGGCCCATTCCCGTGCCGGGAGTCATGTCGGCGATCTTGATCTCGATGGATGATAAATATCTCTACCTCAACAATTGGTTGCATGGGGATATGCGGCAATATGATATTTCTGATCCGCACAATCCGGTTCTCACAGGTCAGATCTGGATGGGTGGCTTGCTGGGCCGCGCACCCGAAATCAATGGCGTGAAAGTGGCCGGTGGCCCGCAGATGTTCCAACTCTCTCTGGACGGCAAACGGCTTTATGTCACCACCAGCTTATTTAGCACGTGGGACAACCAATTTTATCCGGAGATTCGCGAACAAGGCGGGGTGATGGTGATGGTGGATTGTGACCCGGTCAACGGCGGCATGAGCATCAACCCGGACTTTATAGTTGATTTTGGCCAAGAGCCCAATGGCCCCAGCCGCTGCCATGAGGCTCGTTACCCCGGTGGCGATTGCACGAGTGACATTTGGCTGTGATCGTGACTTTGGCAAATCGGGATGGGGCGACCTATGAGGTTGACCCACGCAGGCCCCTCCTGGACAGCCTGCACGATCAAGGCGTTGATCTGCCCTACGGGTGCAAATACGGTGGTTGCATCACCTGTGCGGCTAAATTGACTATAGGAGAGGTCGATCAACGCCGCCAAGTGGCGCTAAATAATCGTCAGCTTAATAATGGCTATGTCATTCTTTGCGTGGCGCGGCCCCTTAGCGACATCACGCTGGAGATTGGGGTGGAAAGTCACGGCACACTATACCGCAACCCGTTTTTGGAGCCGTTGCAATCACATGAACTCAAGGCCGATATCGCCACGCCAAAGGAGGTCTGATGATGGACCATACCCAACCCTACACTGAGGCCTATTTGCAAGGTATTCTCAATTCGGTCAAATCCATCGCCATGGTGGGAGCCAGCCCGGATAAAACTAAGTTTAGCTATGGCGTGTTGCGGGTGCTGAATGAGACTGGCTACGAAATGATTCCCGTGAACCCACGTCCGGGGCTCGAAGAGATCCGGGGCCTGAAGGTCTATCCGAGTTTGGCTTCTATTGATCGTCCGGTGGATATGGTTGAAGTCTTTCGCCGCTCTGAAGACCTAATGGGCATCACCAAAGAGGCGATCGCTATTGGAGCAAAGGTGCTTTGGGCTCAAATAGGTGTGGAGGATCACGACGCGGCCCGGCTGGCTGAAGAGGCTGGATTACACGTTGTTATGAACCGTTGCCCCAAAATCGAGCTGTTTCGACCATTTTGGAAACCAAAGCTGCATTTGACAATTTAAGGGTGCATCGTGATAAAGCTCAGGCCCTCTTTATGCCAAGGTACAGTATGGTTTGGGTGGAAAAAGCTGGCTGGGTCGGCAGGACTCGAACCTGCACTCTACTGTACCAAAAACAGGTGCATTACCATTATGCTACGACCCATCAGCGAGGCATCGAATACGCTGGAAGCTTCTGTCTTTCAAGCCCTGAAATTTAAAAATTTAATTGCTCCATGTGTATTCTTTGACATCAAATTTAAAGTATTAAAATAGCAATTATTTCTCAAGATTAAATCTCAATTATCAAAACTAATAATTCGCAATTCATCGCATGCCGATCTTAAGTGGAACATTATCAGCACCAGAGTTTTTTGGCACATGGTGGTAAGTACCAGAGCTGTCTCTTATACACATCTCCGAGCCCACGAGACTAGGCATGATCTCGTA